>Ga0315539_1003655_pt1 | contig 10748 bp, 6 predicted proteins | sample SalMarSW160150MG_FD_203097 | JGI IMG/M metagenome (GOLD analysis project Ga0315539, IMG submission 203097) | Salt marsh sediment microbial communities from the Plum Island Ecosystem LTER, Massachusetts, United States - Salt Marsh Sediment SW1601-150 ... | reverse complement strand
GATCCTTATCGGTCGTTCAAGGAAATCTTAGAAAGACCGATAAGGATCGTTCCCGCCTTACGAGGAGTGACGGTAGTGAATCTTTTCTACGAACCCTCAACCCGCACCCGCATATCATTTGAGCTTGCGGAAAGGAGGCTTTCCGCCGAGGTGGTCAATTTTTCTGCGGACACCTCCAGTGTGAAAAAGGGTGAGACGTTGAAAGACACGGTGCAGAACATCGAAGCCATGAAGATCGACATGGTGGTGGTCAGGCACCAGTGTTCCGGGGTGCCGTATTTTCTTACCCAATGTCTGGACGCTTCTATAATCAACGCCGGGGACGGTGCCCATGAACATCCCACCCAAGCTCTTCTGGATCTCTTCACTATCAGGGAAAAATATAGAAAGATCAAGGGACTCAAGGTGGTGATCGTGGGTGACATAAAATACAGCCGGGTGGCAAGATCGGATATCTGGGGATTTGCCACCATGGGGGCCAAGGTAGCAGTGTGCGGACCCACCACCCTTATGCCCTATGAGATCGAAAAGATGGGAATAGAGGTCCATGACGATGTGGATGAAGCTTTAGAGGGGGCGGACGTGGTCAATGTTCTAAGAATACAATTGGAAAGGCAAGAAGGTGGGTTCCTTCCGTCATTGAGAGAGTACACCAACAAGTTCGGAATCAATGTAGAGAGACTCAAAAGGCTGAACGAAAATTTCACCATCATGCATCCGGGGCCTATGAACCGGGGAGTGGAGATAACTCCGGAGGTGGCGGATGGTCCGTATTCGGTGATCTTAAATCAGGTGAGCAACGGAGTGGCAGTGCGGATGGCAGTGCTTTACCTTCTAAGTGGAGGGGAGGGAAAAGTTGAATAAGTCCAAACAAGGGAAAGAATCTGCGAGGCAATCTCAAGAGTTTGATTTAGCGATTTTAGGCGGTCGGGTGATTGATCCTGAAAGCCGGTTAGATCGAATCGCGGACATCTTCGTCCACGATGGTTTGGTGAAGAAAATATCATCAAAATCCGTTCGGGAAAAATCGACCACCGAGATTCAGGCAAAGGAAATCATCGATGCCAAGGGGATGATCGTGGTGCCGGGCTTGATTGATATGCACGTCCACTTGAGGGAGCCGGGAAGGGAAGACGAAGAGACCATTTACACAGGCTCCTGTGCCGCAGTGGCAGGTGGATTTACCTCCATATGCTGCATGCCCAACACCGAACCTCCCATAGACAACCAGGAGGCAGTGAAATTCGTTCATGACAGAGCCAAGCAGGCAAAGTGCAAGGTCTTTTGTGTGGGAGCCGTGACCAAGGGCCAGAAGGGGGAAGAGCTGACCGAGATTTTCGATCTGGTTCAAGCCGGGGTGGTGGCCATCTCGGATGATGGAAAGCCGGTCTCCAATTCACAGGTGATGCGAAACGCCCTGGAATACTGCAGAATGTTCAAGCTTCCTGTGATCTCTCATTGCGAGGATTTGAATCTTTCATCTGGCGGAGTGATGCACGAAGGAGTCGTTTCCACTACTCTCGGAATGAACGGGATTCCATCCATAGCAGAAGAGACGATGGTCGCCCGGGATATAAGATTAGCCGAGTTCACGCGTGGGAGAGTCCATATCGCTCATGTTTCTACGCAGGGTTCGGTCGATTTGATCAGAGAGGCCAAGAGAAAAGGAATAAAGGTTAGCTGCGAAACCACTCCTCATCATTTCAGCCTAACCCATGATGCCGTAAAAAGCTTTGATACCAATGCCAAGGTAAACCCGCCGTTGAGGACCACAAAAGACGTGGAGGCGATAAAGAAGGGCTTGAAGGACGGAACCATCGATTGCATCGCCACCGATCATGCTCCGCACTCTGTGGAGGAGAAAGACGTGGAGTTCGACTTCGCTCCGTTTGGCATGATCGGTTTGGAGACGGCTCTGGGACTGGTCGTCACCAATTTGATCGACAAAAAGATTTTATCCTGGCCTCAAGCTATTGCCAAACTGACCACCAATCCAGGCAGAATTTTGAACTTAAAAGGGGGAGGAACAAAAAAGGATTCTCTTGCCGACCTTACCGTAATCGATCCTAAGACTTCCTGGGTGGTGGACCCAGGCAAGTTTAAATCAAAATCCAAGAATTCACCATTCGGCGGAAAGAAACTCTGGGGAAAGGTCTGCTACACAATAGTAGATGGAAAGATAGTTCATAGCGGGTAGGCGGGCACTCCCCCGACGGACACTCAACATCTCTGTTGTGGTTGCGCACCCTACACGGCCACATAAATGGTCGGCGGTAGTGGTACGTTCGAGCAATATGTGAAATCTGGAGTAGCGAGACTTGTCTTGCGCCGGTATCTAGCGCGCCGCAAGCGGCGCTACTCCTGAAGTGTATTGCTTGGCGAGCACGTTATCATCCTCGTTAACTTCCCTCTTGTGGATGACGGAGGCCCGTCTGGGACAACATCCACAAGGGGCGTAGATCCGTTCGATCCGTTTAATCCTTCCCTCGAACTGAGTCCCTCGGGACGAAGTCGGGGCAATTCTCTCAGGACAGGTCCGCTGACAGCCTTCTTTTCACCTCCTCATAGTTTGAGCCGATCTCCGCACCGATCAGGATGATAAAGGCCGAATAATAAATCCAGAAGAACATGACCACGAGCGTACCGAAGGAGCCATATATCTTTTGATAGTGGGCGTAGTTTTTTATGTAGATGTCAAAGAGCAGCTTCGCCGCTTCCCACATGACGCTTGAGCAGAGAGCGCCGATCAGAGCTGCCTTGGGCGAGACCTTCCTATAGGGGATGATCCGATAGATTAGATAGAATAATACAAAACCTAAGGCAATTGGGAATACGATGGCGAAAACCTTGCTCACAAGAGTCGCCTCACTCACCTTGAGATCAATAAGTGGAATGGTCAGGTTTCTGGCAACCGTATAAAAAGCGGTGAAGGCGACGGATGAGAACATGATCAGAACTGCAATTGGTACCAAAAGCAAGGAGAGGAATTTGCTGTGCCAATAAGCCCTTCCTTTTTTCACCTTCCAGACGATATTCATGGCATTTTCCACTGCAGAGAATATTCGGGAAGCCGCCCATATCAAGCCGGCCAAACCGATTATTCCGAAGACCGTTTTCCTCTGCATCAAATCAGTCAGAATCTTGAAAACCGCAGTAGTGGAGGCCGGAAAGGTTTTGATCAAAAGCGTGGTAACTGCGGACAAGGCCTGATCCGACGAGTGCAGAACGAACCCTGCGGCTGAGATGAAGACCAAAAACAACGGGATGAAGGAAAGTACCGCATAGAACGAGATGGCGGCGGCCATCAAAGCACAATTGTCCTTGTAAAAGGTGTGAAGAAAGGTCTCTTTGAGCCAGGTTGCATAAAAGATGAACCTCTTCTTGAGCACCAAGTACGAGGAAGAAGAAGTGAATTCAGCTATTTGAGATAAAAAGGACATTCTTAAGCTCCACTGGTTCCGGCGTCCGAAGATTCTCCTGATCCGATCTTCACACCGGATCTGCCCAAATCCTCCAAAAGCTTTGAATATTCCTCAAAAACAATACCCTTCATGCCCAACTTTTCCGCGGCATCCGTATTCCTCTTTTTATCATCAATGAATGCACACTGGCCCGCATTACATTTCAGCTTCTGCAAAGTTACCTCATATATTCTGGGATCTGGTTTTCTAAGCCCGACGTCACAGGAAAAGATTATTGGGCCAAAAGAACGGAAGAGATCAAACTTCTGCCTCATATATTCCGACCATTCCTTTGCATGATTGGACAAGATCGCCAGTTTGTAGTTCTCTTTCAGAAGATTGATTATACTTGCGCTATGCTTCAGAGGATAAAGCGAAGAGCGAACTTTCTTTTCTAGTTCTTTTTTCAACTTCTCACTTCTAACTTCTAACTTCTCACTCATCTTGGATGCTTTCAAAAAATCGTCCCAGTACTCGTCTTCCGTGATCTTGCCCAGAGTAAGAAGATTCCAGTGCTCTGTCGGATAGAGATGGGCATGAATTTCTTGTTCAGAAAGAGGAGACTTCTCGGACAATTCCTCTGCAATTTGCTTTAAGGGGACGTCGGTCATCAAAACCCCGCCCAGGTCGAATATGATGGCTCTAATCATTTCTGTAAGCTGGAGTAGCGAAACTCGTTTCGCGCTTCAGATCTTCTCCGCTGAGAACAGGCGGAGTTACCGGTTATCTTTCCTTCCGCCCAAGAGTACCCCTATCGGCTCCAAAGATTCCACATTGTCGCAGATCACCTTGAGGGAAGCGGTGATGGGAATGGCCAGAATGATCCCGATAGCTCCCCACAGCCAGGTCCAGAACATCACGGAGACTAAAATAGCCAGGGGGCTTAAGTTCAGTTTGTCCCCCATCAACTTGGGGGTGATGATATTGCCTTCTAAATTCTGGAAGACGAGGAAAAGGAGCAAAACCCAGATTACGGGCATGACCGCCTTGAACTGAACTCCCGCAACTACTAAAGGAGGTATGGCGCCGATTATCGGTCCAACGTAGGGGATCAGATTCAAAAGCCCGGCCAAAGGTCCCCAGATATAGGCATAGTTAACGCCGATGATCAAAAGACCTATTGTGAACACAACAGCCAATCCTGCTGAGGTGCCGAACTTGACTAAGAGGAAGCCCCTGATCTGCTCATTCACCTCCGACAGGATATTTCTGGCAGTCTCTTTTTCGGATTTGCCAAATGCCTTAATCAATTTCTCTTTTAACATCTCCTGATCATTCAAAATGAAAAAGGTCAAGAACAAAATCAAAAGGATGCTGAAAAAAACAGATATGGTGGAACTGATGCCTCTAAACAAATATCCCGTGATTCCTGAAAAATCCTGAAGCTGGAAGTCGCTCAGATCAAAATCTCTTGTCTGGGGCAGAAAACCCTTGTACTCATTCAAAAGCTGCGTCGAAAATCCCACTGCGGTATTCCAATACATGGGCAAGTCTCTGATCAGACTATTCGCCTGAGCAAATAGCGAATATCCGATAATCCCAAGGATAAAAAAGCTTATCAAAAGAATCAAGATGACTGCCAGAACATGCGGGATTTTGAGCTTTTTCAAAAGAGACACCGCTGGGCTCAAAATATAAGCCAAAGAAGCCGCAATTATGATCGGAATGACGATTGGGCTGGCGAAGTAGAGAAAAGCAGTTACTGCAGCCAGGGCAATAAAAGGAAGGGCGAAGGTCTGTAAAGGCAAATATCTTTTAGGTTCAGCCATGAGTAAGGTTCAAGGTTTAAGGTTCAAAGTTCAATGGACAAGGAGTTTCAAAAGTCTGGTAAGGGGCATCGTATTGATTACGTCCCTTGGTTCTATCCATCCTCTTCTCGCGGTCGCCACGCCGAATTTCATCCATTCCAGGTGAGCTGTCGAGTGAGCATCAGTGGAGATGGCGATCTTGACGCCTTTCTCTTTGGCCCTGCGGCAGTTGATGTCTGACAGATCCAATCTTTCGGGATAAGCGTTAAGTTCCAGCATCTTCCCATTGGCTTTGCAGGCATCCATGATCTTATCCATGTCCACCTGATAGGGTTCCCTTTTTCCGATCAGCCTGCCGGTTGGATGGGCAATTATGTCCACATTCGGATTCTCTATTGCTTTGACAATCCTTTCCGTCATCTCTTCCTTAGGCTGACCGAAACTGGTGTGAACTGCGGCAACAACTATATCCAGCTTTTCCAATATGTCGTCGCCCAAATCGAGCTTGCTGTTCGATCTAATGTCCACCTCAATTCCGCTCAATACTCTAAAGTCCTTCAACTTCTTGTTCAGCCTCGAGATTTCCTTAATCTTACGTTGGGGCGGGGGTTGTACCCCCGCCCCTTTATCGGACAGGGATGCAACCCCTGTCCGAACACGAAATTTCTTATTTAGCTTCTTTATCACCTCAATCTGTTTTAAAAGTCTTTCTTCAGTAAGCCCATTGGTGATGCCCACGGCAGGAGAATGATCGCAGATGGCAAGATACCGATAGCCTCTTTTCTTTGCTGCTTTTGCCATTTCCTCGATAGTGTTATTTCCATCACTCCAATCGCTGTGAACGTGAAGATCACCTTTTATGTGTTTCATCTCGACCAAAGATGGAAGCGTTCCGTTCTGAGCCGCTTCGATTTCACCCTGATCTTCTCTCAGCTCTGGCGCAATATAAGGCAGCTTAACCGATTTGAAAACCTCCTCTTCGGTCCTTCCGGAAATTCTTTTTTCCTTTTTGAACACCCCGTATTCATTCACCTTCAGTCCCTTGTCTATTCCCAGCGATCTTATCCTTATATTATGAGCCTTGGACCCGGTGAAATAATGAGAGGCGGCTCCAAAGCTTTCGGGCTTCACCACTCGAAGATCAACCTGAAATCCATCCCTCGTCGTAATACTCGATTTAGTGTTTCCCTTGGCCGCCACCTTTTTGGCCTGCGGTATGTTGACAAACGCATCCATTACAGGCTTTGGCTTGTCTGAAGAAACGAGAATATCTACGTCTGCGATAGTTTCTCTCATCCTTCTCAAAGACCCGGCCAGCGTTATCTGATTGACTTCTCTAACCTTTTTCATCTCCTCCAAGATACTCTGTGCTCTGGGATAAATAAAGGCTAAAGGAAGTCTTTCTTTATATTTCTGGACTTGTTGTATTCCTTGAAGGATATTCTCCTCAACCTTTTCTCCTAAGCCGTGCAAGTCTCGTAGCTTTCCCTGCTGGGCCGCCTTCTGCAATTGATCCACCGTGTTTATTCCTAACGTCTCATATACCAATCTGGCGTGTTTGGGACCCATGCCGGGTATCTTCAGAAACTCTCTAAGAGGAGCATATTCGGACTTTTTCAAGTCCTCATAGTATTTGAGCTTTCCGGTTTCCAGAAGCTCCTTGATCTTCTTGGCGATCCCTTCGCCTATTCCGGGAAGCTCTGCTATCTCGCTTCTGTCTTTGACAGAGGAGAGCTGATAAGTGAGATTTTCGACCGTTTCGGAAGCTTTGATATATGCTCTGATCTTGAACGTATTTTCTCCTTGAATGTCCAAGATTTGAGAAATGTGAACCAATATCTGGGCTATCTCTTGATTGGTCATAAAAGCTGTTTGAAAGTTTAAAGGTTCAAAGGTTCAAAGGTTTAAAGGTTTAAAAGTTTAGGAATTAGTCTGTTCACTGAATACTGCCTACTTACCTACCATCTTTTTGAACTCGATTATCTCAAAACTACTTTAATAATTCTAACAATCAATTTAATAATTTATAGTCCATCTTTATTTTTCTGCAATCCTCCTTCTTTAATCACTTCGGTTAGCGCTTCTTGTATATTCCCCTTTTTGAAAAGAAGTTTCATCCCTCTTTCTTGAAGCCTTTTTATTCCTTTTCTACCGATATTCCCAGATATGATTATCGCACAATCACGAAGCAACTCATATACATCTAAGGTCTTTAAATGTTGCATAGTGTCTGCAAACGAATTATCTCTCTTTTCAATTAATCTAAACTGCATTCCATTTTTAATTTCATAAATAAACATTTTATTTGCTCTGCCCAACATCCCTTGGAAAATGTTTATCCCATCATTGGTTGGGATGGCAATTCTTATGCGATTTTCTTTATCATCGTCCAATTTTTTTGCCTTCAGTAATCTCACATAATTCTTGAAGAAAAGAAACTCTTTAAATCTGCCGAAATTGTTACTTGCCAGTATTTTCTTCCAATCGCGCTCGATAAAATCGAAAGCATAAGGACATTCTATAAGGTTAAAAGGAACCTTCAAGTAAAAGGGTGTCTTATTATAAGAAAATTCATTATAATCCAAAATAAAAAAACTCCCATTAACCTTTAGCACTTCAAAAACATTCTTTATAATTACTTCTCTAATATTCTGGGGGAACCCATGGAGCACAAAAGAAGTAAAAACTTTGTCAAACCCTTTTCTAAAAGGTAAAGATTGGTCAACTCTTGCATGGATAATTTTAGCACTGGGGAAATTAGCACATTTTTTCTTAAACCGGGAAATCATCTCTTCAGATATATCAGCCCCAATTACTTTCCCTTCTTTTGAAAGATACTTCATCATTAAACAAGCATTTCTGCCAGTGCCTGCTCCTAAATCAAGAATTTTATCAGTCGGTTTAATCCCCATTAATCGAATGGTTTTTCGTATGAAAGAAGAATACCTGCCCAGTGTTATGATATCCATTAATATATCATAATGTTTTGCCGTAAAACCGCTGACTTCAACCTTCGATGTAGGATAATAAGCACACATCAATAACCTTTGCCTACAATTTTTGTGCCTGTCGGATCCACTGACCCGACAGGATTTCCTCCGTAAGGTCAGGGGACCTGGTGGGCACAGTACTACCAAAAAGTTTCATGTTCAACTGGCTTTTTATGTGGCTTAAGCCAATCAGATGATATTATCTGATATCAGTTCGCTAAAGCGAACTGCAATTGATTTCTTTCTTTCATCTATTCCAGTTGCTTTTAAGCAACTGACAAGATTATTTTCATATTAATCCGGCTTTAGCTGCATTACTATGTGGCTAAAGCCAATCAAATTATATTTCCTTTTTCAGTTCACTAAAGTGAACTGCAAGTGATTTCTTTAATTTGTCTGTTCTAGTTGCTTTGATTCTATCTATTCCAGGTGCTTTCAAGTCAAGAGCCCTGCGGTCCTGACAACCTACCAACCTCACCCCCTGTTTCCCCCTCTCCACACGTGTGGAGAGGGGGACGAAAGGGGGAGAGGTACTATCTCCCTATAAGCTTTTTAAATTCCTCCTCATTTATCGTCTTCACTCCCAATTTCAAAGCATCATCATATTTTGAGCCGGGATCGTTTCCCACAACCACGAAATCCGTTTTTTTGCTTACTGAAGAGGAAACTTTCCCTCCTAAATCCTCGATCAATTTTCGAGCCTCATCTCTGGTGAAAGAATTTAAACCACCAGTCAGGACAAAGGTTTTGCCTGAGAGGGGGGTCTCCTTCACTTTGACTTTTTCGACCGGGAACTTGACCCCTCCTTTTTTCAGTTTCTCAAGGACTTTGAGATTCTTCGGATTGCGAAAGAAGTTGTATATGCTTTGCGCCACAATTGGTCCGATCTCATGAACCTGTGTCAAATCCTCAACTGACTGTTTGGCCAGATTATCGACGGACCTGAAATTCTTCGCCAATACTCCCGTCAGATGATAGCCCACATTTCTTATGCCCAAAGCATATATCAAATTGTTCAGGCTGGGGTTCCTGCTCTTGTCGATGGCACGAAGAAGATTCTCCGCAAGCTTGTCTCCCATCCGGTCCATCTTCATCAAATCTTCTTTTTTGAGAAAATACAGGTCGGCCTGATCCTTGATGATTTTCTTGTCGACCATCTGTTCTAAGTATTTGTATCCCAGGCCATCCATATCCATGGCACCCTTCCAGACAAAATGCGCCAGATTCTCCTTTAACTGAGCGGGGCAGGCAATTCCTGTGCACCGATGAATTGCCTCTCCTTCCGGTCTCTCTGCTTTCGAGCCACACACGGGACACTTGTCCGGCATGACGAATTTCTTTTCCTGCCCGGTTCTTCTCGACTCCACCACCTTTACAACCTCTGGGATCACGTCTCCGGCTCTTTGAACCACCACCGTGTCACCGATTCTCACATCCTTTTTCTTTACCTCATCTTCATTATGCAAAGTGGCTCGGCTTACCTCCACGCCTCCGACTCTGACCGGTTCCAATATAGCCACAGGGGTCAAGGCTCCGGTTCTTCCCACGCTGACGATTATGTCCCTTACCATGGTATGCTCCTGCTGAGCCGGGAATTTCCAGGCAACCGCCCAGCGAGGGCTGCGGGAAAGCTCACCCAGCCTTTCCTGTAAGACGAACTCGTTGACCTTGATCACGATTCCATCTATCTCATAGGGCAGGTCGTTTCTTATATCCAGCATCTTCTGGTAATAATCTCTGACCTGCCCGACACTCTCACACAGCTCAACGTACTGGCTGATCTTAAAGCCCAGCCCTTTGAGATAAAGGATGCTATCCCAATGATTGGTCAGTTTTTTTCCCTCAACCCTTCCCGCTGCATAGGCGAACATGTTTAGCGGCCGGGTGTTGGTTACCTTAGGATCAAGCTGTCTCACCGATCCGGCAGCAGCATTGCGAGGATTTGCAAACAAAGGTTCTTCAGTTTTCTCCCTCTGTTTGTTCAACCTCTCGAAGTCATCTTTGTTCATAATCACTTCGCCCCTGATCTCAAGCAGACCCGGGCGTGCTTTGCCTATGAGTCTCAGGGGGATGGTCTTGATGGTTCTTAAATTCAAAGTGACGTCCTCGCCGACTACCCCATCACCCCTGGTGGACCCAACGCTCAGAATTCCATTCTCATATACCAGTTCCACCGCCAATCCGTCGAATTTCGGCTCCACCGTATATTCAATCTTCTTTTGATCGGTTCCGGAGAGTTCCAGAACCCTTCGATGGAAGTCCAGAAACTCAGGCTCGGAGGTAGCTTTACTCAAGCTCAGCATGGGAAGGCTGTGCCTGACCGTTTTGAATTCCTCTAATGGGGTAGCACCCACCCTCTGTGTGGGGGAGTCAGGGGAAACAAGCTGCGGGTATTTCTTCTCCAACTCCAGAAGTTCATCAAAAAGCCGATCATAATCTGCGTCGGAGATCTCCGGGCTGTCTAAAATGTAATAGAGATAATTGTGGTAGTTTATCTGCTTCCTTAGGTCTTCTACTCTTTCAATAACCTTTTTGTCGGGTTTGCTCAT
>Ga0315539_1003654_pt1 | contig 10750 bp, 8 predicted proteins | sample SalMarSW160150MG_FD_203097 | JGI IMG/M metagenome (GOLD analysis project Ga0315539, IMG submission 203097) | Salt marsh sediment microbial communities from the Plum Island Ecosystem LTER, Massachusetts, United States - Salt Marsh Sediment SW1601-150 ... | reverse complement strand
CCGCTGGAAGTCGGGGTCCACGCCAATGGTATCGATGTAGGCGATGCTCTCTGGTATGCCGAATTCTCCCAGATAGACGCTGCCCATGACGAAGCCGGCTACCTGGTCTCCCACCTCGGCGACCAGCGATGTCATCAGGCGACCGCTATCTTGATCCAGGATTCCCGCGATCTTGCGCTCGTAGTACTCGCGGCGTCTCTTGCCGAAGACTTTGTAGTCGATCTCGGTCACGAGATCTAGATCCGATTCCCTCATGACCCTGATCTCGACGTTTTCCGGTGCCAGCTTGGCCATCGTGATCCTCCTTCTCCGTAGGCTGGAGACCAGCCGGTCCAAACAGAGGCATTTTTGGCGCGCCCCACATCATACACAACATCGAGGTGCGTTTGCTAGAAGAGATCGTCCAGTTCGTCCGCGCCGCCGCCGGGCAGCTCGCCGTGCTGCTGGAGGTACTGCTGCAACAGCTCGCTCTCCCGCTTGGTGTACATCTCGTCCTCCTCGAAGATGAAGAGACAGGCCTGGTCGTTGCTGTCCACCTCCTCTAGCAAGGCTTCTCTCATGTTCATCACGCCCTTGATCGCCAGGACGCCCTTGGCCGCGTCCAGGAGTTGATAGACCCCGGCCAGTTCTGGCACGCCCTCCATGGCCTCACTGGTGAACTGGAGCCACTTCTCGGGTGGGAGCACGGGGGACAGGATGTGCAGCCGATAGTCGCACCTCAGGCAGCGGGCGGCCTCCTGCTGAGCCGTCTCCTCCTCATAGCCGAGGTGCACTTCGTCGAACCCGGTGTGTCGTTCCGCCACGGGCAGTGTGGGCATGGGCAGTCGAGCCAGCTCAGCGAAGCCCTCCTGGCGCCCCATAACGGGGTCGAACTCCTCGGGAGGTAGCAGCGCCTGCTCGATGTCGCCCTCACCCCCGAGGTACTTGTCGATGGAGATGGCGGCCTGGCGTCCCATCTGGATGGTCTCGATGACCATTGCCGGCCCGCTTTGGACCTCGCCTGTGGCAAAAACGCCTCGCTCAGCGGTCTCCATGGTCTCCTCGTCGGCCTGGATCAGTCCCGCAATGGTCTGGACCCCGCTGCCTTCGACCAGGGACAGGTCGGTGCCCTGGCCGATAGCCAGGATGACTACGTCGGTTTCGATGGACGTGGTCTCGGACTCATCATACTGCGGGTTGAATCGTCCCCCTTCGTCGAAGACGCAGGTACAGCAGACCAGTTCCACTCGCTTGCCCGTGCCGTCCTGGGCGACGATTCTCTGTGGTCCCCAGGAGGGGTGGAGAATCACTCCCTCCTCCACCGCCTCTTCGATCTCCCACTCGTTGGCGGGCATCTCTTCACGGCACTCTAGACAAGCCGCCTGAACCTCGGAGGCGCCCAGACGCAGGGCTGTCAGGGCTACGTCCATGGCTACTCCGCCGCCGCCGATGACGAGGACCCTGCCCTGGAGGCTGATCTCCTTTCCCTTTCTGACGTCGCGCAGGAAGTCCATGCCCCACAGGACGCCCTCCAGATCGGCGCCCTCCACTGGCAATCTCCTGGCGAGCTGGGCGCCGATGGCTACGAGCACGGCGTCATACTGCTCCTGGAGCTGTGCAAGGGACAACTCCTTGCCGATGGCGGTGTCCGTCCGGAGGTCGATGCCCAGACTGGTCAGGTCGTCCACCTCCTTTTCGAGGACCTCGGTGGGCAAGCGGTAAGCGGGGATGCCCCAGCGCAACATGCCGCCGGCCTCCGACTCCGCCTCGAACACCGTGACCTGATGGCCCAGCACGGTGAGATAGTAGGCGGCCGTCAGCCCGGAGGGGCCGGAGCCCACGATGGCCACCTGCTTGCCGGTGGACGGTGCGCGTTGAAGGTCGCTCTTCCAGAGGTCCGTGTCCTGGTCCGCCGCGAATCGTTTCAGGTCGCAGATAGCCATGGGCTCGTTGACCTCCCCGCGACGGCAGGCCTCTTCGCAAGGGTGGAAGCAGATGCGGCCCAGGACCGCTGGGAAAGGAACCTTCTCGCGGATGACCGCCTCGGCTTTCGCGTATTCTCCATCGGCGATTAGCCTAATGTACCTCGGGACGTCCACGCCGGCGGGGCAGGCTGCCGTACAAGGCACCAGGACCTCTTCCTTATTGGCAGTGGTGACTTCCACTTTGTCCGTCAGTGCTCCGGTGGGGCAGACCTCCACGCAGGCGGTGCAGAACTTGCAGGCCGACTCGGCGAGGGTGGGTCCGTCTACCGTGCCCACGATAACCTCGCCATTCTGGTAGACGAAGCCTATGGCTCCGATGTCGCGCAACTCCTGGCAGGCCCGCACACAGCGGGTGCACCCGATGCAGAGGTTGTAGTCCCTGACGAAGAGGGGCTCGGTATCCAGCACAGGTATCCCTCTGGGGGTGTACTTCGGCAACCCCTCGGGAAGGCCCACGTAGTCAACCACCTTCTCCAACTCGCAATTGCCCAGGTTCGGGCAGCATCTCTCCTCCTCGGGAACGTTGGACGAGCATTGCGTGCGGCTACATCCCTCCTTCTGAGCGCAGGTGAGACAGGCGTGGGGATGGTTCTCCAGATAGGGGAAGAGGTTCTTTCGCCGCTGTGTCTGGATCTCAGGCGTCTCGGTGCGGACGGTCATCCCATCCGTTACGGGGGTGTTGCATGCGGTCTGGGACTCGTCCGTGCCCTCGACCTCGACTATGCAGAGCTTGCAGCCCTCGTACGCGTCCTGACTGTCGCTGATGATCTTAGTATCGCCTCGATATACGAAGTCACAGGGCTCCAGTCCCTTGGATGTGGGTAAGCTGGGGTGGTAACACAGCGTGGGAATGTAGATGTCCGCGCTCGTGGCAGCCTCCAGGATGGTGCTGCCTTCAGGGACCATGATGCTGGTATCATTGATGGTGAGCGTTACATCGCCCATGCAAGACCTCCTATCGTCCGGGCTGGTGGCGCAAAACAGAACAGCCGAAGGAAGGGCTGGCACCGAACGTTCGGCTGGTCAGGCAGCTAGTAGAACATGCTCTCCTCATGGGAGGAAGGGTTGTTCCTGCTCACCGACTCTTGGCTCAGGCAGGCTTCGACTACCAGGAGTGGGTGAGCGCATCCTCTAGGCAGGCTGCCACGCAGGGAAGCGGCGGCCTGTCGGCCACGGGCTTGCAGGGACCGCAGGTGTACTTGATCTTCTTGCGTTCGGCTTCGGTGACCACGGCAACCTGTTCGTCTGAAAGGGGATCGACTGGGTCATCGACGATTTCCAGAACGCCATAAGGGCAGGCCTCGACGCAGGCGCCGCAGGCGGTGCACTTGTCCGTGTCCACGCTGATGAAGAACTCGCCTGAGCCGTCCTTGTAGCCATAGTTGGCGATCATGAGTCCACCTCCATGAGAGATAGATGAATCCATCTTGGGCCCGGGCGCGCCCGCGAAGAAGGCAGTTGATGGTGCACTCTGCAAGTCATCCGGCAGGAGTGCCTTTCGTCGGCACACCTCTGCCAGCAAGTAGTACGGAGGCCGGGCCACGGACCTGAACAGAAAGAGAGAGGGGAGGAAGACTCAGCCGCCCCCTCCCCCACAATGACTACTTACTCTTGCGCTCCTTCTGGAGCAGAGCCCTGGCGAAGAGGGCACCGCCGAGCGCGCCTGCAATCTGTGTATCGAGGCTGGGCTTGAGAGCCTTGACGCCCAGCTCCTTCTCGATTCTGCTGACGATGCCGATGTTCTTGCCTATGCCGCCGGTGATGGCGAAGTCTTCCTCGATGCCCAGGCGCTCCAGAAGGCCCACGACCCTATGGGCCATGGCCAGGCAGTAGGCCGCCAACACCTTCTCCTTGGGCCAACCCTCGCGCAGGAGTCCAGAAGCCTCGGACTTGGCGAAGACGACGCAGGTGCTGCTGACCATGGGGGGCTCCTCCTCGACCTGGAGGGACATGTCGCCCACCTTGGTGATATGCACCCCAAGCAGGTCGGCGAAGACCTCCATGCCGCGACCGGTACCCGCAGCACACTTGTCGTTCATGAGAAAGGCCACCACTTTTCCTTTCTCGTCAACGCGGATGGCCTTGCAGTCCTGGCCGCCCATGTCGAGGACGGTCTTGATGGTGGGGCCGTACATGAAGTTGGCCCCGCGCGCGTGGCAGGCGATCTCGGTGATAGCACGCTTGGCGAAGGGAACGTTAACCCTGCCGTAGCCCGTGCCGACCACGTACTGCACGTCTTCCTGGCTCATGCCTGTGCCTTCGAGGGCCCACTCCATGGCGTTCTGGGCGCTCTTCGGGCTGTCCGAACCCGTGCGCATGTTGCTGTAGGCGAACAGCTTGCCGTCGACCATGATCACAGCCTGGGAACTGACCGATCCTACGTCTACCCCGGCACTGACGATATCTCCCGCTTTCCAATCGATCTCTGGGTCATGCCAGTTGGACTCTGTCCAACGCCAGTATTCCTTGTTAGCTGTATCCTCAGCCATACCTGTCCTCCTTGGTGGAATAAGGCCAGCGAAGCCTTAGCTCTTTCACTTGGCGATGCCCGCTGCCAGCAACGCGGCGCCGAGGGCGCTGATGAACTCGGGATCCTCGGGGATCAGGACTTCCAGTTCGAGGTCTCGCTGCAGGGAGTCGACGAAGCCCGGGTTGTTGGCAACGCCACCGATGAGAGCAACCTCTGGCTCGACGCCAACACGGCGCGCCATGGAGGTGATTCGCGAGGCCATAGCGTCATGCACCGCGCGAGCGATGTCCTGCTTCTCCGTCTTCTGGTGGATCAGGGAAACCACCTCCGATTCTGCGAAGACGGCGCACTGGGCGTTCATGGGCACGGCCTTCGTCGAGGTGAGCGATAGAGGTCCCAATTGCTCCAAGGGAAGCTCGAGTGCCCTGGCCATAGCTTCGGTGAAAGCTCCCGCGCCGGCCGCGCACCGCTCGTTGATTGCGAAGTCCACGACCTTACCCTGCTTGTCTACTCTGATGGCTCGTCCTTCTTCTGCGCCTATGTCGACGACGGTTCTGGCCTGCGGGAAGATGTACACAGTTCCCACTGCATCGGCGCCAACCTCGGTATATGTATCGTCGGCGTCTGTGACTTCCTTTCTACCTGCTCCTGTGGCGTAGAGCTTTTCGACCTTGTCGCGGCTGATGCCGGCGTCCTTGAGGGCAGCGTCCATGGCTCCCTTGATGGCACCTTCCATGTCCAGGCCAGCCAAGACCAGTCCCTTGCCCAGGATCTTACCATCCTCTTGGATGACGACTTTGACGTTCTTGGCACCCACATCTATGCCTGTGGTTATCATTCTCACAACCTCCTCAGATCTAGTGAAAGCAGGAAGGATTGCGTTCGGCAATCTCTTCTGTGCTCATCTACTGCAGCTTGGGTACATCCAGGCTCTCCATGAAGGAGTCCATGCGAGACATGGTCCTGGCCTCGTCGAACTCCCTCTCGTCTCCCATGTTGCCCTCGAAGATCATGACAGGGAAACCAGCCTCCAGGATGGCGAGTCTGTTCTCGGCGATGCCCAGGCTGAGGCCTTCACAGCCCCGGTTGTAGTGCAACATGACTCCGTTCAGCTTCCAGTCTTTGGCGATCTGGATCATCATGTCGCTCTTGTACTTCGGGTGGTAGAAGTGCTGCCATTCAGGCTTGCTGAGCTCCCATTCCGTCAGTACACGTAGGGCCTGGTCGCGGTCCTTGATCTCCACCCCCTGCGACTGGGGAGTAGGCCTGGGCACGAACTTTCCCTCGTCCCAGATCCAGTTGCCAATGAGGGCGAAGGTGTAGAGAGAGCCAACGGAGACACAACCGTACTTCTCGGCCAGGTAACGGAACACGCGTAAGAAGCCCCAAGGCGGCTGGGTGTCAGTCATTACTCGCACCTGTTCGTTCTCCACGGCGGCAATCCCGCTGGCCACCCTGTCCTCGATCTCGGCCTTCAACTCGTCGTAGAAGTCTGCCACATCTTTGGAGCTCTTCTGCAATGTACCCAGAACGTACAGCGAGTACATCGTCTTCTCCTCGAGGGGAGCGGGGATGACCTGGTTGAGGGCGCAGATCTGGGCCCAGGTCGACTCGGAACGACAGGTGTTGTAGACGGCCTCGATCAGCTTCTCGTCGTCGTACTTGCGCCCTGTGGTCTTCTCCAGCCACTCGATGCCATCGTGCATCTGGCCCACCACGTAGTCGATACCGTGCTCGGTGGTGTTCTCGTAGGGTCCTACAGCGACGTCTACGCAGTACGAGGGAATGCCGCCCTCCAGGTCACTGACCACTTGGTACCACTTGGCGTGGCTGCAGCAGATGTGGTCCTGCCAGACGAAGTCGGGCTTCGGGAACGGCTTGCGCTCCTCGCCGGGCTCGACCCAACCGTATTCGTCGAGCAGGATGGAGCCCCAGTAGTTGCGCATGTACGAACACAGATCGCGGGCGTATCCGGCTCTCTCCGCCGCCTCCAGGCAGCGATCGGAGAAGTCCTTCTGAAAGGCTACGGTGGCCCCGTAGGGCTCACTGGTGATGGGATAGACGTCGTCGCCAAGTCCCGCAGGGATGGCGTCGAAGGTCCATGCCCCACCTGCCCAGCGCAAGCCACCCTTTTCATGCGCTGCTTCGTAGTCTCTGTAGTAGTTCGCTCTTATCTCCTTGGCCTTCTGCCAGGTCTTTAGTGGTGCTGTTTTGTACTTGGCCATTTGTCGATGAACCTCCTCATGTGGGCGATTGTTCGCAATAACTGAGTGCCTCGCAGAGTCCTTGCGCTAGAACAGGCCTTCCTCTTCCATGATCTCCAGGAAGGCCTCCACGCGAGTCTTGAACTGTCCGGTGGGTACGGTAACGTCGAGCTCCAGGAAGAGCGTGGTCAGGCCGGCTTCCTCCAGAGAACTCTTGATCGCGGGGATGTCCAGCTCGTGAGGGTCACAGAACTTCTGCTGGAGGATCACCGCGCCGCTGGCATCCCATTCCTTGGCAAGGCTCAGGATGTGAGGAACGCGAGTGCGAACTGGCCAATCCTTGGAGGGGCAGGCGATTCTGTTAACGTATCTCTCGGCAATGGCCGTCAACGGGTCTCCCCCGTTGAGAGATACCTCGTCCCAGAAGTACCGTGTGCCGGTGCAATGGTCGTCGATGACGAAGGTAGAACCGCACGACTCAACCATGTTGATGAACTCGTGGTCGTCGTTCTCGCTGCCCAGGATCATCAGCCGCTCGCCAACCGGGCGGCCCAGCGTGCGATTCTCCAGTTCCTTGAGGCTGTCTTCCAGGATTCGGGCGTGCTCTTCCTTGTCGGTCATCTGGCTGGAGACGACCATGTACATGGACTCAAGGCCGCTGAGAGGAGGCTCCTCCCTCTTTCGCAACTCATACACTTGCTTCATCAACTGGCGGTCTTTGTTGACGATCTCAATGCCGCGTTTCAAGTCGTCGTCGGTGATCTTCTTGCCGGTCCATTCCTCTAAGGCCCCCGTAAAGACTTTGAACTCCTCGAGCAAGTAGGGCAGGGCACGCTCACTCTGGACGTTGTGGGGCATGGGCAGGAAATAGCTCCAATCCGTAGGCACGTGCATCTCCCAGCTCGTGTAGGCCTGGCGTATGTGGAGGCAGGACTGGGCGATCATGATGCCATCCAGGTAGTCGAATCTGCCCTGGAGTCCCTGGGCTAGACAGTCGCGGCAGAAAGGGCAATACATGGCGAAGATGTGCGGTTCTGTCACATCCTGGGGCTCGTGACTGCCCAGGATGCGCACCGGGAGGACCCCCGCTGCATAGCAGATCTCCTCTGGAACGTAGGTGCAGAAGTAGCCCAGCACCTTGCCACCAGTCTTGTCTTTCCAATGCTTTGCATACTCATGCCGGTTCTCATACCATTCCTGAAACATCTCGATCATCGTACTGGTGAACCTCCTTCAACCGATTGACTTGGCCCCAGCAGGCTGGGGAGCCGTGACCTGGTTCAGCCCAGGCTCAGGCACGGTCGGCATCGTGGCACGTATGTCACTTCGATAGTATGCCGTCCTGCGTGCGCCACATATCGAGTATAGCACATATTCTTCGATTAGTCAAGGGGGTATTGTGGACTATTCTGGCGCTTTCTCGAAGACCGAATCTACGAACTGGTTGGCCTTCGCTGTGAGCAAGGCATAGTATTCCTTGAACAACTCTGCTGCCTCGATACTGAGCCAGTCGGAGGGAAGCAGTTGGGGGGGGAGATGAGGATCTACGAAGGGGAATTCACGATATTCGTGAAGGAGCATAAAACGTGTTGCGAAACACTCTGCGGTGTCTACGGTGTCCCATTTGTCCAATCTCGCTCTGTCCCGGGCGAGCATCGGGTCGTACGTCTCCACGAAGTCGGCGTATTGACTGTTGATACGATCCAGATCCCAGCATCGGGCGACCAACTCCTTGATATGGGCGAACCCCAGGTGTCGGGCGTGAAAGACCTGGACGTATTCGTCGATGCCCAGGCGAAGGCAAACTTCGTGCACGCTATCTGACACGTCCCAGGGGGAGATCCAGATGGCTGTGTTGAAGGAGCCACAGCCCATCCAGGTCAACTGTCTCCTGAGTTTGTTTCTCTGTTGACGTTTCGACTCGGGGATGTTGTAGGCTACCAGACACCAATCTCCAGACCATTCTCCGACTTCCGGCTCGAAGATACGCTGAGCGCCTGCCGCGAGAAGGTCCTGGCTCTTCTTGGTCAGAGAGTAGTAACTCTTTCTGCCGACTCTACGCCTCCTCAGCCAGCCCTTCTTCCACATGCGCGAGAGCGCGGACCGTACGGCCTGCTCTGACATGCCCAGATGCTCGAGTAGTCTGATCAGGCTACCGGTCCAGATCTCGCCGCCACGGTATCTTATGTAGTCCCCGTACAAGGTGAAGATCATCTGCTGTGAGCCCAGCACAGTACTCGCTCCCAATATGTGTCAGGGTTGGCGCACACCGCACCTTGCGCGTCTCATATACTTATAACACTGATTATGTGGCTTCGCAAGCGGGACGCAGGCTCGTCGGGTCAGAAACCCGAAACTACACGCAGGAAGAAGGCGCAAGAGCACGCTCGGCTTCTCTGGTCCAAGCGACGTACCTCGGTCGGGGGCTGACCAGACGTCGGAGATGTGGAGAATGCTGACCCTGGGGGCTTGAGCCGGTTTTGCAGGAGAGGGGGCGCGGGGCTTCAGTCCGGCGCGAATGGCTGCCTCGTCCCGATCTCTGGTCCAAGGAACGCCTGCCTCAGGGGTTCCAGAGTCGCGTAGTCCCGCTCCAGGTTCTCCGTTGCCGCGTCGTAGTTCTGGGCGATCGTCCTTGTCGCCAACGCGACGATATTGCGGGCCCTCTCGGCGTCTATCGGCTCGAACAACGGTGTCTTCCAGTGTTCGTAGTAGCTCCTGGTGACTAGCATCGACAGTACCGCTGCGGTGCCCGGGATCATGCCCGCTCCCCGGACCACATCGTGTACTCTGTTCGATAGGCAAGTCACGGCACCGGCATCCTGGCTGATCAGTTCGGCCAGCTCTGCCACGATCTCTGTCTTCTGTGAGGCCAACTCCGAAGCTTGCAGTCTCTCCGCACAGTCGATGATCCTCTGGGCAAGGTCGATAGTGTACTGTTTCACCGAACCTTCAACGTATGGCAGGAGATCGTCCCTGAGAACGACTGGATATCCGAGTTCTTGTGCCGACTCAAACAGTGCTTGGGCGACAATCACGTTGTCGATGCCTTCTTGGGCGCGCACGAGGAAGGTGTTCTCTTGCAGGCCATCCGAGATGGAGGGCAGGTAGGCTTTGCCCTCAACGACGATGGTCGGGCACTTCAGCATGTCGAGCTCTTTCATCACTGTGGCCTTGGAACCCAGGGCGATGTTGCCTTCCAGATCCTCGACCGGTCCCAAACCTCCCCTGGTGTAGTTGACGCTCGCCAGATAGGAGAGACTCACGTGCTCTTCCTGTACTGAAAGGCCCCCGATGAGGCCACAGTTGCCTGGGATGCTCTCTCGAGCGAGCTTGAAGTCACCCTGAGCCTTCTTGGCGAAGCCGTCCAGTACCGCATTCGCGAGCGCCGCCTCCAGGGCCACAGGGGTTTCCAGTACGCCTTGTCCGTACATCCTGCCCATGGCGGTCACGGCCAGACTCTGGCAAAACAGGGCATCCTGCCCCGTCAATCTCTCGATGAGTCTAGCCTCGGCGGGTGTTATCCCCCGTCGAGGAGACGCCGTGGCCGTCCCTCCATCGAGCGTGGTGATCCTGATAACGTTGGAATCCGCGTCTGCTTCAGCTTTTGCGATCCGCGTGTCGGACTTCAGTATCTCTCGCAGGATCGCTCCTACCGTCACGAAGCCGCCCGAATCATCTTGAATGAAACCCGCATAGCCGTGGACGTGGCCGATGCCCGCGTGTCCCGCGACGGCAATCCTCTTGGGAACTCTCATAGCTGCCGCTCCCTTCAGGGGTGGATATCTCTGATCCGCCACTACGTTCATTGGCTCTCCACTCACCGTTGGCAGCGAGCCGACTCAGAGCACGACGGTGGAGAAGCCAGGCTATCGTTCCAGGGAGTACCGGGCGAGGTTGAGCCACAGTCGAAGATTGCGAGGCGTGTCCGTGTCCCAGGTGCTCCGGAGTATGCCCAGGTCCCCGAAAACCAGGACCTCACCGCCATTCTCGCCGTAGGGCACCAGGGCCACGACGGGATCGCCGTACATGAAGGCCAGGCTCTCGCCCCTCTGGTAGGTGAAGGGGACACCGTTGGACTCCGCCAGCCGGAGGGTTTCCAGACCCTGGACCAG
>Ga0315539_1003646_pt1 | contig 10758 bp, 13 predicted proteins | sample SalMarSW160150MG_FD_203097 | JGI IMG/M metagenome (GOLD analysis project Ga0315539, IMG submission 203097) | Salt marsh sediment microbial communities from the Plum Island Ecosystem LTER, Massachusetts, United States - Salt Marsh Sediment SW1601-150 ... | reverse complement strand
TTCGTTTTAAGTTTATCGTTCTTGAAAACTCTGATCCAATGTTTCCCATTTGTTGAGATAAGCTCATTTTCATCCATTTTTCTTTTATCATTCTATTAATCTATTAACTATATTTTTAATTTTATCTTTTATTTCTTCAGATTTTATTTCTACATCGCGATTATTTTTCAGAGGTTTTATATTAATCAAAGAACTAAACTCTAACCATTCATTTTTTTCTTTTTCGGGATAGATGTTAATTCCCCAGACATCTTCTTGATTAGACCCCTCCTGTTCTACCAAGACAATGCTAGCATCAGAATGAAATTCTCCCCAAATAGCCATAATTTTTTTCTCAATATCAACTACTGCTTTTATAGTATCTTTACCCAATTCATCTCTCTTAATTTTCTCCTTAATTATTTTAATCGTCATATCAACTAGCTTTTATCGGCATTACAACATATATATATGTGTCGTCGCCAACTGCTTTAAGCACGCCTGGACCAGTTTCCTTATTCAGCTCAAGCATAATCTCAGGAGCTTTAATGCTTAAAAGCCCATCTAATAAAAAGCGGTGGTTAAAAGAAATCTCTACTATCTCTCCTTCAACCTTGCCAGGCACAGAAGATTGATATTCCCCAATTTCTGAACTTTGGCTAAAAATCTCTATTTTGTTTTCTCCTGGCATAGCTTTAATTTTCACCTCATTTATTTTCCCGCTAAACAAGCTGGCTGTCTTTATTTGATTTAAAAATTCATCTTTATTTAATGTTAACCTGGTTGTGTATTTCTTGGGGATAATCTCTTGATAGTTTGGGTATTCTCCTTCTATTAGGCGAGAAATAACTTGAACTTGAGCGTGATCAGTTTCTTCCATAGGATACTCAAACATTACTTGGTTGGGCGAAAAATACATTTTTAATTCCCCTTGTTTTTCACCAAAGATGTTTACTATCTCTTTTGCTGTTTTTTGCGGAAGAATCAAAGAATATTCTTTTTCTAAAGGAGAATTGTTTTTCAGAAATATCTTTTTCTCGCCTAAGCGGAAACTATCGGTAGCTGCTATAGTTATTAGGTTTCTTTGAAATAAGAAATAAATGCCAGAAATTTCAGGCCTGGCAGTAGACGGAACAGCAATATCAGCTATCTGATTTAAGCTTTTGCAAAAAGAAGGCGCTTCAATAGAAAGTACATCTCCATTGGTGATTTTAGGTATTATTGGAAACTCTTCAGCGCTTAATCCTTTTATTTGAGTTTTATAATTCTCACAATTAATAAATAAAGTGTTGTTTTTTAATTCTAAGTTTATTTTTTTATCCGGCAAAAGGTTTATAAAATTAGAGAACAAACGCGACGGAATAGTAATTTTTCCTTCTTTTTCAATTTTAGTTAAAATCCACCAATTTATCCCTATTTCTAAATCGGTAGCAGCTAAATTTAAAAAATTCTTCTCTGTTGAAATTAAGATATTATTCAAAATAGGAAGCGTTAAAGATTTTGAAGAAATTCTTTCAATAATATTTAACCCTTGTTTTAGTTTTTCTTGTAGAATTAATAATTTCATAATATTTAATTATTATTAGTTGTTATTTAATTAATTGTTATTGTTATTAGTATAGTGGAAAAGTAATTTTTTATAGGTGTCTGATTTGGTAATTTATTGTTTAAAATTAGTTAGATTAAAAGTGAATTATTATTCTTTTGATTTTATTAAGTATTCATCCCCAAATTATTAGGCATTAAATACACGTTCTTTTATCAGACCGATTTCTTCTTCTAATTTCTTATCTTTTTCTAATTCATTTAATATCTTTTTATAAGAATGAATGGCAGTGGTATGATCTTTACCATTGAATTTTCTTCCAATAAAAGGGAAAGAGTTTTTTAGTTCTTCTCTTAATAGATACATTGCTATTTGGCGCGGTCTAACGATTTCTTTTTTTCGGGAAGAAGTCAAAAGGTCTCTTTCTTTTAAATCATAAAATTCTGCTACCATTTGGATTATTTTTTTAGGCGTAACTATTCTTAAGGGAGAAGAAAGTAAATTTTTAAAAAGACTTTTAGTAATTTCTATATCAGGTTTTTGATTGTTTAATTTTTCGTAAATAATTAAACGGTTAAGAGCGCCCTCTAATTCTCTAATATTTCTTTGGATAACCGAAGAAATATATTGATAGATTTCTTCAGAAAACTCTACTTTTTTTTCTTGGGCTTTAGTTTTTAAAATAGCAATTCTTGTTTCAAAATCAGGGCTGCTGATATCTGCTATCATTCCTCCTTCAAATCTTGACCTTAATCTTTCAGCCAATGAAGAAATAGCTTTCGGCGGACGGTCTGAAGAAAGAATAATTTGTTTATTGTTTTCGTACAATACGTTAAAAATATGAAAGAATTCTTCTTGAGTTTTTTCTTTTCCAGCCAAGAATTGAATATCATCAATAATTAAAACATCAACTCCCCTGTATTTTGATTTAAACAAATCTATTTTGTCGTTTCTTATTGACGAGACCACCTCTGAGGTGAATTTTTCAGAAGAAACATACTTTACTTTATTTTTTTTAGAGTTGTTAATTACTTCATTCCCGATAGCTTGCAGAATATGGGTTTTACCAAGGCCAACGCCTCCATAAATGAAAAGAGGATTATAAACAGCGCCAGGTTTTTTTGAAACAGCAATAGCAGCAGCATGCGGCAATTCGTTAAAAGGGCCGACGATATAAGAATCAAAAGTATAGCGAGGGTTAAGGTTGGTTTCTTTATTTACTTTAAATTGTTGAAATTCCAGCTGGTCTGTTTCTGGTAGAATCACCGGGGCTTTTTTTAGGATTTTTAATTTAGTTTTACCAACATCATATCTGACTTCTTTGATTTCTTTGCTTAAATTATGCAAGATTTTTAAAATTGTCTTATTATACTTATTTTCCAACCACTCTTTAGCAAAAGAATTGGGCACTAAAACAATAATTTTTCCACCTTCTTGGGAAGTAATTTCAGTTCCTTTAAACCAGGTAGCAAAATTTGCCTGGGAAATATTTAATTGGATTTGGCCGAGGACTGTTTGCCAAAGTTCTTCGTTGTTCATATTATTTTTCATTGTATCATATGTCAAATTTAAAACAAAATAACATAAAAAGCTAGTTTTTGTTAACAAATTGTTAACAATGTGTTAATATGTTAAAATGATAATATGAGTATTACATATCAACCCAAAAAAAGAAAAAGGAAAAAAACTCATGGATTTAGAGCGCGTCAAAAAACCAAAACAGGAAGAAGAGTATTGAAAAGACGAAGAGCGAAAGAAAGAAAAAAACTCACAGTATGATATGCTCCCAAGATTAAACAGGCTTAAAAAGAAGAAGGACTTCGAGGTGGCGTTTAAACAGGGCAAAGGATTTAAACAGGGCTTTTTGTATTTAAAAATTAGAAAAAACAACTTAGACGCGAGCCGTTTTGGTTTTGTAATTAGCAAGAAGTTTTCTAAAAAAGCAGTAATTAGAAATAAAACTAAAAGAAGATTAAGCGAAATAATCAAAAAAAAGCTGTTAGAAATTAAAAAAGGAATGGATATAATAATAGTAGTAATGCCTGGAGCTGAAAATGAGTTTCAGAAATTAGAAGATACAATAGACAAACTTTTTAAAAAAGCAAAATTGTGAAGAAGATAATTTTAAAAATTGTTAAGTTCTATCAAAAAGCTATTTCTCCTGTTTTAGGTCATCATTGCCGTTTTTATCCAAGTTGTTCAGAATATTATTGTTTGGCAATTGAGAAGTACGGCATCGCTAAAGGGACATGGCGAGGAATAAAAAGAGTAACTCGCTGTCATCCCTGGAATCCTGGTGGCATAGATTTACCATAAAAAAATGACTATTTTAATAACAGCATTTAACACAATACTATATCAACCGCTATTGAATGTTTTAATTTTATTATACGAGTATCTTCCTGGACATGATTTTGGCCTAGCAGTGATTGTTTTAACAATCTTAATCAAAATTCTATTTTATCCTTTAGGGGTTAAAGCAATTAAGTCGCAGAAAGCTCTTTCTACTCTTCAGCCGAAAATAAAAGAAATTCAGGAAAAATATAAAGATAATAAAGAACAGCAGACGAAAGAAATAATGGGGCTTTACAAAAGGGAGAAGATAAATCCTTTTTCTGGCTGCTTGCCCCTGCTTATCCAACTTCCGGTCTTAATTGCTCTTTATAGGGTATTTTGGAGCGGTTTGCAAGCAGAACAAATGGTTCTTCTTTATAGTTTTGTTCCTCTTCCCGGAGCGATTGACCCCACTTTTTTGGGAATAGTAAATCTGGCCAATCCCAATATAGTAATAGCATTTTTAGCCGGAATTTTTCAGTTTATTCAAGTAAAGATGGCTGCTCCTAAGCCCAAGGAAGACCAGAAAAAAGATTCTAGTTTTGCTGGCCAGATGCAAAAACAGATGTTATATTTTATGCCTGCTTTTATGGTTTTAATTCTTTTCCGTTTGCCTTCAGCTGTTGGTCTTTATTGGCTAACCACTACGCTCTTTACAATTATTCAACAATATGTTATTCTTAAAAAAGAAAAATGATTGATCAAAATAATATAAATGAAATAAGGAAAACCATTGAAGAGTTTTTTAAGAAGGCAACTTTTGAAGTTGAAGCTGAGGTTTTGTCTTTTGAAGAAAAAACCCTTCCAGTAAAGATAAAAACCGAAGAGCCAAGGATTTTAATTGGTCAAAACGGCCAAACTTTAGCCGAGATTCAACATATTTTAAAAGCAATATTGAGGCGTAAAATCCCAGAACAATTTTATCTTAATGTTGATATTAATGATTATAAAAAGAAAAAAACAGAGTATTTAAAAGAAACAGCTGTTTCTTTGGCTGATGAAGTTGCTTTAACTAAAAAAGAAAAAATACTAACAGCGATGTCAGCCTATGAAAGAAGGATTATTCATTTAGAGTTAGCTGAAAGAAAAGATATTATCACTGAAAGCATAGGCGAAGAGCCAGAAAGAAGAGTAGTAATTAGATCCTGTTCTTAATAAAGGTTCTTTTAAAATTAAATAATCTCAAGAATGAAAGGGAAAGAAAATGAAAAAACTAATGAAAAGATTAATGATTTTATTAGGGATGATTCTGATTTTGGCAGGAAGCTGCAAAGAGCAAGGAGGAGAAGGAGTTATGGTTGGTAAATGGAAACAGATAGGTGCTACTCAGACCATGGAGTTTTTCAAAGACGGAAAAGTAATTGTTATGGATAAAGGAGAGTTGCCCTTGGCTGGAGATTACAGGCTTATTGATGACAATCTAAAAATGAATCTTGCCTTATTCGGACCCATTAGCGCCAAGGTATCTTCTTCTAGAGACGAAATTATCTTAATCAATCCCTTTGGAAAAGTTGAGAAGTATAGAAGGGCGGGGGTTGAGAACAAAAGAATTGAAAGACAAAAGAAAATAGCAGGTAAATATGTGATCGACAAAGAGCCAGGTATATTAATCTTTGAACAAGATGGCACCATAACGAGACATCTTGCTGGCAGATGGGAAACAAAAAGGGGTTGGATAAAGCTTTACGAAGGAAATAAAGAAATAAAAATAGGAGGAATATCAAGTGATACCATAAAGTATGGTGGTAGAACTTTTATAAAACAAAGAGGAGCAGAGGCGATTCAATTATTAAGTGCAAAGGATTCATCATCAGGACAAAGAATGCGGGTTCAGTTTGTTCAGCTCGAGGCTGATTGTGCTCCAAGTTTTGTTCCAGTGAATTTTACCCTTTGGAGCGATTATATTGCTTCGGATAATGTATCTACCATAAAATTCAAAAAAGATGGCACCTTTTTAATAAAAGATGTGCTGGATCATAAATGGAGAATTATTAAAGATGGGATTGTACAAGTTTACAATAAGGAGATGATATCCGAAGGAAGAATTGAAGGCAGTGCCTTGATATTTGAAAGAGGAGAAGATAAAAGGATATTCACTAAGCAAGGATAAAACAGCAAAAAGAGGGTTGATAAAATCAGCCCTCTTTATATTTATTTGGTTGAAACATCTTTAATAGATTTTTGCGCTGATGATTATAAGCTTTTTAACTGCGGGTTGGGCACATTGTCTTATCGTAACGTCCCAATCTTTTATAGTACGATCTATTTCTGTTTCATAGTCCTTGCAATCAACCCAATTTACTATATTAAGGTTATCATCTAAATTATTATCAATTCCATTATAAAAAGTATCGCTTCTTCCGTTTGGGGTTACAAGGATAGCAAGAAATTCACCTATAACCTGTATTGATCTGGGCGAAGAATAATTTCCTGTACATTTTGCTCCTGGGAGCAAACAAAAACTTTTAGTAAGATCTTCCCATTCATGCCACCAATTTTCTGGATTAAGGCCATACATCTCTCCCTTGTTTTCTAAATCTGTTCCTATGTTTTTATTATATTCTTGGAACAAGAATACTTGGTATTTTTTTCCATCACGTTCATAACCTCCATCGTGTTCAGGGATTAACATAAAAGGTTTAATTGAAGACGGGCTTAAATCGGGAAACATAAATTCTTTTGGTATTTCATAAACCGTAATCATTCCACCAGGAAGAAGATGTCTGTAAAGGGGCTCGGATTTTCCTTTAAAATTACTTTCTTCGTAAATAATTGCTCCATATTCTGTTACCGATGTTATGTTTCCATCTTTATCTCTTTTTATGTCTGGGATAAAATATATAAATTGAATGTCTCCTATAATATCTCCTTTCCCTGCAACTGTAGAACATTTTAGGGCAATCTTATCAAGTATTGCATCTGACTCTTTTTTTATTCTTTTTTGCTCGTCTATTCTTTTTTGCTCGTCTATTATTGAATCTGCTTTTTTAAAATCTTCAGCAAGCTTCCATGCCCCATGAACTTCAACTTGTTCATTGCAAAGGAGAACACCAGCCGGAAGTTCAGACATAATAGGCCTTAGGCGGGGGAGGCGGAACACGATTAGGTCAGGGTTAATGGTTATTAGAATTAAATAAGAGCCAAATAGAATTAAAAGGCCTAAAAGGGCAGCGCTAATTCTGCTTTTAGCATCATTTATTGCCTCTGGATTTCCAGCCGATGTAAAGTATTGAAACCCTGCATAAACTAAAACAACAAGAGCAATTAGTCCGCTTATCCAGATCAAGAAATTAAATATGTATTTAAAATATTCAGGAACTGGAGTAGTAACTTCTTCTGGTTGTTCTCCTGCAAATTCTGGATAGTCAACCTCAAGCTCTCTGCCTTGGGCAAAAACAAAACCAGCTAAACTGAAAAGCATAATAAAGATAATAACAATGCTAAAGAATTTTTTCATATAACAATTGTTTTATGTTTGATTATTTCGTCTATGATATTGAGTATTTCGTCGCAAACTTGAGAAATTTGAGGATTTAAATTTTGAATTTCACTGAACTGGCCTTGAATATCATCAAATGGGCAGGGATTGCTGCCAGTACAGTTAACTGGTTGGCATCCTTTTTCAATGTCGTGGCATCCGCCGTCGCAATGGGCCTGGCACTTATTCTGAACATTAATTAAGCATTCATCTGGAAGTATTCCCATTTTTAGGGCTGGAAAATATATTCTTCCAATCAAATCAATTAATTCTCTAAGCTTTGCTCCTAAATCTTCTTTCAGATCTTCTTCTTTTTCTAAATCTGCTATTTGTTCTTCAAAATATTCAATAATTTTTTCATCTGTTTCAGCCGCCTTAGTTTGGGTGTAATATCTAATTTTTTCGTCTATAACTTTTGTTATTTCATCATGTAAATCTTCTTCTTCAGCAATAGCCCTATTTCTATAATACATAATTTCATCTTTCCAAGCAATAATTCTTTTTTGATTTTCTTTAATTTCTGATTCATTAGGACAAGGTTGAAAACCAAGTCCAGCATAGCAGATATGGGGATTGCAGGTATCGCTTTCTCCTCCGCCTGAGCAGAGACATAAGGGTTGAGTGTTTTTGCAGTCGCAGTTATCAGTTAGTCCTTTTATTTTCTGGCTGGAAAGTTCAATTCCAGGAATTATATATTTTTTAAGTTGTTCAGCAATTTCCTCAATTTCTCCTAAGAGCTTTGGAATTTTAGTTTCAGAAGCAGGTTTGTCTGAGGGATGAAAAACAATATCTTCCAAATCAGGCATTTCGAAACTAACTAATTCAGGATTAATAGTTCTTAGGATTAAATAGGAAGAAAGAAGAATAATAATTCCCAAAAAAGCAGCTAATATTTGTTTTCTGGCTTTGCTTAATTTTTCCGGCTCGCCGGTTGATGTTAAATAAAGAATTCCGCCTATAATTAAAGCTATTAGAGCAATTACTCCGGCAATAGAGATAATGTAGGTGTAAAGATTTTGAAAGGCGTCAGTAAGAGAAGGCATATTTATTATTTAGCTTCGCAGACATAGAAATTAAGCTCATGAATGCATTCAGGAAGCGCTGTATTCTCTGGTTGTCCGCTAGCTCTATTCAAGCATTCTTGAACACATTCTCTGTGTTTGTCCTGGCCTATTTCTAAATAACATTCTTCAAAACAGTCGCCATAAGCTGTTTGTGCTAATTGGCCATTTTCATTTAAGTATTCTGTTTGGCAGCAAATGTAGAGTACTTTTTTTTCTGGAGGGATAATTGCTCCTTTTGCCTGCGAGCAGTTAAATAGTTCATCATAATGCTTCATTGTGTATCTAACATTTTTTTCCAAATCTTTAATTATCTCTGGGCTTATCTCATCAATTATAGTTGTTATGCCAATATTTGAAGGGGTATTATTACTGCCCTTTCCATCTATTATGTCTTTTATTTCTTGTTGGATGGTTTGGATTTCATTAAGTTGATCGCTGATTGTGCTTCTTGGGCAGGGTTGACCAAAACATCCTATTTCTACACAATATTCGCAATCATGTCCACAGGAAACACAAACACATTGAGCAGTACAATTTCTAGAACTGCACTGACTGACTAAAACCTGTAGTTTATCAACAGCATCAATTAATTCTTTATCTTTTCCAACAAGCAGTTCCAGTTTATCTATTAAGAGCTGGGTTGTTCTTTTTGTTCTGTCAATAATTTCTCCAACTGGAGCTTCGTTTGAACAAGCCATTGATTCAGAAAACACTTCTTCAGCGTCTTCTATAGATTCTTCTCCAGTAAGTTTGTCTTCATCAGGCACAAATACTGGAAAAACTTCTTCTTGTTCCATTGTTCCACTCACAGAACAGTAAAAAGTTGCAAAATCAGTTGCTATTATATTGCCTGCGTAATATTTAATACTTACGTCATCCCAGAATTTAGTTTCTCTTATTATCCAGTCCTGATTATCATAAGAATCTTTTTTGTTATAGAATTGGACTAAGCTAGTTAAAGATCTTAAAGGGCATTCTTTAATGAACTTTTCTGCTCTTTTCAAACGGTCTAACACTTCTTTTAAAAGACGCGCTTCTTGTTCTATTTCTGTATTTTTTATACTAAGATTATTAATCTTTTCTTTATTTTTATTTTCAGCAGTTTGAATTTCTCCTCTAACATCTCGGCAAGGATCACAAGTGCAGTATTTTGGCGGACAATCATTACAGCCATAGTGATCACAAGGAGGATCAGGCCGGAGAATTTCGCATTGACATTTATCTGCTGCTGATTTTAAATCCTTGCTTTGGCTTAAAAGCTTGCCAGTAATTTCTTTGGTTTCTTCAATAATATCTTTGACTCGTGTTATTCTGGGCGTTTTTTCCTCTTCAAGTTTTGGATAATCAGAAATATATGTTTCAAAAATCTTTTCAATTATTCTCGCAAAAGGCATCTCAATATCAATTGAGCTGTTAATAGCAGTAATTTTAGGCAAAGGCACGTCTGGTTTTGCCGGAATTTGAACTTGTTGAAGAGTTGGGATTTTTAGATTAATAAACTGCGGGCTAAGAGTTTTCAAAATAAGATAGGAAGAGAGCAAAATTAAAAGACCGAAAAAGGCAGCACTGATTTGGTTTTTAGCCAAAATCATTCGGTCTGGTTTGCCAGTTGAGATTAAATAGAGAACTCCTCCGTAAATTAATCCTGCTAAAGCAAGTATGCCTCCTGCCCAAATACATAAATTAACAAGATATTTTGCATAAAGAGAAAGAACGTCTTCTGGCAAAGAAGTATTCAAATTCAAAAAATCTTGAGGCGCTAAAACTCCAGGAATTTTGGGATAAATTATTTCTAAAAAAAAGAGAAGCATATTAAACGAGCATTCTAATAACCCAGGTAGGGAGAATATCGCTTATTAAAGGAATGCGTTCGATAAGAAGAGGAATAATTGATGTTTTGATAGGGACTTTAGCAAACACAGTCAATAAGATAACAAAAACTATTTCAAGCGGTAATTCCCATATTTGGTCAATAACTGGTAAAGGGATAAGGTCAACGATTTCCATAATAATGGCAAAAAAAATCAAAACCATTCCTGCCGGCGACAAAAGAACATCAGCAGGAATTTTTTTAAACCAGCCGCTTTTCTTTTTAGCGACAGAAACTTTTTCTGGTTTTTCTTTTTCCTCAGGCATATTGTTATAATCCTTTTTTAGCCTCTTTTATTTTTTGGAGTTGTTCTGGGGATGTTGTAATGATTTGATCTTCAGTATATGAAGCAAGGATTTTAATTAAAACATGTTTTGTCCCAGCAAAGAATATGCCTTCCCCTACTGGTGATTCCAGCAAGGACATTTTTTCTTCTTCAGTAAGATTAAATGTTTTTTGAACCACATTAATAGTAGCCGGGCTTTGT
>Ga0315539_1003642_pt1 | contig 10763 bp, 6 predicted proteins | sample SalMarSW160150MG_FD_203097 | JGI IMG/M metagenome (GOLD analysis project Ga0315539, IMG submission 203097) | Salt marsh sediment microbial communities from the Plum Island Ecosystem LTER, Massachusetts, United States - Salt Marsh Sediment SW1601-150 ... | reverse complement strand
CTCCGTGGACATCCGCGGTCTCCACGTACGGGGCGTACAATGTACCAAGCTGACCGCCCGAACCGTTGCCCTGAGCCAATTCGACCCACTCGTTATCTACGACGTCCTGCAGGCCCCACTTGTCCTGCCACTTCGAGAACACCAAATAGGGCGATTCGGCACCGTAGGTCTCGAAGTCATCCAGTACCACGAACGGCGCGGTGGTGAAGCTCCAGACGTCCCCTGCCCACGGGCTCTCCGGATCAAGGTAGTTCACCTCGTCGATACGCCAGTGGTACATCTGGCCCCGTTCGGCCTGTGGTGTGAACGTGGTCTCGTCAACCAAACCCATGTCAACACTGGGATCACCGGCTGCCACGGCATCGCGATCTTGGCCGAAGTACACCTGGTGCTTGGCGGCCTTGTGACCCGCAGACCACATCAGGGTCAGGTCCTCGACGGCTACGTCAACCGCACCATCCGCAGGACGCGGACTGCTGGCCTTAGGTGGGGCGGACAGCGCTTGAATGGGAATGGTCTGCAGAGGCATACTTTCGGTGCTCCAGAGCAGTTCTATCTGGGCGTTGTACCCTACATCGAAGTACTCAACCACGATCTCATGCTTGCCTGCCTCAAGCTCGACAAATCCCTTGACCTCGGAAATGCCCCAAGAGGCCAGCATGTCGTAGAAAACAACCTCACCATCAATCCAGCAGGCGGCCCCATCGTCCTTACGGGCCATAATCATGTATGTATCCGTAATCGGCACCTCCAGGAGACCTTCCCACCGGGCGGAGAATTCGTCTTCTGCCACCACACCGGGCTCCGGTGACGCGTTTTGCCATTCGAAAGCAAGCGGGCCCTCAACCCGTGTCAGGACCGGATTGCCCTGCAGGTTCTGGTTATTGAAGTAACTGCCCAGCAGGCCTCCTACGTCGGGACCCTTGGTGGTGAAGCTCCACACATCGCCCTGGATTATCTTGTCCGGAGTCTGGGAATCCACACGCCAGTAGTAGGTGGTCTGCGGATTCAGCAGGCCGGGGTCGTGCTCGTTGCCCGCGACCATCGTGGCACCCTGGCCGCTGACCACATCGTCCCTGTTCTTGCTGAAGTAGACTACGGCCATCGTGGCGTCCACGCCGGGTTCCCAGGTCAACGTGGTGTTGGGATCCACCCACTTCATGCCGTCCGGCGGATTGGGTGCCGAGGCCTTGGTCTTCTTGAGCTCGAAGCTCCATACGTCACCGGCCACGGTACCATCCGGATTCACGGTTTCCACCCGCCAATAGTACACCTTGCCGGGTTCCAGCGACTGGTTCAGGCTCAAGGTGTTCCCATCCGGGGAGCCGAGCAGGGTTCCTGCTGCGCCGGCGGTCACGTCCGCCAGGTTCTCGCCGAAGTACAAGTTGTGCGAAGCGGCCCCTTCACCAGGCGTCCAGGACAGGACCGGCGGGGCCTCGTCGAGCACACTCTCGTGACGCGGGTCCGGCCGGGTGGCCTTGGCGAAACCCAGAGTGAACAGATAGAGCATCTCGTCACCGGTAAGCAGGCGATTGTACATACGCACATCGCTCAGCAAGCCGTCCATGGCAGTGCCCACATAGGGTTGCCCTGCGGGCTGCGGGCAGCCGCACTTCTTGAACAGACGGTTGTCCTCGTCACCGGTCGTGCCCCAATCCTCGTTGACACGCGCACCCAGCGTCACTTCACAGTCGCTGTCAATGCGCCGGCCGGGAGCATCGGGATCGTAGTTGGTGTCACTCGGGTTCGTCACTATGTCAACCCAGTCGGTCCTCGTGCCCGCCAGCTCACCATTGACCCAGATGCTGGCGTACTCCTGGTCGTTGTCCCACATGCCCGCTATATGGTTCCACACATTGTCCTGCGCATCACCCGCGGCATAGCCGCCCGCAGGAGTGCGAGGATAGGCCCAGTGGACCTGGGTTCTGGCGAATAGCATCTGCAGCTTGTATGCGCGTTCACCCTTGCCCACGAACGTGGCCCAGTTATTGGAATTGATCTCCTTGACCCATGCGGCAATAGTAAAGGACTCGCCATCAAAGTCGGCCCAGGTGGGGGGATCCGTGCAAGAGCTCAGGTCGTTCGGATCCGCATGCGGTCCCTGGTTCTTGCCCCCTCCACATCTCACATAGTCCGTCCCATCGAAACGGAGAGACATACCGCCCTCGTGGTCAACGACCCACTTCGGATCATCGGACGCGGGATGGCCCGTTGCCGAGGGGAATTTGCCGTGACGGCCATTGCCGCTGGAGTCGGCGACAGTGGTGCTGCCCGGACCATCGTCGAGCTTCCACCAGGCCACCAGGTTGTCCATTCCCGGGTCCGTGCCCTCAGCAGCGGCCACCGGGGCCGCGGTCAGATACAGGCACAGCCAGGAGAAATACAACAGAACACATCTTCTATACATGGTTTTTCCTCCTTCTTTAAACATTTTAAACCTTATTCGTTATACCTCAACCACAGATTTTGGGACAGTTACCTCGCTGAGACTACGATCGACATTAGCCATACGTACAGACCCTCCAAACACACCAATTCTCCTGTGGGGCCGGGTTGCACCAAACCCGAAATCAGGCACCCTGCGAATAATTATACACCTTTACTACCGATAATACAAGTGTTTTTCCCCCCCCGATAACTCAAGTTTGTTTCCCCGAGTCCGAGGGACCGCCTCCTCTCAGCAGGGTTGGCCCCCAGAGGATCCCGGGCCGATATCTTGGTTCTTTTCCGGGTAGTATCAGTCCAGGTCAAGCCGCTGTACCCGACAGAAACGCGTTGCGATTACGATGCGGCCTTCGGCGCCTTCGGCAGGCGGCGATCCGGTTCCGGGCAATGGCATGCGCACCTCCAGGTGCTCCAAGTAGTCCTCGACTCGGCCTGCATCCAAGTTGAATTCCCCGCCCCCTACATATGAACACGACATAAACGGAACATCCGCCAAGCGGCCGTCCGGGGTCCTCCTGGGTGTGGGTGAGCCCGCAAAGACCACCACAGCCACTGTGCCCACGGGCCGCTGCTCCACGCTCTGGAGCCGGTATATCTTGTCGAACCTGTGAGTTCCCAGCCGGTCCATGTCCGTACCGGGTGCCTTGAGGGTGACCTGCTGCACGCCCCGCCACCGGCCGCCTACGGCCAAGGATCCGACGTCCGGCCCGGGCAGGCTGAAGGATCCATGACGCCGGAAGATGGCCGGAGGGCTTACCAGCTCTAAGGCGGCGGCATGGGCCGCGGTGGGGCCCCGCACGGCCAGTCGCGCCGGACGGAGATTGAATACCCCCGGCACGTAGCCCAGGGGACTGATTTCGATGGTGTAGGTCTGGCCGATCAGCTTGGCAAAGGGACTGTTCTGGTCCGCGGATTCCTGGCTGTCGAACGCCAGATCGGGCTGCCCGGAGGACGTGCGCACATACCTGACCTGGTCGATCGTTACCAGAGCAACAACCGTGTTCGTCTCTTCAGGCACCGGCCCCAGGATCTCCTGGGTGAAGACCACTTCGCTCGATTCGGACACATTCGGGAATGAGGCTGTCGAGTCGTTGTCCTGGACCGCGGTCTCCGGGCCTTCCATGGCCGTAACGGCCTCGGTGGTCACCCGGTAACGGGTCTTCGTCCCGGGTTCGAACTCCAGGGAAAGGGTGATCTTCTCCGACTGGGCAGCAGCTTCGTTCGGTTCGGCGGGAACCACTGGTGGCTCGGGACCCGCGCCTTGCCTCGGCAGCGGCGAACACCCGAACAGCCCGATTGCCAGAATCATTCCCACCAGTACATGCCACCGGTACCGGTGATCTCTGAGATATGTCATGTTTGCACCTCCGGTAATGCCAACACCCCATGCGGTACCATGTGCAGAGTCTCCGGGCCTTGCCGCATACGACGGCAAGGCATATGCTACCAGATTGTATGGTTCGTCGTCAAGTAATATAGTCTTGCTTGATTTCAAGCCTATATCTCACCAGACCTTAACTGCTTTTTTCTTTTGTCCGAAGGATATCTTTGTATGCCAATTCTTGCCTGCTGAGCACATAACACAATCTAATAACACTATTGATGATATGTTCCGAGTTTCACGCCTGGCACCTCTCCTCGTGGATAACAGTGCATCTTGATTGCCAAACTGTCTACCGGCACGCGGAAATCCAGGTTTGAAAAATCCTTGAAGATTATTTCTACCAACTTACTCCCCTGCTCAAGATTGAGTCCATCGCGCACGTCATCGAGTTGCCGATACTTCTTATGCTTTTGCCATGGAACTCCCCAATTGAACAGTCCCTGATCCGGGCCTGTGGAATAGAGGTTATGGTTGAAAGCGAGTGAGAGTTTTTCCAGAGTCAGTCCATTAGGCTTGGCTTTGCCGTCCCGGGCAGGCCAGTGGCGACTGTCCCGAATGTCGAACCAACCCCAGGTCTGTGCATCGCGATTATAGGCTATCACGTTGTTGCGGATTATGTGATCATGGTTCCATACTGGCTCACTCTTCTTGTCGATTCGGGGTGTCGAACGAGTTTGCTCACGGAAGTTGAAGCCTTCCTTATTGCCGAGAATTAAGTTGCGCTCAATGACACAATTCGGCGAGCTGGATATACTTATCCCGGCTCTCACTCCCCAGGCATCAGGGTGGTGGGCAAATCCATTTCCGATGATGACATTGTCGTGCGCGTGAAGCCCGTAGGATATCTCGTAGTATATGCCAGAGTCCTCATTGTTGGCGATCAGGCAATTTCGAACTACGTTATTTTCATTACCAATATCAAACCAGATTCCGTTTCCCCTGTTTTCAACAATAACCGAGTTTTCTATGACAGCTCCGCGAGTCAATACAATTTTGTTCCCTCCGGCTTCCCAACCTCGCATATATCCTTTTATGTTATTGTTGTGTATTATACAGCCGGTCATAAGAAGGTTATGGGCGCGTCCTGCTCCAAAACCCATTTGACCGTTATACTGGAATATGCAGTCACGAACAATTATATTCTCTCCGGTGAACCGCGCACCGCTCGCATTGAAATACTCAAACAGGCAGTCTTCAACCACGTCGTGATTGCCGGAGAAAACTATCGCGGCCTTCTGAGCAGGATTAGTCGCATATCGGAAACGGATTCCTTTAATGTGCACGTGAGCTCCTTTGCACATCCAAATCTGACTACGCACAGATGCCTCAACGAAATTCTTTCTATCTGAAAGCTCCCTGTTATTTGCCGCCCAAGCGTACAGGCGCTTTGCATCCAGATCGACGAAGAAGGTTCCCCTGCTCAACTTGTTGAAACTGAGAATCTGTCGCAACGCATACCCATCAACAAAAACCTGCTCGCAGCGACCAATGAGGCGATGAAAGTCGTCGTTTGGATGTGTCACAAACCTGTGAGGCCAGTCAGTGCTGAAGATGTTGACGTCGGAATCTTCTTTAAGCCAATCGGTTATGCGGTCTGCTCCCGTCACGATCACGTTTGCCCCTACCGCAGCGTAAAACTTGATCGGTCTATCCGGCAGACCGCTTTTCTCGATAACAACTTTTTCACGATAGATGCCGTTGTGGATAATAACCTTATCCCCCGGCTTAACCAGTGACACAGCTTCGCCGATTGTCCGTACCTGCTGTTCTTTCCCAATGCCGGTCAGCTCCTTTTGCGAAACATGCCACGTCTTGCCCTCCACTCTGGCGCATAAACAGAAGCCCGCCATATACAAACACACGATCCGCATCCGGAAGAAATGTCGATCTTTCATTGCCCTACCATTACCTTTCTGTCTGTTACCAGCCTTACTACAAGAAATAAGCATAGTCTCTGACCTGCTAATGATATACGAAGACCACTACAGATTTCAATCTGTTCTGACGATATCCTCAGATGATTTCCAGACTTTCTCATTGTCACCTACGGCGGTCAAATGACCAAATTCAACATCATCCCACCAGGCATTAGTACTCCAAGTTCGTATTGCGAATCTACCGCCGGGAAGGGGCTGTGGATCCCGTATGTCATGTACGAGATTATTGTTTATATAGTATCGCAAACGTCCTTTCCAGATAGTGGCAGCAACTGAATATTCCTGGTTCACCTCAGAACGGATATCGGACTCGTGCAACAGTTGAAATCCTGGATTCCGGCGTAACCGACTCCATCCGGGACGGCATCCACCGACGAATGTAATAATGTAGTTTAGAAAATCATGATAGTTCTTATACTCTCCTGAGCGACCAAAGCAAGCTAACGAGCCATTTAGCTCGCGCGCGTGCAAGAAGATATTCAGATTGGACGTGTTATTCTCAACTGGTTGTACTGCTTGAGCACGAAAGCGTACGACCAGGTCAGCAGGTAATTCAGGACAGTACCAAATTGTTGCTATGTTCGGCTTTTCGGTATTAGGATTTTGCACCCAGAGTCTGCCTTGGTTAATTTTGACATCACTGTTGCCTTCGACAAACCAGTGAAGTAGGGATTCCTCCTCATCAAAAGTTTCGTGTGCAAGCCACCGGACTTTATAGACATCTTCCCCAAGACACACCTTGTCGATCGTTATCTTTTTACCAGATAGAGACGCACTATATGAGTCTAATTGTACAGGTTGGTTATACTCCATACCTGTTACCTGTGTAGTAGATTGTGCAATATGTAATTCAAGACAATAGGAACCTGGCATAGCCTCCAAGTAGATACATTTGCCCTCATCTGTTGCTCGGACCATTGTAACATGTTTGTCATTTCTCGTAACTGACCATAATCCAGATTTGAGGCCACAAATAAGCATCTTGGTCAAAGCAGTTCCATCGAGAACAAATTCAGCTCTTCTAAGTAATTCGTCGGCGCTCCCAAAAAGAACCGCAATATTAAGAACTTGGACCCCGATTAGACTTTCACTTTTGATTTTATGGACGGACGGCCCCTTAGATACAGTGTCATCCATCATAGTCAATACGTGCAGGAAGGTATCAGACTTGGCAGGTTGTTCGGGTGATATCTCAATTCTCCAATTACCAGGCTCAGCAGCTCCGCCCTTGCTTGTAGCGAAGTTCCTTCCGATGCTTTCGATCCAAAACTCTTTACCAGGACCACCTACTTTCGTGATATTAACTTTCTCCGGGACCAGGCTCTCGACGACGAGCTTGCCTGCATATGTGTCTTTGCCTGTGTAGTTTTTGCTGTTTCGGACTATGGTTACCGTTCGTCCCTGTATCATCGGCTCTTGAATGGAATGCAACAGCCAGGTTTTTTTGAACGAAGCCTTCGTAGAGACAATCCGATCAAAAACGACAAGCATACAAGGCCATACTGAGTCACGCATGTTGAAAGTAACCAGGCCGCGTGTGACATTATTGACCTTGGATGAAGAATATGCTTGAGTAATGTCCCCTGCGATGTAGCTGTAAACTGGTATCGTGGGATTGGGGCCGAATTCGTGGGCGGTTACTCTGCCCATCCTATAGTCATTTCCAAGAAGAGTATCCAAATCCCTGGGGTGGTCAGCCCCGTTATTCGGCCATCGCTGGCCACCATCATTAACCGAACCTTTTGCCATCTTCTCCGATGGATCATAAATCAACAGTCCGTTATGGGCGACAGTCTGATGATGATAGTGTAGCCAGTGGGGGCTGCCGTAAGGCTGGTTCTGTCCCTGATAAAGACCTGAGGCTATTGCCAAGGGGCCGCGATAATAAATCTGGAAGGTGCCAAAATCCTTGCGCTGGTGATTTCCAAAGAAGTACTTACCGATTCGCATGTGGATAACCGCGTCTCTGCTTTCAGGATCTAAGCCCATCCGCCACCCGGTACGAGCAACCATCTCACCCATAGGCTCAGGGAAGTATTTTGATAGAGGTAATTCTCCAAGTGGGCGTTTCTCTAAGCCGGCTCTTCGAAACAGTAGTGCGAATATCAGATCGAAAAATGATGGCTGACTATAGAAATCCGAATCAGCCATCTCCAGCAAATAAGGATCCTCGTAGTACGTACCGGCCAAAAGCATCAGTCGTCGCTTGGAATTGCTCCTGCCGCTGCAGTCATAGGTATCTCCGCTTCTGAACTGCTGACCATCCGGCCGCAGATGATACAGAAGCTGATAGGCCACAAATTGCTGCTGTCGTGTGAACACGTCGCCTGCACCGATTCGCCGAAATAACCAGCTCGCTAGCAAGTCGTGCTGGAACCTGGTGGCGATGTAGGAATCACCTTGGTGATGCATGTGGGCGGAGTATAGAAAATTACGAACGGGTACAAATTTGGTAAAAAACAATTGCGCTGCAGCATCAAACATCTGAGGCGACTCATTATAGATTGCCAAACCCGCCGGTAACTGGTCCGTAAGCAGCCAACCTTCGGTACCATGACCAACTACGGCGTGGCCCTTTGGATTAGCTGGGTACCCAGGATGATGAGAAGCAGCGATACGCTTAAATTCTAAGATGAACTGATTCTTCTCCTTCGGTAATAGCAAGTCATAGCACCAATCATATACACAGGCTCCCCAATGCATAGCATTATTGGGTGTTCGAGCATCAGTACACTTCTTAAGCTCACGTAGAGCATTTGCAATAGCGGTACGACCCTTTTCCTTCTGGCCAGTGGTGAGATAGACAAATGCCTGACAAAGTGGGTGCCTGCTCTCTCTAACAATTGCCCAGGAAACTGTAAATTCCGGCGAATGTAGTTTTGCCTTTATCTCTGGTATATCATTTGGCCTTACATAAACTCGTGGATGGCCCTTGGGAACTATAGAGGTTTTGATGTCAGTGCCCAAAACTGAGGATATAGCCAACGCAAGAAATAAGACAATGAAAGAGATAGTTCTTGTAGTAGATGTCATAGGAATCCCTGCTAATTTGCATTAATCACCGGACAACTTATTTAAACCAAAATCCGCAGTACATAGCTAACATAACTATGGCTGCGTTGCTTAAATGCTCGGAGCAGTCGAATCTGTAGTGGACTGATGTTAACTTTCCTTGCCGGGTTAATTTGTTCAATCCCATATCATCTCCTGATATGCTCCGTATATGTATTAGTATATTCTACCTTATCCTCCTGAATCGTGCAATGTTCTGCGATTCGGGATAGCGTCAAGTATTATGTGCAAGCAATGGCCGCCTATGAAGACCATAAACTCAAATACTAAAATCCCTGTTCCCATAATTTTTTTGAGGCATCCTCGTTACGATATGTCAGCCGGTTTTGCTCAGCCTGTCGAACAATCCGCGTATCGTCCTTGCATGCCCGTCTCACATTTCCTTACTTGGCTGTTGTGTATGAACCTGTAATGAAGAGAGACTTTCGCTTTCTGCCAATAGATATTGTGGACTTCCTGTCAACTCCAAAGACAAGATGCCGTTTTCGCCCTTTATCTCCTTTTGGTTTCCAAAGATATCCAGAAGTGTAAGGTGGATGTCGTCCGGAGCAAGGAGCTTCTCATAAGTGGAAATAACACTGATGCCAAAATCGCTCTCTCCGGAAGAATAGTGCCGCTCTGCTGAACTTCGAGGTATTACTCCAACACGAAGCTCTTTTTGTCTCAGAAGCCCGCTGTTATTGAGAAGGGATACAGAAAGGAAATAGATTCCTTTGAGATATGGTGCTTTCACTTGCTGATTTAGAGGTTGACCTTTCTCGAAAGAGGAGATTACCCGCCTCCCCTTTTCCACTTCCCTTCCTTGAAAGTCTTTTATGGTATACACGAAAGATAGCTCTTGATTATCCGCTTCAGATAGACTGAAAGCTATCTCGATAGCTTCTCCAGGGAAGAAGATATTCCCCTTTTTCTCAACAGCCATCAGGGAAACAAATGTTTCAGTTCCTTCCCTATCTGACAGTCCCAAGCAAGTTATTGACAGGCAAAAGCCCAGAAAAGGCGCTACTATGAGCAGACACGAAAAGGCAGATAATGCTTTTCTCATAGCTCTATCTCCAAATGTGAAATTCTACTCTAAAATATCACCATTTCCTGATATGAGCAAGGCGAAAAGAGGAACTTGAAAGATAGAGAAGATTCTGGTGAATTTATTGACAACATACTCGATAATTACAATGTCGATCCGGGGAGAGTCTACCTGACCGGCCCGAGCCTTGGCGGATACGGCACATGGAACATGGCAATGATGTATCCGGAATATTTCGCAGCGATAGCCCCGATGTGCGGAGGCGGTATTGTCGACGAAGCCCACAATCTGAGGAATATGCCCGTCTGGGTATTCCACGGTGCAAAGGACAACTCCAATCCCCTGGAAAACAACCGGCGTATGGTTGACGCCGTAAAAGCTGCCGGCGGCGATGTAAAGTTTACCATATACCCGAACATGGGACACGATTGCTGGACAGCCAGCTACAATAACCAGGAGCTGTATGACTGGTTCCTGTCCCATCGCAAAGTCGGCAGGAGGTAGCCTGATGGCTAGTCGGACATGCCGCTTTCGTTTTGCATAAGGCATTCATCGGTACGCCTGCTTACCGAACTCCACTAAGGGTCTTTCGGGCTCTCCGCTTGGTGCCATCGTTCCTTGATTTCTCAGCCACCGTTTTCAGCACCTGCCGGCGCTGATCCTTGGAAACCCCGCGGACATCTTGGCCAGCAATTCGGACCATGGCCGAATAGGCTTCCTCGGCAACCGCAGAGTCTTCAGCGAGCGTCGTCAACAGCTCCAGGGCACTATAGCTCGGCGCGTCCCCCAAAACAGCGATAGCCCGCCGCTTCTCTTCGGGCCGCTTGATGTGGGACCGCACGTCCTTGACCTTGGCCACCTTTTGTTCGTTGCTGAGTTTCTTATTGCCGCGTATGTA
>Ga0315539_1003640_pt1 | contig 10767 bp, 12 predicted proteins | sample SalMarSW160150MG_FD_203097 | JGI IMG/M metagenome (GOLD analysis project Ga0315539, IMG submission 203097) | Salt marsh sediment microbial communities from the Plum Island Ecosystem LTER, Massachusetts, United States - Salt Marsh Sediment SW1601-150 ... | reverse complement strand
TTAAGAATTTTCTATATTAAGGTCTCATTCTAATTTAACATCATTTAAATAAGGAAATTCATCTTCTGCTACTTTAAGCCACCTATCTGCACCTGCATCAAATTCCTCAATGGTCATCAAAGAATATTCACAAAGCTTCCCCCTGGTTATTCCCAGGGTAAATGATTTATCTCCGTGTTTTTTAGAAAATTTTAGAAAATCAAAATAATATCTCTAATAATATTTTTCAAGGCAATATTTTCCAGCATCATTATAATTTATTTCTTAATTTAAATAAATCCTTAAAACTGCTAATTATTACATTTAAATCTGCTCCGGTAGCTTTTCCTTCTTTCCTTGCATAATGATGTACGGGAATCTCGATTATTTTGAAACCCTTCTCTTTAGCTTTTACTAAAAATTCTGTGCTGATAAATGCCCCCCTCTGGACCTCTAATTGAGGAATCTCTTCCATGACTTTTCTTCTTATTAGTTTGAATCCACAATCAATATCCTTAACTTTAAGCCCAAAAACTAATCTAACCAGTAACTGCCACATAAAACTATTAAATTTCCTTATAAAAGAAACTTTTCTTTTCATATACCATCCCACTACTAAATCTGCATTTGTTTCTCTTTGTGCAGAAATGAAATTATCAATCTCTGAAAAATCAAACTGTCCATCTGAATCTGTGAAAATAATCCAATCATATTTTGCATTATAAAGCCCAGAAATTACTGCTGCCCCATACCCTTTATTTTTTTCATGTGTTATTAATTTTATTTTATTATTTCTCTTTGATAATTTTTGGACAATTTCTCCAGTTTTATCTCTACTTCCGTCATCGATGACTAATATTTCATATTTATCTGCTATCTTTTCAAGAATTTTTTCTGCTTTTACAATAGTTTCTTCTATATTTTTTTCTTCCTTATAAGCAGGAAAAAATGCTGATATTTCCCTTATTTCCATTTTGAACATACTGTAGATTCAAATTTAGTAATATAACTCATAGTTAAAAAGTTTATTTTTTTTATTTGAGTAAGTTCTTCATTTAAAATTTGTAATATCTCACTGAGTTTTGTTATATGGTCTTCTACTGTTTCTGATAATCCTAAAATCTTTCTTGCTTTTCTCCAAAGCCAAGTTTCTGTAGGAATTATTGCGATTAATATAAAATTGGGATTCATTTTCTTAAAATTCTTTATTATTTTCCTTATTTCTTCTTTCTCTACATGCTCAAGGACATCTATTACAAAAATCTTATCTGGTTTTAATTTAGTATAATCTTTTATTTCTGTTAATTTGGGGTCTATATCGTAACCAATAACATCATATCCCGGGAGCATTTTCTTTTTTAACCAATTTGTTCCACATCCAAAATCTAAAATCAAATCATCACACCTCAAATTAGCGTATTTTATAGCTATTTTGTATTTTAATTTATAAAAAAGTCTAACTAATGGATTTTTATTTTCCTGCCAATCTATATTTCTTTCATCTATTTTATCGTGGTAATATTGATTTTTCATTTTAATTTATGTATTATAATTAGTGGTTGGCCATCTTGATTGGTTTCTCCAAAATACTCTGGGGTGAATAAAATATCTTTTCCTGTTTCTTGCTCTAATCTTTTTGTTGTTCCTGGTGCGATAGTGCTTTCTACAACAAAGGTTTTTGCCTTTATTCTTTTTACAACTTCCTCTACAATTGAGGTATCACAACTTCCATCTTTAGCCATGGGCGTAGGAACACAAATAAAAACAAAATCAAGATTATATCCATTTAAATCCTCCAATTTTCCAAAATCACTTTTCTTTTCATCTTCATCAAAAGAGTATATTTCATAACCATGCGATTTGAAAAAATCATAGATTTTTTGTCCAACATATCCTCTTCCAACAACTCCCATAGTCTCTTTCATATGCTTATCCTTTTTCTTTTTAAAATTCAGAACATTTAAATATATTTCTACAATAAAAAGGATATTTTAAATATATGATTTAATATTAAGAACAACTGAAAAAGAGTTAACATGTTACCTAAATGGCATATTTTATTTGGAGCAGTTTTATCCCTAGGTTTGTACTTTTTTGGAGTAAGCTTATTTAACTCTATTATAGTTTTTATTGCTTCTGTTTTAATTGATGTTGACCATTATCTTTATTATGTCTTTACTAAAAAAGATTTTAGTTTGAAAAATGCTTATAAAAAAGGCTGTAAAAAATACAATAAATTTTACAAACTTCCAGCAAAAAAGAGAGAAAAATACAAGGAGGATATCTCTATATTTCATGGAATTGAATTCTGGATTCTATTATTTTTCCTTTCTTTTTTTTATAATCTCTCTTTTGTAATTTCAGGAATAGCCTTCCATATTTTTTTAGATTTTATAGATCTTTACAATAAAAAAGAACATTTTTACATGAAATTATCTTCAGTGTATACTTATTTTAAAAATAAGAACAAAAAAAACTTTATTATGTAAAATGGGATTTTCTTGATAAATAAAGAATATCATATCTTTTAATTCTTTTAAATCCTTCAAGTTCTATAGGTTCTCCTATCCCTATACCTAAGCTAATGTTTTCATAATCAGTATCATCATTCTCATTTTTACTCAAACCTCCTGAAATCCAGATTTGCCTTCTTTCTTTAATATTCGGAATAGGCATAAATGTTTTTTCATACAAAATACTCTCATTTTTAATAGCAAGCTCATAATCCTGAATACTTACAAATTCCTCTACTTCTCCTCCCCAGTATAAACGTGCAATAGCTTGGTAAGTATCTGGTTCATTACCCACAACAAAAGTTTCATTAGGATATTTTTCTATTATCTTTTCTAAATCATTTCTAATTATTTTAGAGTTAAATTCTTCTCCAAGCTTGAATTTAAAGGAGTTTCTAAATAAGTAGCTAAACTCCGCAATGTTTTGGTTGTCTATAGAGTAACTTATCTGCAAAATATAAGGAAAAATAAACAAGAGAATTATAATTATTGAAAAAATAATCTGTCTTTTGAATTGTTTTTTGTTAATATTTTTTCCAATAAGGAGAATCATTATTGGTACAAGAACCATAAGATATCTTATTTGAGGATTTATAAAAATAAGCAATAAAGACAAACTAAGAAATATCATTGCTTTCTTATTGTTCTTAAAAAATCTTTTTTTATAAAGCCCCCAATAATAGAGAGGAACTGCTAAAAGAACAGGAATAATTGTTAATAAACCAAGAGAGTATGCACTAGCTCTTTCAAGTGGACCATAGCCATAGATACCTCCGAAAATGTTAGCAAAAGTCCCAAAAGTGCTTTTAAGTATAGTAAAAAAAGGAAAATTAAATAAAAACTGATCTAGGAGGAGTCTTGGACTTAATCCTATAAAAACAGCTAGGATAAAGTATAATAAATGGGAAACCTTGCGATTGTAAAGAAAGCAACCCATTAAAAAAACTCCAAAGAAGAGTACAGTATCCCATACAGCCCATCCTAATCCTACAAAAATTCCTGAATAAAGTAGATAGGTTATTTTCTTTGTCCTGTCATATTTATTAATAAAATAAAAAGCCCATAATAAAAATAATCCTGCTAACTGGATTGGAGCTATCCATGGAGCCATATACCAGACAATCGGAGAGAGAAGCATAAGCCACAGAGTTTTTTTATCTCTATTATTTATTATGTATACCGAATAAATAATTAGCAATAAAAAGATAATACTTGTTATCTTAAAGATAATAAAACTATCTGCAAAAAGTAAAAAGGAATGAATAAACCCAAACAGATAAGAGTGAGAGCTCCTGATCTTTGCAGAATAATCTCCTGCAAAAAATTTTGCAGTGTTGGAATAATCTCCTGTGTCTGTTGAGCCATAGTAAGATGTTAGAAACGTTAAGAGAATTAATAACAAGGCAACTGTTATTATTGGTTTTTTATCGTCGAATTTGAAAATTTCATTTTCCATTTATCCCTCTGTTAAATTTTTTATATTTGGTTTTTCCACTAACTCTGGGCGATGATTAACTCTTATTTCTACAACCCTATACCCTTTAATATAAAGATAAGCAGTAATATATCTATGAAGCTCTCCAAATAATTCCAAATCATTTAAACGCTCTCTTTTCTCTCCTTTTTTTCTTTTTAAAGATTCCAAAACTCCATAAGTATTGTCTCTTGAACCATCATTAACAAAAACAACCTCAAAATTTCTAAGCTTTTTGTCTTTAATCAGCTGTTTTATTATTTTTTCTACTTCAAAATATAATTTCTCTACATTTCCTTCTTCATTATAAACCGGAATAACTATACTTAAAAAACCTCTCATATAGTGGCATATAATTTATTTTTTTAAAGATTTATATACTCGAATATGATTTTTAAATATCTCTTTTAGAGGGCATAAGTACTTTTAAAAACAGTATTTTATTATATGGCTTATGGAAAAAAATATAACAAAACAAGTTTTAAAAAATTCTTTTTGGAATTTTTTAATGGTATTTATCAGAAGGTTTGGAGGATTAGTATTTGTTATAATAATTGCAAGACTCTTATTGCCTGAAAAATTCGGAATATATACTATAGCAACTTCTATTATTTTAGTAATTTTATCTTTTACAGATGTTGCTATAAACCAAACACTCTTAAGATACGCTTCTGATGCTCTTGGTAAAAAAAATAAAAAACTTGCTGCAAAATATTATAATTATCTCTTTAAAGTCAAACTATTATATTTCACTCTTCCATCAGCAATTATTTTATTTATTCTTTCTTATCATCTGTCTTTTTATGTATTTAAAAAACCAGATTTATTTTATCCCCTTTTGATTTCAATCCTTTATCTAATTGTGCTGTCTTTTGAGCATCTTTATGAAACCTTATTTTATGCTTTAAAAAAAGTGTCTATTATCTCTATAAAAGAAGTGATTTTTCAAATTTCCAGAATTTCATTAGTTGTTTTACTAATCTTATTTGGACTGAAAACAAGTTCTGTTTTATTAGTAATTTTAATTATTTTTATATTAATTTTATCTTCTTCCATAGTTATGATTTTTTCCTCGCTCTATCTCAGAAAAACAGCTGGTTTTTTCTTTAAAAAATCAGATTCAAAGATAAATAAAAAAAGGGTTAATAAATTCATAAAACACTCTATTGTTTCAGATGCTGCTTCAAGAATATCTGGAGAGGTTGATATATTTTTAATCGGAGCCTTATTAATCTCAGCAGCATATGTGGGATATTATTCAGCAGCTTTTGCAATTATCGCTGCATTATACTCTCCAATCGCAATTTCTAATATCCTGCTTCCGGTTTTTACTCAAATGAAAAAAAATAGACTTTCAAGAGCCTTTACCAAAGTTTTTAGATACACAGTTATGATTAGTCTGCCATTAATTTTTGGCTTGTTTATCTTAGGAAGATATTTTTTAAGATTAATATATAGCTATGAATATCTAGAAGCAACCCCTGTTCTGATTGTATTATCAATCATGATTCTAGGAACTCCTATTATTTACACCTTAAAAGCATTACTTTTTGCAAAAGAAAAAACAAAATTTGTATTTCAAACAGAAATCTTAGCAACAATCTTTAATATTGTTCTTAGTCTTATCTTAATTCTTAGCTTAAGAGAAATTTCTATGATATGGGCAGTTGTTGGAGCCGCAATTGCCACAGTAATAAGCAGGGCAAGTGTTTTCTTTAGATTGTCAAGATTTTCAAAAAAAGAACTAAATATTTCTTATGATTTAGAAATTTTAATCAAATCCATTATTTCAGCAGGAATCATGGCACTTGTTCTTGTTTTAATTAACTTATCTGTTAAAGACATGACACTAATAATAGGATTTTTTGAGGTTCTTGGAGGGGCAGCAGTTTATATTCTCTGCATGATTTTTTTCAAGGGATTTCAAAAACAAGATTATGAGCTAATAAAAACATTAAAATTAAGATTTAAAAGTTTTAGATAAATAACTCAAAAATCTAAACCTCTTCAAATTTTAAATGCATAATAACATTAAACTGTTTTTCTAAATTTTTTGATTTTTCCATAATCTTAGGATAATATGCCTGTTCAGCAGTAAGGGCTTTCAGCTTTCCTTTAGCAAGCTGTTTTTTAACAAAAAAAGCATTTATTCCTGCAGAATCGCATCCAACTAAAATATAGCCTCTTAAGTTTGCAAGTTTTGTCAGAGCTTTTAAAGAAGCTCCATAATACAGCCCGCTTGGGTGTTTTGAAAATCTTTCAAAATTTTCATCATAACTGACTGCCAGGGATTTTTCTGTTCCTAAATGAGCATTATACTCAATCACAACAACCCTTGGAGATATTTCATCAATTGCCTTCCATACATGATAATCAATACCATCAATATCAACTGATAGTAAATCAATTTCTCCTTTAATTCCATTTTTCTTTAAAATATAATTTATATTATCTCTTGTTACAAACTTATTTACAACCCTTACTTCAGGGAAGGGTTTATAGAATTTCTTTGCTTCATGATAAAATTTTTTATCTCCTTCTATCATCAAACCATTCCATTCAAAGTTCCTTATGAGATTTGCAGTATTGCACTCTCTTCCATCCCCAACTCCAAACTCCACAAAAGTCTTATTTTTTATTCCTATTTTTGAAAAAATATAAAGAAGTATTCCGTCTTCTCCATTTTGCGAACTAATTTTAAACTCTTTAGAATTAATTTCTGACTTTGGCTTGTTTGCTAACTGAGAGTATTTTTCAATAAAAAGATTTTTCTGGTTTCTCTCCAAATCTTCAATTCTGTAAGATATTTGGTTTATTCTCCCCTTAATCTTTAGAATTTTATTTGGTGTAAATTTTTTTATAATCTCTCTAGTTTTTCTTGAGAACATTTTAAATCTTTTTTATTTACTTCTTTACCTCAAAAATAAATTTAATATTATCATAAACCCCAATAAAAAAAATCTTAAGGTATTTTTTAAAAGGAATGCATTTTTTCCAGGTATTTTTAAACTGGAGTTCTACTTTCTTTAATATTAGGTTATTTAGCCCGTATTCCTCTAACAAATTCTTGTTAAAAGAATTTTCTGTAAAGTGTGTTTTATGTTGTATGTCTGTAATTGCAGCATAAGAGTTTGCATGAGGCACAACTACCTCTATAATTGCCTTATTTTTGGAAATCCTAATAATCTCTTTTAAAACCTTAATTGGATTGTCAAGATGTTCTAAAATCATCCTCATTAGCACAATATCAAACTGATTTTTTTTAAAAGGATAAGGGATTTTGTTTAAATTATGCTTTGCATCTAATTTAACATCATCTCTGAAATCAACATTTACCCATCCTTGTCTATAATCTTTTCCACAGCCTAAATTAAGTTTATTCATTTTAAAATTAGGTTTTAGAATTCGCCTCTAATTTTTTCAAATCTGCTGCAACCATTATTTTTACTAGCTCTCCAAGTTTTACACTGGGCTGCCAGCCCAATTCTGCTCTTGCTTTTGATGAATCACCACATAACTTATGAACATCTTTTGGTCTAAAAAATTTCTCATTCACAAGTACAATTGGCTTGCCATCAACCAAGCCAACCTCCTTTAATCCTTCTCCTTCCCAGTTAATTTGCATTCCAAGAGCTTCAGCTGTTTTAGTCACAAAATCCCTGACAGTGTGGCTTTCTCCAGTAGCTATTACATAATCTCTAGGAGTTTTTTGTTGCAATATCATCCACATAGCTTTAACATAATCTCCAGCAAATCCCCAGTCCCTTCTTGCATTCAAATTTCCTAATGAAAAACTATCTTGCAATCCTAATTTGATTTTAACCATAGAGTGAGTTATTTTTCTTGTTACAAAATGTTTCCCTCTTTTAGGAGACTCGTGATTGAATAAAAATCCTGAACAAAGGAACATTCCATACCTTTCCCTATAATTAGTGATGTAATCTAAATGTGCCTTTACTTTAGCTTCTGCATAAGGGCTTTGAGGATTAAAAGGGGTTTGTTCATTAACAATTTCTCCAGGATAATTTCCAAACATCTCGCTTGTAGAAGCCTGATAAACTTTTGAATTTAATCTTAAGTCCTGGATAGTATGTATTAGTCTCCCAACTCCATGATAATTTACTTCTCTTGTTTCATGAGGACACTCAAATGAAATCGCAACATCTGATTGTGCAGCTAAATTATAAATCTCATCTGGTCTAGACTCTTCTAAAATTTTATAAATAGAGTAAGAGTCAAGTAAATTGCCATATCTTAACTTTAACCTGCTTTTTATTCCATTTAATCTTAATAAAGGATCCAAGCTAGTTCTTCTGACAAGCCCCCACACTTCATAACCTTTTTCTAAAAGGAATTCAGCAAGATAGCTTCCATCTTGGCCAGTAATTCCAGTAATAAGTGCCTTTTTTTGAATCATATGCCTACAAGGGAAAAATTTACTTTTAAATATTATTATAATCTAAAATAATCATTTATCAAACTTTTTTATTTTTATTGCCTCTTCAATAGCTTTATCTAAAACATCAAATGTATTTTTAGGATGGAATTTAACACAGTATTTTTTAGCAGCTTTTCCCATTTTTATCGCAAGTTTTTTATTGTTTGATAAAATATCAATTTTTTCAGCTACTTTTTCTGGAGTAACATTATCTATTAAAAACCCGGTTTTTCCATCAACAATTGTTTCTTTTAATCCTCCTTCATTTACACCAATTGTAGCTTTTCCAGAAACTCCTGCTTCTACTGGAACATATCCATAGTCTTCATTAATAGGTATATAAATTGCAGCAAGACAATTAGCATAAAGCTCTTTTAATTCTTCTTCAGAAACAAATCCCTTTAGTATAATATTCTTGTTCTTTTTTGCTAGCTTTTCTATTTCTTCTTTAAGGGGACCCTCTCCAGCAAATACCATTTTTATATTCTTATTTTTTACAAATTCCATAGCTTCTGCAATCATCAAAGGTCTTTTTGGACTAACAAGTCTTGTTACAGAAAGAATAAAATCACCATATTTTTCAGTTTTATATTTTTCAGGATCAACATAAGGATAAAAAGCATCTGACTCTCTGTTATAGTCTCTTTTTATCCTTCTTGTAATTTCTTTACTTATTCCTAAAAGTTTAGTATGTTTTTGAGCAGCTAAATAATCCAATCTTTTAAAGAAAATGTTTTTTACATGAATCATAATTTTCCCCTTTAATGTAGCGTTTTTTAACATATATTTTTTCAGCTTATAAAAATATCTTGGAGGTGAATGAGAAATATAGACACTTGGTAGACTTGTGTTCCTGAATGCTACAAAAGGGGCTGGAAAACTTCCAATAACCATGGCATCAAATTTCTCCTTTTTTCTTAACTTTTTCATAAAAAAGGCAACTGATGCAAGAAATCTGTTATGGGGTTTAATAAATTCTATTTTGCATTTATTAAAATCTAATTTTTCATCAGGAGGTTTTTGAGTAAAAAAAGTCACATCATGCTTTTCAGATAAGTATGCAGCAGTATTTGCTGATTCTTTTTGTCCCCCTCCCCAAACAATTCTTGATGGCTCAAAAAATGCTATTTTTAGTCTTTTTAACATTTTTAAAATTTCCATTTAAATTTTTCTTTCCTTTTACAGAAACAACCCTTGCAAAAAGAGAAGGATAAATTTTAGCTAATAAATTTATAAAACAATCTATTGAATAAAAAAAATCATTCTTCACACTTCTCCTTGATTGCCAGCAATATACTTTTTCTTCAATTTTAATAAACTTAGAAAAAAAGTTAATAACATCTTTTACTCTTGGCTGATGGATATGCTGGCCTTTTGAAACTGTTTTAAAAGGTTCTTGGCAGGAAGTCTTTTTTCCAAACAAATAATATAATCTTAAAACAAAATTATACTCATTTGGCATAGATAAAATAAATATACTGTCTTTTTTTCCAATTCTTAATATTTCTTTCATTACCTTATAGGGTTCTAGTACATGCTCTAGAGTTTCTAAACATACTACAATATCAAAGCTCTCGCTCTTAATTGGGACTTTCCCTTTATTTAAATCAAAAACATAGTCATGCTTTCCAAAGTAATCTAAACTATAATAATCAATATTTTTAGGAAGATATTTTTTTAATAATCTTCCTGCAGCCCCAACATCTATTAATTTATATTTTTTATTTGGCAATTTTTTTATTGTTTTTATTGCAAGACCATAGTGCTTTATTACTCTTTCTTCAAATTTTCTCATTTTCAATTCTTACAATTTTTCCTTTCATATCATCTGGAATTTTTATATTCAGCTCATTTAAAATAGTTGGAGCAACATCCACGATTTCCAGCTCTCCAAGATTGCCCTTGCATTTATTATTTTTCATTATAAATATTCCTTGTTGTGAGTGGGTTGCATCGTCACTTCCCATTGCAGTTTGAGGAGACCATAAGGTTTCATTGCCTATTAAAGAAGTATTGCATCCATACTCTAAATCATCAAAATAAACAATCATATCAGGAGCCCTATCCTCGCATTTTCCTTTGAAATAATCTTCCTTTTTGTAAACTTTTGTATTCAATTTTTTCCCGTCATCTCCAGGAATCTCTTTTAGTTTTTCTTCTAGTTCATCAAGTAGCTTATTATAATCTTCTTTTTCTACAATTCCTTCTGGTTCTCTTTCTTTTACATTAATAAAAATCTGTCCTTCATAAGCTCCAATAGCAAAAGCTTTTGTCTTGCTCCAGTTAATCATCTCACGGTTGAATTTACATTTTCCTTTAATTGGTTCTTTTAAAACCATATAATTATTTTTTATAAGCCAGTC
>Ga0315539_1003635_pt1 | contig 10772 bp, 8 predicted proteins | sample SalMarSW160150MG_FD_203097 | JGI IMG/M metagenome (GOLD analysis project Ga0315539, IMG submission 203097) | Salt marsh sediment microbial communities from the Plum Island Ecosystem LTER, Massachusetts, United States - Salt Marsh Sediment SW1601-150 ... | reverse complement strand
CTACCTTCTTTCATACCTGCAAGCTTTTGTGGCAGTTCTCCTATTGATGTTTAAGCTTTTGGCTATTTGCTCGCAGGTTATTCTGAGCAAGCGCAGTTGGGTTGCTTTTTGGGATGGTTTCTGGTATAAATAGGGTTGGTGAACAGAAAGTATTTTGATATCGGCAGTTTTTTCGGCAGCGGTTCGAACTGGTGCAACCATGTCCGCCAGGCCAAAATTGCGGGAGAGGTGACTGAGTGGTTGAAAGTGCACGATTGGAAATCGTGTAGGGGGTTAAAGCCTCCTCGAGGGTTCAAATCCCTCCCTCTCCGCCACTGCAACCAATTCGAACCTTTGTACCTATCATCTAAGAGGACAAGGATTTGAATCTTTTGTCCCGGTATTTTCTTACCTTCTACACCTTTCATAACAGAAAACCTTGTCTTTATCATAAAATGATATATACTATCTATTAGCGTGAAGTATATAGGACAATGGTCCTCTTGTGAGGAAATGACACCACAAGGGGTATAGTCTGGCACGTGTTTTCTTGGGCTCTTCTCAAAATGAGAAAGCGAATAGAGATAAGAAAATTTGGCAAAAAGACAAAGCTAGCCCGCATAGAACTTGATCTAACCCAAACTCAACTTGCCCGAAGAATCAACGCCAAGCAAAAAAGCATCTCTCGGTATGAAACAGTAGCGTCGTTACCATCCATACGAACTCTAATCAAAATAGCAAAGATTCTCAAAAAACCAGCTGGTTATTTTTTGGATGAGTAAAGAGCATGTGTCTTAACCTCTCACAAAATGACAACAGCATAAAGTTACAATTTGATGCTTCACCTAAAGTCGTGCATAAACAAAGTACTTCGCAAAATGTGCCAATTTGGGAGCACAAACTAAGTAGTGCGGTTATTTTAAGTTAAGCAAAATGTCGCTTCGCTTCACTTTGCTTAACGGCACTCGGGCTTCGCCCGCAGTTGGACTCGTGGCGAAGCGCCACTTCGCAAACCCGAGTCCCGTTATCTGAAATGCCATAATGGGTAGATACCAATGAAACCATTTATAGTCGAGACCTGGTCGAAGATATTCAGCATACTACGGTGGATATCGCCTTTTCAGGTAATCCGCACTTTGATTCCAGCTATCAAAGGAAGTCATAGCTTTGTTGATGGATGGGTTTTGGGAAATTTGGTATTTTCAGTTGGTCTATTATTGATGTGTTCAGCTCCGACCCCTACGTTGGTGGGAGGTTATAGCTATTGGCTATGGGGGGATTCGAGTTTTTGAAACCTTTATCTATCAAATCAACGTGCTATTGTTTGATGAGTATAGGGCAAGAAAGGCAGGGAGAAAACTTATGCTGTCCGAGGCTATCGCCGGATTGTGATCCTTTTGCTGCATAATTATGGCGAGATTATATTTTGGTTCGCCCTCTTTTATCGTAACATAGATCGGGCATTTGAGACTGGTGGGGTTTCCCTTAATTCGTTTCTTGTGTCCTTGAACTTTAGTTTCGTTACGATGACGACTTTTGGCCATACTACTATCTCGCCAACAGAGACTGTGGGCGATATTCTTGTCTTTCTTCAGTCGGTAATTGGTTTATTTATGGCGTTACTAATCCTCGCGAGGTTTATATCTTTGATCCCCATACCTAAAACTTTGGATGAATTTGAAAAGTGATCACCATCAGGGTACTTCGGCCAACAGCGGATAAAAGAGAAACCAAAGATTTCTCCAAATTGCCTTCGACAACTTCTCTTAACCACAAGACGTTATACGCAATGCCGTGCCTAAGAGTCCTAAATTATTGGGAAGGACAAAATGCTAAAATCATATCTGAAAAAAATATTTGATGTTGCTAATCGTGGAGATGCTAGGGAAGAGAGTTACTACTCGACCCTTGAAGGGCTTTTAAAAGAATATACAGAATCAGTTGGTAAGGATAATATTAGAATAACAACACTACCGAAGAAGACCGAAGCCGGTAATCCAGATTTTAGAATTTGGGACGGAAAACAACATATCGTTGGGTATATTGAAGCCAAGGGTCCAATTGTTGACGATCTAGACCGAATAGAATATTCAGAACAGCTCCAACGCTATCGGCATACCTTTCCTAACTTGATATTAACCAACTTTCTTGAGTTCAGGCTATACCGCAATGGGTCCTTAATAGATAAGACCCTTATCGGCAGACCTTTCATTGTGCATAAACTAAAAACTGTCCCACCAGTTCAAAAAGAATCCGAATTTCTACAACTACTTGAGAGGTTCTTCTCCTTCTCCCTGCCTAGAGTCTATGATGCTAAAACGCTGGCAATAGAACTAGCAAAAAGGACACGCTTTTTGAAGGATGAGGTCATTGCACAGGAGTTAAAAGAAGAAGAAAGGATAAAAAAAGGCTTTATCTTAGGGTTTTATGAGGCATTCAGAAAATATCTCATTAGTGGTCTTTCCAAAGAAGAGTTTGCCGACCTTTATTCGCAAACTATTACATATGGACTTTTTGCTGCCCGCACTCGTTCAGAGAACGGATTTAATAGAAAACTTGCCTACGATTGTATTCCCCACACCATCGGAATTTTAAGGGATGTTTTCAAATTCACTTCCCTCGGTGATTTGCCTCAGCAGATGGAATGGATTATTGATGATATTTCAGAAGTCTTAGCAGTTACCAATGCAAAAAATATCCTTCACCAGTATTTCCATAAAGGCAAGGGAAAAGACCCTATCATTCATTTTTATGAGACCTTTTTGACCAAATATGACCCACAAACGAGAGAAAAGAGAGGAGTCTATTATACTCCAGAACCTGTGGTCTCCTATATTGTCCGTTCTTTACATTATATTTTGAAAGAACATTTCAATAGGAAAGATGGATTTGCACACGAGTCGGTTACCATCTTAGATCCTGCAGCAGGAACACTTACTTTTTTAGCTGAGGCAGCCAAGGTGGCAGTGGAGGAATTTGTCTCAAAATATGGCGAAGGAGGAAAAGGAGATTTCATTAACGAGCATATTCTTAAAAATTTCTATGCATTTGAACTAATGATGGCACCTTATGCAATCGGCCACTTGAAAATGTCTTTTCTCATGGAAGAACTTGGCTATGAACTCCAAAAGGATGATAGGTTTAAACTTTACCTTACTAACACCTTAGAGATGGAGGAACTTGCTCAAACCGAATTTCCCGGTATGGCTTCGCTTTCCCAAGAATCTCATTTAGCAGGAAAAGTCAAAAAGGAAACGCCAATTTTGGTTATATTGGGCAATCCACCGTACTCGGGAATTTCAGCAAATATTAACCCGTGGATAGATAGACTTCTAAAAGAAGATGTGGACGGACTACAAAGTTTCTATAAAGTCAATGGAAAACCTTTGGGAGAGAAAAATCCTAAGTGGTTGCAGGATGATTATGTAAAGTTCATCCGTTTTGCCCAATGGAAGATAGACCAAGCAGGCGAAGGAGTTTTAGGATTTATCACCAATCACAGCTATCTGGATAATCCAACCTTCAGAGGTATGCGGCAGTCTCTGATGAACAGTTTCAACGAGATTTATGTTTTAGATTTGCATGGTAACAGCCTGAAAAGGGAAAAATGCCCAGACGGTTCCAAAGATGAAAATGTCTTTGACATCCGACAGGGGGTAGCCATTGCCCTTTTCATAAAAAAACAAGGTGAGAAAAAAGAATGTAAGGTATATCATTCAAAGATTTGGGGATTGAGAGAAAAGAAGAATAATTGGCTTTCAAAGAATGAAATGAAAACAACGAAATGGCAGAAGTTGTCTCCGAAATCTGAATTTTATCTTTTTATTCCCAGAGATGAAAGGCTTTTAGAAAAATATGAAAATTATCCAAAAATAACGGAAGTGTTTCCTCTTAACGGCGTTGGGATGACAACAGCCAGAGATGATTTTGTTATAGATAGAGACAGAAAAACGCTAGAGAACAGAATACGGCTTTTCAAGAATAGCAAATACTCAGATGATCAACTCCATACATTCTTCCAAATTAACAAGAAGAAAGGATGGAGTATCAGAAAAGCTTGGAATATGCTGCAACCAATTTCTGACCATAATCTAAATAGATTCATCAGACCAGTTCTATATCGGCCATTTGATCTTCAGTGGATTTTTTACCATAATTCACTAGTGTGGCGAACCGCAACGAGGATTATGGGCCATATGCTCAAAGAAAACTTGGGACTAATTTTTCATAAACGGGAAGAATTGCTTATTCCCTATTCCCATTTTCTAGTGACTGCTGAGATGGTAGAACATGGATGCTTGTCTTCAAAAACTACATGTTATTTGGCTCCGCTTTACCTATATCCCGACACAGACAAAAAAGACTTATTTAGTCATACGAAAGAGTCAGAGAGAAAGAAACCAAATATTAGCTTCGAGCTTTTTAATGCCCTCTGCAAAACCTATAATAAAAAACCATCACCAGAAGAGGTTTTTCATTACATCTATGCAGTTCTCTACTCCAATATCTATCGAACAAAATATGCTGAATTCCTGAAGATAGATTTTCCCAGGATTCCCTTTACAAAAGATTATAGACTTTTTTGCAAGATGGCTGAATATGGTCAAAGACTGGTTGAACTTCACCTACTCAAATCAACAGAACTTGACCTACCTACTGCAAAATTCCAGGGTAAAGGTGGTAACAAAGTTCAAAAATTGAAATATGATAAAGAAAAAGAGCGTCTCTATATCAATCAAGACCAATATTTTACAGGAATTACAAAAGAAATTTGGCAGTATCAGATTGGCGGTTATCAGGTTTGTAATAAATGGTTAAAAGATAGAAAAACAAGAACATTATCTTTGGATGACATAAAACATTACTGCAAAGTTGCAACATCTCTTCAAAAAACTATTGATATCCAACAAGAGATTGATAATACTTATTCAGAGATAGAGAAGAACACAGTAGGGTTTGATAATAGTTAAAAAATCATGAAAAATAGAAAAAGAGAGACAGCGATCATTATTATCGACAGATTGAGTCGCTGTATGTAGACTTCCTATATGTCACAAATATCAAGAACTGGGCAACACGTTTCCCCTCGTCATGCTATTCAGAGGAGAAATCATTAGGAGCATCTTCTTGCAGATATGGGGATATTGTCTTGTGAGTAAGAATCAATAAATGGGTGCTGTCCCTATTAAATCGCTAACAAGGCGCTGCACCTGACCGCTATTCCGCTACGCTACATAGCGGCAGGTGAGCTTGGGCGTTAAATGCCGAGAGACATAGGGGCTTAATGAAACTAGATGGTATAGCAATCTCAGGTTTTAGAAGTTTTGGAGATAGATTGGTAAAAATTAATGATTTCCAAAAAATTAATATATTCATTGGAAAGAATAATTCTGGCAAGTCAAATGTATTACGTTTCGTCAAACACCTATCGGAGATAAAAATCCAAGAACAATATAAAGGTTTCGATCAAGATCTTGATTTTTCTGTAGACTCGCAAACAAAAGATATCCAGTTTGGATACCAAATAAAAAAGGATTCACCAGCTACCGGCCGATTGTACCAAACCATTCAGGATCTTTTTCCAAAATGGAGTGAATATTTTCCAGATTGGGGCCAAAGTTTTTGGTTTATCTTTTCTGCAAGGCACCTCAACAGAACACTTGAAAACCAACCCTTCGCAAAAGCTTTAGGTGAGGATATTCTTAAAGCTTGTCCGCAAGATGTAACAAACATGCTCACCGGCAAGCTCTATAACTATACAGGGGGATCTCCCGAAAAAAGAGCTCATGATATCGCCATAAAGCTTCTTCAAATGGCGCAGATTCCATTTACAGCGTACCTGATAGATGCTTTTCGCCAAATCACTCATGACGATAAAGGATCAGGTTTAAGCGGTCAAGGGCTAATAAGAAAATTAAGAGTGTTACAGTCCCCTGATTTAAATTCTTACAAAGTTAATAAAGAAAAATTTTCAAAAATTAATGCTTTTGTCCAAGAACTACTTGGAGAGCAAGATGCATTTCTAGAAATTCCAGCTGAACAAGATGACGTATATGTTTCAATCAGAAATAAAATTTTAGCCTTACACTCGTTAGGGACTGGAATTCACGAGTTAATTATTCTAGCAGCATCGGTAACAGTATATGACAATGTTGTATTTTGTATTGAAGAGCCTGAAATACATTTGCATCCAGATCTGCAGAAAAAATTTATAAAATACATAAGAGACAAAACCAATAATCAATACTTTATTACCACTCATTCTAATTCATGTTTTGATTTAGAAGATGTAAATATCTATCACTGCAGACTTGAAGGTAGATATACTGAATGCAATCTTGCAACAACACACCTTCAAAAAAGCACCATATTGTCAGACTTGGGGCATAAAGCGAGTGATATTTTGCAGTCCAATTATGTCATTTGGGTTGAAGGACCATCTGACAGAATATATTTGAATCATTGGATAAAAAATAATAACCCAAACCTCGTAGAAGGTCTACACTATAGTATCATGTTTTATGGTGGCCGACTTCTCAGTCATCTTGCTTTTAATGACCCAGAAGTCGATGAATTTATACAACTTTGTAAATTAAATAGAAACGCTTGCATATTGGTCGATAGTGACAAAAAATCATCCCATGTTTGGCTGAATGAAACTAAAAAAAGAATAATCAAAAATTTTAATGATAATGGAGCATTTGCATGGGTGACAAACGGGAGAACAATTGAAAATTATGTCCCCGAAAAATTCCTTAATGCAGCAATAGAGGTTGTACACCCGAGGACAAAAAAATCCATTAAGTGGGCAAGATTTAACGATCTGACAAAGCTAGGGAAAGACAAAACTATAGATAAGGTTGGAGTAGCCAAAAAAATTCTTTCGTTTACTGTTGACTTCTCAATGCTCGACTTAGAAAAACAAATAAACAGATTAGTAAATGAAATTGAAAAATCAAATAGTTAAGCATTTAACAAGCGGCTTAACACGGACTGGCAACTCCGTTGCGCTCCGTTGCCAGCCGGTTAGCCGCGGCGGTTATGTTTATGGATACAAAAATTTGTGCAAAATGCGGCGGAGCGAAGCCGTTATCAGAGTTTCACAAGAACTCACGAAGTAAAGACGGCCTACATTCATATTGCAAGATATGCAACAAGAAAAAAGCCGCTGCATATCTAAAAACAGATAAAGGAAAAGCTGCGCTGCACAGAGCGGTGGCGAAAGCTGCGGACAGGGGCTATTACAGGTATGGTAAAGGAGCTATTCCAATTCTCAAACAAGGAGCTAAAAGGCGAGGAATCAGTTTTAATGTAACTGCGGAAACATTAAACCAGTGGTGGCATAGCCAGCTAGACTCTTGTTATTACTGTGGCATAAAGTTAGAAGAATATCTCGAAATAAGAGATTTTATCATAGCTTATGATGGAAACAACTTTGAGATCACCAAATTCAAGAGATTTTACCGAAGTCCAAAGCATCGAAGTATTAGGTGGATGACAATAGACAGAGTTCACAACCAAGAAGGCTATAAGCCAGAGAATATGGTTAAGAGTTGTTGGATTTGCAATAATCTCAAGAGTGATTTTTTTGATGGAGAGCAAATGAGGACAATAGCACCTCAGATTATCTCGAAATTAAAGAGAGAAATTGAGAAAGAAAAGGTATAACAATAGGCTTCCTAGGTCTCCTGAAATCGCCGCTGAGCCGCAACTTTATGACATAAAATAAAATGGATCAAGAACCTTTCTCAAGACGTCATGGTTTTCACAGACTGACCGAAGTAGAAATTAAGGTATATCAAGATGCCCCGCATGAATTTCGTGGCGTTTTAATTCAACTTGCCTATGAATGCGGGTTCCGGCCAAGAAACTTACGTGACGTTGTATGTCAAATACTACATAAGAGATCCGATAACAATAATTGGTCAGAATATCCAAATATTGATAGCGAGATACATCAACTTATAGACGACTGCGAATGGTATAAAGTTTACGACATTGCTGAGCGTATCTATAGCTCAATACAGCAATCGCCGTATTTATGCAACCCGGACAAATTTGAAAAAGAATTAAATAACTATTTCGCTGAGAACGGTATCGGATGGCAATTGCAAGAAGGACAAATCGAAATTCGTGGCACGGAACTATTTGAGGATACAGTAAAAAAGGCCAACACTGTCTTGGACGGTGCTGGACAAAGCACTGCCAATAGAGAGTTAAGAGAAACCGTAAAAGACCTTTCACGTCGCCCAAAACCGGATGTAACGGGTGCAATACAACATTCTATGGCATCATTGGAATGTGTTGTCAGGGAGGCGTCTGGCGATCAAGCAACCCTTGGGGATATTTTAAAAAAGCACAAAGAGCTAATTCCTCGTCCTCTCGACAACGCAATTGAAAAGGTATGGGGACATGCTTCAGAAAATGCCCGGCATATACGTGAAGGTCGAGAGCCAGAATTTGAAGAAGCAGAATTAATTGTTGGAGTCTGTGCATCGTTGGGTACGTACCTGGCAAAGAAAATCAAGACATAATAATATGTTAGATTACCACTAATAGGAGAATTTATGGAAATAGTCCATTATCTAAAATCTTTAGGTAGGGAAACCAACGCTTTGAGAAGCCGTGTTAGAGATATCATAGGGGACAGGCACTGGCCAACTGACGGTGAGTTCAAAGAATCAATTCTTAGATCAATGATACGACGTCATTTGCCATCCCAAATCCGTGTCGTTAGAGGATTCATAATAACTGATAAAGGTCCTTCGAAACAAATTGATGTCTTATTATATGATTCTAATTGGCCTGTTTTTTATCAGGACGGCGATCTTGTCTTTGTCCCAAGTGGCGCTGTGGTTGGAATAATAGAGGTAAAGACAAGAACCGATAGAGCTGATTTCAAAAAACACCTATTTTCTCTTGCCGATAATGCCTCTTATACTTGTCAAAAAATCAATGGGAAAGATTATCTACCAAATGTATTTATTGGGCTTTTTTCTTATGAAAGCAATGTATCAAGAAATGACATTAGAAAGCTTCTCAAAATCGTTCAAGAAGTTTCAAAGAACAAACCCAATAGAATAATAAGCCATATCGCACTTGGTGAAAACTTCTTTGTTCGTTTTTGGCCAATATCTCCAGACCATTTACAAAATTACAATAAATGGCATGCATATATACTTGAGAGCAAAGCGGTTGGATATTTTCTTCATAATGTCATTGAATCAATATCTGATAAAGAAGGTCGATTTGATGAGACTCTCTGGTATCCAAAAACAAGCAAAGAAGACGAAAAGATTGGAGAAATTGAATTTTCTGGCAATCTAACAAATCGCTGAAGCTGACGGCGTTTCGCGCCGCAGCTTAGCTCAGTCGTTAGGCGCCCACGAATCGTGCACTAATTGTTGGAGGTAATGATGAATCTACCAGTTCCAAACATCTGCATTTGGTGTCATCGCAAACCACCGAAAATAACCTTCAACCTTAATCATGTTCTGCCTGAGTGTGTTGGAAACGAGAATCAACAGACTCTTCCTCCGGGAATTGTATGCAGTTCCTGCAACAGTTATTTTGGAACTAGGGTGGAACCAGTTCTTCTTGATGATCCAATTTTCCACGTCATCGCTGTTGTTTTGAGTCTAGTTGATCCAGACGACATGAATGTTTTTCGGGATACATTATTCGACACAACCCATCAACCTGTTAAGCCACCTCAGAGGAACCTCAACTTGTCTACTCACATAGCTGCAAATCAGATAAACCTGGATGTCTCATATGAGATTCAGGGACAGATTTCACGAGAGTATACCCCTAGACAATTGAAGTTTCTTTCAAGGGCGGTTCATAAGATTGCATTTGAGTCTCTTGCTTGGGAAATTTACGTGAAGGGAATCAAGAACCCACCTGACCTCTTTTCATCAGAATTTGAACCTGCCAGACTTTGGGCAAGAGAAGGACACCCGCACTCATTTGCCAGACCTGTTTTACGAAGAATGGGCCAGAAGATTTCCACTGAGTGGGAAACAAGGTTTTGGAAGTTCGAAAATGATATAGGCGCAGAAATTCGCCTATTTGGTGATTGGTACGGGGTCTCACTCAGTTCTCCCCACTCTGAAACCCTTAGCCATCTTGGTAGGTGGGTCGGTTCTCAAACTGAAGGAGTTTGGTATATTACCGACGAATTTACAAAACTGGAACACGAGTGAAAGGCAAATTGTGCGCCTAACAAGTCGTTGCAGCCAACCACGTTATCGAGGCTCCAATTGAGGCTTGCGTCGTCTTTGAAGCGCCTTGGTTCACGTTTCGTTTCACTGCGGCAGCCGCGTGGCGGCTGAACTCTTGGCCATTCGCTGCAATGAACCAAAGACGATAGGAGATATGTAGTGCCGCGAGACTGGGAAGCACAATTCAGGGAATGGGCGAAGCCCCCGGGGAAGACTGAGGAAGACCGTTGCAACAACGCCACCTCTGCGATTCGCAACGCAATCAAGGCGAGCGACAAGCTCCGCGCCCGTAGTCTTTCCATCTTCGCCCAAGGCTCATATCGGAACAATACGAATGTCCGAAAAGACAGCGATGTTGACATCGGAATTCTTTGCACGGACACATTCTTTTACGCCCCGCTTCCTGAAGGCTGGACTCGCGAAAAACTTGGGTTTTCGGACGCCACCTATCACTACGACCAGTACAAGAACGAAATAGAAGAAGCCCTTGTCAACTACTTCGGTCGCTCCGCCGTGAAACGGGGGAACAAGGCTTTCGATATTCATGAAACGAGCTACCATGTCGAAGCA
>Ga0315539_1003629_pt1 | contig 10790 bp, 10 predicted proteins | sample SalMarSW160150MG_FD_203097 | JGI IMG/M metagenome (GOLD analysis project Ga0315539, IMG submission 203097) | Salt marsh sediment microbial communities from the Plum Island Ecosystem LTER, Massachusetts, United States - Salt Marsh Sediment SW1601-150 ... | reverse complement strand
AATCCGCACGGAGGATTTTCCTTGACAAAAACGCAACACCCATGCTCGCTCCGTGTTAGTGGTCTTCGGCAAGAGAAAAAACCTTAGAGCATCTCCTCTTTTATAGCAAATGTTCCTATGAGAATCAACCGGTCCCGAATCGCAGGGAAAGTCCACCAAGGAGGAGATGGTTGATTGCGCCGACCGCGTCACCTGTGTCTGTTTGACATCCAGAGTTAAAATCGGCCAACCGGAAACTCTCTGATTTGAGGATTACATTCCCTTTCAACGAAGGAAATCCAAAAAGTGCATTCTGGGACTTTTTTTGGACTTGGCTGAATATCGAAATGATCTATCTTTCGAAGGAGTAGACACTTATTGGGAAAAACGGAGAAAAGATGATAGATTCGTATGAATTCGGTGAGATAGTCATCAGCGGAAGAAAATATTCCTCGGATGTGATAGTCTATCCGGATAGGGTGAAGGATGATTGGTGGAGAAAAGAAGGACACCAGTTGTGTATTGACGATTTGGGGGATGTCGTAGAAAGAAATCCAGACGTCATCGTGGTAGGAATTGGTGACCCTGGGTTGATGGAGATTTTACCGGAGACCGAAGAGTATATAAAATCCCGAAGAATCGAACTGATAGTGCAAAGTACCAAGGAGGCTTGCAGGATTTATAACCAGCTCTCATCCTCACAGAAAGTGATCGCTTTTCTGCATCTAACTTGTTGATGTCCTGTCCAATGATCTTTCTGCGATTGTGGCTATTGGATTCTCATGCACAGTTTGCTGACGACCGAGCACAATGAATCGTGGAATTGGCCTGGCTCTCGGATGCCCTGCAGGTAAAGGACATCAGATAAAAAAAGCCTCTGGAGCCTGTCTATCCTCGAGACAAACCACCAGAGACTCTTTTTTATCTTTTTTGGTTACATGGTTAGCCTGCTCGGAGGGATCTACGTTCGGATGCCTTCGGCAGGGCTAATGGTCTTTCTCCTTTTATCTTAGCAGAGTCATTCTTCTGACAGACTCGTAGTCGCCAGCCTTAATTCGATAGAAGTAAACTCCGCTGGCCACGTCTTCGCTCCGCTCATTCTTCCCGTTCCACAGAATAGCATGCTCGCCTGCGGGCATATTCTCATCCACCAAAGTGTTAACCACCTGTCCCAAAAGGTTGAAAACCTTGAGGGTCACCCGAGAATCCTCAGACAGCGAGAACTTGATGGACGTCTCGGGATTGAAGGGGTTGGGATAGTTTTGCTCCAACCCGAACGCGGCAGGACGGGGGGCTGCGAAATCCTCTGAGAATCCGGGCTTTAGCTGGACCGGACGAGAAGTCTGCGCTTCGTCTACCTTTTCGCGGTAGAAGGTGTTCGCTTTTGCATCGGTCATGTGGAAATAGAGTTTACCACTTCCAGACAGCTGCCAGTTGATCACGCTGAGATCGGGCTTGCATCCCTTGTTCGACTCGAACTTAAGGGTCGCAAACAGTCCTTCGCCAGGTGGCAACTCATCCAGAATATTCTGGTCGAGAGCTCGAATTACACCGATGAGCACCTTTTTGTTCTCATTATCCTTCTGAACATAGTGAAGGAAGTGCTCTACCCTGCTGCCTTCGAAGCTGATCTCAGTACATACAATACCCGACCCCGGTTTACCGAAGCTCAGAGGCACCCCGGCAGCTGCCAGCCGTTCGGTGTTTTCAAGGTAAAGCTTCACCGCGTGTTGTTCCTTAATCTGGGATGCTTGGTGGCTTCTTACATTAATGGGTTGATAACTCAAAGGATCCATCGAACCCGAGGCGAGCGTAAATGCACAACTCACAAGAAAAGTTGCGATCACGAGCCCTGCTAAGATTTTTCTTAGCATTGCAAACCTCCTTTCGTTTAAGATTTAAGCTTTAGCTTAAGGCCTGTCTTCCCTTTCGTTTGTTTCCCCTGACTTTCTCTACACCACCTCCTTTTGGGCACTTCGCAAAGACAGGTTAAAGGTTATAGTTTCAATCACCCCTCAACCATCCAAAGACAGTCAAGGTTAGGTACTTGTCTCTGAAATTAGCAAATCATATACGGAACGGACTCATCTTTCCGGTCTCACTTTGCCTGAGCATGATGATCAGAAATGACGAAAACTCTTGTCTTCTTTCTGCCAGACCAAAACATGCTAAGAAAGCATGCTGATTTGCCCTTTTTTATCTTCTGCTGATTGAATGACGCAAAGAAATGTCTTCTTTTTCCTGCTGCCTCCGTGGCATCCCTGGGTAGGTAAAACGGTCGGTCAAACGAGGTGATCCTTATTCTGGTGTGAATTCAGAGAATCCTTATTCTCCTCCTTGCTAACAAGCCTTGCTTTTCGTTTTGGCTTATGGTTTTTCCCTTTTCCTCCTTGTTGTAATTTTGCCCTTGTCCACAACACTTATACGCTCATTGTCTCAAAGTTGTTTATACCAACATAAAAACCTACTCTTCTCCTGTCAAGAGAAAAATCAACTTTCTTTATGGCTACCGACCAAAAATCATATATCCTTCTCCGACATCATCTCAGCCAACACCGAAGGGAAGGCATCCTTTTCGCAGATTCATGGCTTCAAACCCTCAAGATGTGAGCTATTTGGCTCACCCTGCCCGAGAAGGGTTTAAGCAAACCTCTTTGTTTTCCCATTGGAAAGCCACAAGAAACGACCGGTAAAACCTCCTCTCTCGAAAACAGACAGCTTGAGCCATTGGCCAACTCGTTCATAATCTTAGACTTGAAAGATCGTTGTTTCGTCCGCAGACACGATGCAACGTCAATCCGGGCAGATTCAGGATTGTACGCCTCCACGTACGGTATTCTCCTTGACTTATCCACAAATGATATTATATTGAGCAAAGAAAAGAGAATCTACTTGTCTGAGAAGAGAACGTGGATTGAGTCTTTTGGTGCGTGGACTTTGGGGCTGGTGAAAATGAAAGTGTGGTCTCAGAAGGCAAAATATCCTATCTGGAATGCAAAGACAACTTAACTAAATCAGTTTCAGGAGGATGGACGATGAAAAGTCTTAGAGTCTTTGGTCTGATTCTTCTTTTGTCCCTTTCAGTGGTGTTTCTGCCCGGCCCGGGCTCTGCCGGCGATGAGCCAACTCGAGCGACAAAGGAGAAATCCTGCAGTTGGACCGCTGGCAAGACTTCACTTTCCGATCTCTCTCCTGAGGAAAGACAGAAACGATTAGGGTTCGTTGCACCCGATTGGTACCAGGAATGGTGGGATCAACTGGAAAAACTGGAGGCGCCCGAGGGAGCGAAGTTCGATTCCGTTCTGGACTGGCGGGTGCATCAGGGACCTTATGGAACGACCGGAGTAACCCCGGTCACCAATCAGCTGGACTGCGGATCATGTTGGGCTTTTGCGGGTGTGGCGCAGCTGGAGTCGCATGTTAAAATGTACGGTGAGATGGAGATGGATCTTTCGGAACAGCAGGTGGTGTCGTGCAGCACGTACGGTGAGGGGTGCAACGGATGGTACACGCAGGCCGCTTACGGGCTTTTCCAAGAGGTGGGTGCGGTAGATGAACAGTGTATGCCTTATGAAGCTGATCACTGGGTGGTCTGTGCTGATGACACCTGCCAGAAATGGGCAAAAATCTCCCACTACACTGCAGTGTCCAACAACGTGAACTCCATCAAAACCGCACTTCTTACCGGACCAGTGAAATCAAGCATGACGGCTTTCGATCCTTTCTCCAATTATGTCGGTGGGTGCTGGGATAGCGTAGATCTTTCTCAAGGCACTAACCACGCTGTTCTGATCGTGGGCTGGGATGATGGGATGTGTGATGGTAACGGAGCTTGGATATGCAAAAACAGCTGGGGCGAAAACTGGGGCGAGGATGGGTTTTTCTACATTGAGTATGGGGCTTCGAGGATAGGCACCTATGTTTTTCAGATAAATTACATCTTCCACCGGCCACTTGTTCTTCTGGAGGATTATGGTGTGGACGACGCTGCGGGAGGGAATGGTGATGGCAGGCCTGAACCCGGGGAGACGGTTCGTCTGGACTTCACCCTGAAGAATGTTTGGTCTCCCCTTGGCGACGTCGAGGTAACCGCCACTCCGGACACCGACGGCATAGTGATGAATGATGATTACACTTATCTGGGTGATATGCTCTCCAAGGATGTTATGGACAATTCCTCGGATCACATGGAGTTTTACGTGCCCGATGATTTTCCACCCAGAAGGGTCTACTTTACCTTCCACGTGGAGGGTGATTCCGGAGGTGGGGTGATTTATTCCGCTGATACGACGGTGGAGGTATTTGTTGGTCGGGACATACTCTTGATCGACGATGATCAAGGAGTAGACAGCCTGAACAACGACTGGGAAGGTTACTACATAGATGCTTTCGATTCCCTGAACACGGTTTATGACGCATGGGACAAAAAGGCTGATCCCGATGGCACTTATGATTTCTCAGATTACAATGTCTTAATCTGGTTCACTGGAGATCATCGGGATTCCATATTCTCGGATACAGACATTGAGAGCTTGATGACCTATTTGGATGATGGGGGCAGACTGTTTTTGACCGGTCAGGATGTGGCGCAAGTTCTCTCCGGCTCAGCGGAACCTCTTTTTCAGGACTTTTTATCAGACTACCTGCATTGTGGTTTCGTTTATGAAAACTGCACGCAGCGTTTGATTATGGGTGAGGCCGGAGATACTGTTGGTGACACCCTGTATATACAGACCTACGGAGCAGCCAGCGCTCAGAACCAGAGTTCCAAGGACGTTCTTGAGCCAGACAGTTTGGCCGTTTCCGTTTTGAGATACATGAAGACGTGGTCCACTCCCACTGACTCCATAGCGGCAATCAGGTATCAGGGGGACTATAGGGTGGTTTTTTTCGGCTTTGGGTTTGAGGGAATGAACCCCACCGGGCAATTCTATTCAGGGCAGTGGCTGTCCAAGCCGCACTTTGTCATGGAACGGGTCATAGACTGGCTTAAAGGTGTAAACTACGTTTACGGGGATGCCAGCGGCGATGGGACGGTGGACGCAGCGGACGTGCTTTGGTTGGTAAATTATCTGTTTTTGGGCACGTCTCCTCCCGACCCCCTGGCGGCTGGAGACGCCAACGGTGATTGCAACGTCGATACAGCGGACATCCTGTATTTGATAAATTACCTGTTCTTGGGAACGTCCCCTCCTAAAGAGGGATGTGCGAAATAAGAGCGAGTAGTCAAGGGTAAGAACGATCAGCAAGAAGCCCCGCAACAAGCGGGGCTTCTTTTTTGGGGAGCGCTTTCCTACAGAGCGGATGGAATAAACGTGGTTAACGGTATCATGTATTTGCTCCAAAAGAAGAAAGCATCAAGCGGAGAAAGAAACGGCTGGGATGAGTTTTGATCCTGTGAGATTGTTATACGGCCTACCCGTGAATGCCAGGAACATTGGAGCAAAGGAACATGAAACATATATAGCCCAAGGTGCCAAAAGCAAGGCCGACTATTGCCAAAATCCTGATCAAAAGGGCGTTGAACCTTCCGGACACACTCTCCAAAGTAATTCCTGCTAGCGCAATGGTCAATAGGACCAAAATGAAACTGGCCAGATAAAGCGCGGGGAAGAACGTGAAAACGCAAGCCAGGATTCCGAACATGATGCTGGCGCAAGCCAGCAACAAGTTTAACCCCCTGGTGGGGGAGGCTGGCATGGGTAGAGCTAGAACGAATGAGTATCCGCAAACCTTACAAAAGGTGCTATCCTCAACCAGAGCTTTTCTGCAAAAAGGACAGCGGCTCATTTGAATCTCCGCGAATCGTCCATCCCTCTTTATTCCCTTGCGCTGTTCGCGTTTTCCCTTTATATTATACGAGTCTTTGACGGACTGTCAAGGACGAAACTGAGATATCCTTTATCTATTTCGGACGGTTTGCGTGCAAATGAAATCATTAACAGACATTCTGACGCGGGCAAAAGAGATCGGACCCAAGAGGGTGGCCGTGGCTTCGGCGCAGGATGAAGAGGTTCTCCTGGCTCTGGAACAAGCCCGAAAAGAAGGGATCGCGGAAGGGGTCTTGGTGGGGGCTAAAGAGAAGATCGAAGAACTGGCTGTGAAAAACAAAATCGACTTGGAGAGATTTGAAGTCGAAGAGGAAACCGACGAATTTCAAGCTTCCCTCAAATGTTGCGAACTGATAAACAAAGGAAAAGCCGATCTTTTGATGAAGGGTTTGGTCGGGACAGCTGCTTTCATGAAGGCAATCTTGGACAAAGAAACAGGGTTGGGCACGGGCAGGCTTTTGAGCCATGTGGCAACATTTGAAATTCCCGCATATCCCAAACTTTTGATGATTACGGATGCGGCCATAAACATCTCTCCCAACCTGACGGAAAAAGCTCAAATAATCCAGAACGCTGTGGACATCTCGCATTCTCTGGGTGTGGAGACTCCCCTGGTTGCATGCATAGCTGCGGTGGAGAAAGTCTATCCGGGAAAGATGCCGGCCACGGTGGACTGTGCCTGTCTTTCCAAGATGGCACAGCGTGGTCAGATCAAGGGTGCCGTCGTGGATGGTCCTTTGGGTTTGGACAACGCGGTCTCTCAAAAGTGCGCTGAAATAAAGGGAGTTAGAAGCCCGGTTGCAGGAAAAGCAGACATAATACTCTGTCCCGATATCGAGACCGGCAACGTGATCTACAAAACCCTAATCGAGTTCGCGCAGGCGAAGTGTGGGGCCATTGTAGCCGGGACCAAGGTTCCGGTGATCCTGACGTCCCGTGCGGATTCCCATGATACGAAATTGATGTCCATAGCACTTGGAGTGGCAAGTTGTGAAGAATAGGGTCAGGCTACAAGGGTCAAAGATCAACACCTAACTCAAGTTAGGTACTGGATTGGAATTTGGCTAAGGAGGAATTATGCCTTTCGAAAAGGTTGAAAAAATCTGGATGAACGGAAAGTTGGTTAACTGGGATGATGCCAAGATCCATGTGCTCTCACATGTTATCCATTATGGTTCCAGTCTTTTTGAGGGGGAGCGATGTTACCAGACGAAGAAAGGGCCTGCCATCTTCAGGTTGCAGGCGCATACGGATAGACTGTTCAACTCCTGCAAGATCTATCGAATGAAAATCCCTTACACCAAGGAAGAGATCAATCAGGCCATCATTGACCTGATAAAGATCAACAAGCTGGATGGATGTTATATCAGGCCAGTGGTATATCGGGGATATGACCAATTGGGCGTGGATCCCACCGGTTGCCCGGTGGACGTGTGCATTGCGGTTTGGAGATGGGGGGCGTATCTGGGACCAGGAGCTTTGGAAAAAGGGGTGCCGGTGTGTGTCTCCTCGTGGAACAGGATGGCTCCCAACACCATGCCCGACATGGCCAAGTCTGGAGCCAATTATATGAATGCGCAACTCATCAAGCTCGAGGCCAAAGAGCACGGCTACGTGGAAGGAATAGCTCTGGACGTTTATGGCTATGTCAGCGAGGGAAGCGGGGAGAACGTATTCATAGTAAGAGACGGAGCTTTGATCACCCCCTCTTTCAGTTCCTCCATCTTGCCGGGAATTGTCAGAAATACCGTGATCGTGCTGGCACAGGAGATGGGGATAAAAGTCATCGAGGAGAGTATCCCTCGAGAAGCTCTGTATATTGCTGACGAGGTTTTCTTCACCGGCAGTGCGGCGGAGATAACCCCCATCAGCTCAATAGACAGAATCCCAGTAGGAACCGGAACCAGAGGACCAATCACCAAGAAACTACAGGAGAGATTCTTTGAGATCGTATCGGGTGAGGCGGAAGACAAGTACGGCTGGCTGACTTACTTAAAGTAGGAGAACGAATCTCCACATTAAGATTCAGGAAGGGAAACCCAAGGTATGTCCGTGGAAAAAAGAATTGAAAGCTTTGATCAATTATTCTCGTTCGTCAAGTCCAAAGAGAAAAAGAGATTGGCGATTGCTTCTGCCGAAGGAGAGGAGATCGTAGAAGCAGCCAAGCGAGCAACCGAGGAGGATATTATCCACGCTGTGCTGGTCGGGGATGGCGAAAAAATAAAAGGCCTTTGTGAAAAGTTGAAATTCGATTTGGGAAAAGTGGAAATCATCGATGCCAAAGGTCCGAAGCTCACCAGCCAGCTTGCCGTCGAATTAGTAAAGCACAAAAAGGCCGATATGCTGATGAAGGGCAAGGTGGACACCTCGACTCTGCTCAAGGCAGTGTTGGACATGGAGACAGGCTTACGCAGTGGAAGGCTCTTGAGCCATGTGGCGGTGGTGGAGGTTGAGAACTACCACAAATTGATGCTGGTCACTGACGGCGGAATGAACATAAACCCGGATGTCAACAAAAAAGTCGGCATCTTGGAAAATGCAGTCGACGTGGCAAAGAAATTGGGAATAGAGGAGCCAAAGGTTTCCTGCCTGACTGCTGTCGAGCTTGTGAATCCGGAGATGCAGGAAACGTTGGATGCCGCAGTCTTAGTCAAGATGGCTGAAAGAGGAGACATCAAGAACGTAACAATCGACGGCCCGGTGGCCTTTGATGTTGCCATCGACTCGCAAGCGGCGAGGATGAAAGGCATAGTCTCCCCGGTGTCCGGAGATACCGACATATTCTTGGTCCCCAACATTTCTGCAGGTAACATATTCGTCAAGGCCCTGATATATCTGGCAAAGGCTAAGGTTGGCGGCATCGTGACGGGAGGAGGGGCGCCCATCGTTCTGCTCTCCCGCTCCGACACGGCTGCTATGAAGCTTTATTCCATGGCCTTAGGAGCGGCCGTTTGCTAGGATCAAATTTCATGGGGCAAGAGTGAAGAAGATTTCGGCATGGCGCAATAGTCAAGATGCTTCACAAGCGTTGGATCCCCACCTCTTAGCAGATCAGAATTAAGAACATATGAAAGGATGTTAAAATGAGGATTTCACTTGGAGCTGACCACAGAGGTTTTGAACTAAAAGAAAAGATAAAAAAGTATCTTGTGGATTTGGGGCATCAGGTGACCGACTTCGGCACCGACTCGACCCAATCGGTTGACTATCCTGACTTCGGCTTCAAGGTGGCCGAATCGGTTGCCAAAGGTCAATCTGATTTCGGAATCACGTTTTGCTGGACCGGCAATGGCATGAACATGGTGGCCAATAAGGTCAAAGGGATAAGATCGGCCCTATGCCTGAATGAAGAACTGGCAAGATTGACAAGAGCACATAATAACGCTAACGTGCTCGCCTTAGCCGCCAAATTCGTCTCAGAAGAACAAGCCAAAAAGATTGTGGACGTCTGGCTGGCCACAGAATTCGAAGGAGGTAGACACAAACCTCGAATAGACAAAATCATGGCGTTTGAGGAAATGACGAATCACTGAGGACTGGCGTTTCTGATGGTTCTGACGGTTCTGACGGTTCTGATGGTCTTTTTCATCTTTTTTTTCATGGTTAAAAGGTTCAAAAGTCTAAGTGTTCAATGGTTCGGTTTCTTCCACCACGGTTAAAGTTCATAATTTGGTCTCCCATATACAGGCACCCTATTTGAATCACCATCGGAGTTGTAGTGATTTTGATGAACGGTTTTTCAACAGAAACCTCACCCCCTTAGTCCCCCTCTCCATCCTTCGGCAGGCTCAGGACGGTGACAGTTCGGCTTGGCTCACTGTCCCTGAGCAAGGTCGAAGGGAGCGAAGTCGAACCGCACTTGTGGAGAGGGGGAAACGCGGGAGAGAAACAAAAGTATCTGAGGAGAATAGTAACGGACGGGGCGTCAGTTACCAACGAGGTATGTTTAGGGTAGACAGGGTTGCGACGGTACATGACTGAGAGCTAAGAAGTGGCCGGGTAACGGCTTGCCCTGAGGCCGAAGGCCCAAGGGCACCCCGTACGACGAGTAGTGGCTTGTATTCGTGGGCAAAGCTGAAGCTTTGCACTCCAACTGGGTCAATTGAATGAAAACAGTTTTTCTTGTAGTTTTTTTCCTGCTGATTTTTTCGAGCATCATTGCAGTTCTGTTCGCACTATTCAGTCTATTGAAACGGCTGCGAAGAAAAGCGCCAGGTGGAACCGACGAGTCTCAGGCTCCGGGCGGAAATGAAACACTGGTATTCTCTGCAAACAAGGCTGCCGAGTATTATGCTGATCTTGGGCAGGCGACTAACGGGAAATTAAAGGAGCTTTTTGAACAGACAATGCATTTTAGACGGAAAAGGAGATTTCTCAAAGCGATCAGAACCTGTGAGAAATGTCTGCATGAAGCTGTGACCCCAATCCAGAAAGCAGGTCTGTTGGTGACTATCGGGAATTGTCATTTCGCGGTAGATAAATTGGGCCCGGCAAAAAGCCACTACGAAAGAGCGTTGGGTCTTTTGGATGATTCAAGAGGAAAAAGAGGAAGGTTGGCGTGTTTGGTGAATTTGGGATTGGTCTATGCCGCGAACGGAGAATACAACCAGGCAATAAACAATTATCGGAGGGCAATTGAACTTGACCGGGAACTGAATTACCCAAACGGCGAAGCCATCGATCTGAACAGCTTGGCGCTGACTTATGAGGCCAGTGGGGATTCGGAAAGTGCTTTGAAATGTTATAATGGTTCTCTTTTGATTTTCGAGAGATTAGACGACCCCCAGCGTATGGAGACAGTGAAACGGAATATCAGGGAGTTGGAAGGAAAGCCAGCACCTAACTTAAGTTAGGCGCTGGTCTTGACCTGATTAGAGAGGATCGGGGTAAGGGTACCTACCCCGATCCAACGGGTGAAAGTGGTTCGGGAATTCCAATTCCCGAACCAACTTCAAAAACGTAGCGGGGTAGGGGTACCCC
>Ga0315539_1003619_pt1 | contig 10811 bp, 8 predicted proteins | sample SalMarSW160150MG_FD_203097 | JGI IMG/M metagenome (GOLD analysis project Ga0315539, IMG submission 203097) | Salt marsh sediment microbial communities from the Plum Island Ecosystem LTER, Massachusetts, United States - Salt Marsh Sediment SW1601-150 ... | reverse complement strand
CTCAACATTCCAGTTGCCTTTTTTGGTGTATGCAAGGTGTCGCCCGGTAAAGAGAATGACCGGGTGCGAGTATGTTTCTCTCGGAATAGTCTTGAGTCCGTAGATAACCATAGGAAGTTGAGGCAGATGGTCTCCCGGGACAAGATCCTTGAATAAGTGTTCCTGATCCTGAAAAACATTTGTCTGTGTACCCACGCAGTGCCATGACACGATGACACTTCCATCATCCAATGTAAAGTTTATTGGCATGCCAAAGCGAACACCACCAATGAAGTAAATACCTTCGCCAAGACCAGAGTCATATGCGGTCTCTAACGTGTTATAATATTTGTAATCTTCGGGAGCATTGAACTCGAAAATTGAGTCAGGAATTTCAATGTCCCGTTCAATCGTCTCAACAGACCAGCTAAGCCTCCAGTCGTTTTCATTGTTCTTTCTCCAAATATAAATCCTGCCTATATCTCCAGTTGAAGGTGACATCCAGCATCTGACTCTCTTATATGTTTGTGGATCGTGAATTTCCTCACTTTCCCGCTCCCAGATGTCATAGAGGATGCCATTGATAGTTTCCTGGCCAACCCACTCGAAGTAATGAAGTTCCTCTTCAGTGATTTTATTAAGATATCGTTGTATTGCGTCCTTATTTTGTAGACGTCTCTCAACTAAACTGACCTTATTGAAGCGAACCGTTTTTTCTGTATGGTCGATATCCATAGCATATTCCCGGTCACGAACTCCCTCTATTAAATTAAGGCCCATCTTTCCATCCGGAGTGCTCCACGACATATAAGATATGAAATGCTCGCGCATATTAGGTACATCCAGCCAAAGTTCATGTGGAATGACTTTTGCTTTATCAAATTCCGGTTGTTGTAAATCCGTTTCATAACTATATATCGTTGACTTAACGTGAAGTGTACGAGCTTCTTTCAGCAAAGAAGGCAGATCTGTTATGCCGTATGCTGTGCTTGTGGTATGGAGAAAACCACCGTAATATTTGATACCAATCGCAGCAATTATAATTATCGCAGCCGCGGTAGCGATTTTTGTGATTGGACTTTTCATAATTATTCTTCCTGTCTTAAATATACGAACAGGTGACTTCTCTCGTTCGGTTGTTTGTGTCTCGAAAATATCGATCTCGTTTTTGTGATTTATTTGCCATTTATCAAAATCGAACTGTGGTTTATCTCGGCCGATGGCGCGAGAGATTAGTTCGTCTAAATTTTTATTTTTGCTGTCAGCATTCATAACCGGTTCTCCGGAAAACCATTCTTTCTTAAATAGTTTGCCATTTTTCTTTTTGCCCTTGTCAATCGGCCGTTAATAGAAGCCTTCGAGATTCCCAGAACGGAGCTGATTTGTTCGTAAGACAAGCCGTCGTAATACCGCAAGACAACCAGTTCTTTCGCCGATTCGGGAAGCTGTTCAATCGCCCGACGAATCAGCCCGTCGTTCTTGTCCGAATTGCCGGGCTCGGTGGCTGTTGAAATATCACCTGTGTTGATATGCCTTACCTTTGTCGTCAGCATGTCCTTAGCCACATTTCTACAGATAGCGGCAAGCCAGGGAGCGAATCTTTTTTTGTTTTTCAAATTCCCGATTCCGACCAGCGCCCTGGCAAAGCTTTCCTGTGCGGCATCCTCGGCAAGCTGATGCTCGCCCAGAACCGAATACCCAACCGCCACTATTGCGGCGTAATACTTCCGGCACAGCAGCCCGAAGCTCTCAATATCGCCGCCGGTTGCCGCCTCAATCAGATGTAATTCCGATCTCTCAGGCACGTTTCAAAGGTTAACCTCCAAATTCTTTCCTCGCCGAATCGACGTCCGTTTATAAGTCTGTGTTCGGGAAGAAAATAAGCGCTAAAAATATCCCTTTTATTCTTATTTTAGCTGTTATCGCCGTAAAGTGTGCACAAAAAGCCAATTCTTGTACCAATTTTGCCGATGTTATTTTATAATTGCTCTGAAGTGTTAAAATGATCGATAAGGAACTTTGTAAATGATTATTACCGATGCAGCTTATCAAAAGTGTATAAATCCGGACTGCGGGGCCGAGTTCGACTGCGGCCAGCCGTTATTTAAATGCCCGCAGTGCGAAGAACTGCTGGACGCCCGGTATAACTGGGACAAAATCGAGGTCCCGAACAAAATCAACGATTTCGCCAAGCGCTGGGCCACCAGGGCCAATAGGCTGGATTTTTCCGGCGTGTGGCGGTTCCGCGAGCTGCTGAACTTTTGCAAAGATGAATATAAAGTGACCATAGGCGAAGGCCAGACCATCCTGCAGCAAAACGACGCCGTCGCAAAATATGTCGATGTCAAGCCGGGCTGCTTGTTCCTGCAGTACGAAGGGCTCAATCCCTCCGGCTCGTTCAAAGACAACGGTATGACGGCGGCGTTCAGTCACGCCAAAATGGTCGGGGCCACTTCCAGTGCGTGCGCATCGACCGGCAATACTTCGGCGTCGGTCGCATTATACGCTCAAAGCTGCGGCGTCAAATGCACGGTCTTTATCGGCTCCGGCCGAATCGCATTCGGCAAACTCAGCCAGGCAATGGATTACGGCGCCCAGACAATACAAATACTCGGCGACTTCGACGACTGTATGCGACAGGTGCAAAGCGTCTGCAGCAAGCTCGGATTGTACCTGCTCAATTCGCTGAATCCGTTCCGGCTCGAAGGGCAAAAGACCATAATGTATCGCATCATCGAAGGCCTCGGCTGGGAGGTGCCGGACTGGATAATCGTGCCCGGCGGAAATCTGGGCAACTCCAGCGCATTCGGCAAGGCATTCTTCGAGCTTAAAGAATTGGGCCTGATCCAAAAAATACCGCGTATGGCGATTATCAACGCGACCGGGGCCGACACTTTGACCGATCTTGTCAATAATAAAAAACTCTCCTGGAACGACGGCAGGGTCGACCAGGAAATCATCGATAATTATTATGCTGATTTAACCGCCCGCAATTTCTCGCCGCACACCTGCGCATCGGCGATAGAAATATCCCGGCCGGTGAATCTGAAAAAATGCCTGCGGGCGATTAATATATGCAACGGCGTAGTTCGCGCAGTCACCGATGAAGAAATTCTCGATGCCAAGGCGCTTATCGGCAGGCACGGCCTGGGCTGTGAGCCGGCTTCGGCGGCGACTATCGCCGGGCTAAAACATCTGCGGGCCGAGGGCCTAATCGGCGCCGACGAGCGTATCGCCTGCGTGCTGACCGGCCACCCTTTGAAAGACCCTAATGTCACCGTCAATTATCACAAAGACAATAAGGGCCTGTTCAGCAATCCTCCTATAGAGGCGCCGAACGACCTCGATGCGATAATAAAACAGGTATCGTGTCCACCGGAAAACAGATAAATATTAAATCAGGCGTATTGAGTATATCTACACATAACTGTCCTGGTTTCCCGCTTGTCACAAAGAAAAAAAACGGTTAAAACCCGGAAAACATAAAAACATCTTGACATCAAAACATTATAATGCTACAATAGCGATAATGAGGTGATATATGAAAAACAATACAAAAAGAACAACTTTCTATATAGATAATCATTTGCATCACGCTTTACGCATAAAGTCGGCGGAAACAGAGCAATCGATGTCTGAGTTGGTTCAGGAAGCAATCAAGCTTTCTCTGGCCGAGGATTCCATCGACCTGGCAGCTTTTGAGGACCGCAGGAAAGAATCGAGCCTGCCCTTCGAGAATGTCCTGAAAAAGCTGAAGAAGAATGGAAAAATATAGAATAACCATCAAAAAATCAGCGGCAAAAGAACTGGAAGAGGTCCCCGTGAAAGACCTGCGTAAGCTGGTCAAACGTATCCAAACGCTTTCCGCAAATCCGAGACCACACGGCTCACAAAAGCTCTCAAGCAGGGAACAATACCGTCTTAGGCAGGGTGATTACAGAATAGTTTATTCCATCGACGACCAGAGGCTGTTAATCGATATAGCCAAAATCGGCCACAGAAGAGACATCTATCGATCCTGATCAGCCATCTTAACGTTTATGAAAACGCCGAACGAACTCGACGCGATAATAAAACTGGTAAGCGTCTAAGAATTTGGCGCAAATCTTAATCACAATTGGTATTACAGGGGCTTTCAAAGCGGGATTGAAAGTTCTTTAAGAGCTTTTTCCGTCAGGCCGGAGAGCCTCACATCGTCACCGAAAGGCTTGATACTGACATTATGCAAACCAACAACCTTCGTCAGCTCGGCCATCGATTCGGATATCGAGACACCGCCGTGGCGGCCGAATATTTTCGGTGTGATATAAACATGAATCTCATCGGCAAGATTTTCCCTGATGAACGAGGTCAATACCGTCGGCCCGCCTTCGACCAGCAACTGGGCGATCCCGCGCTTACTCATTTCGTTCAGCAGAAAAAATAAATTCGATTCGCCTTTCGTATCCGGATAGGTAAGCAGCTCGGCGCCCATGCTGACAACCTGCTGAGCAATCCAGGGATTTTCTTTGGCCGCGGATTGACTCGCAACGATTAAGACGGGGCCGTCTTTGGCCGTCATAAGGAGCTTGCACTCCAGGGAAATCCTAAGAAAGCTGTCCAGTACGATTCTGGTGGCCAATTTGCCTTTGCCCGGCCGGGCCGTCAACAGCGGGTCGTCCGCGATTACAGTATTGATGCCGACCAATACCGCCTGGGAGCGACGTCTTAATTTATGCACATCTCTCCTGCTGATTTGGTTGGAAATCCACTTGTGCTTGCCGCTTATGTCGGCACTTGTCACTTTGCCGTCGATGGTCTGAGCCCATTTCAATACTACCCAGCATTTTTTCGTGGAGGCAAACTTCATAAAAGGAGCATTAAGCAGCTTGGCTTCATTTTCGCAGGCGCCCACCTGCACTTCTATGCCCGCCTTTTTTAACTGCTCGATACTCTTGCCGTTGGTGTGTTCCGACGGGTCCTTCGTTGCGATAAAAACATTTGCCAGGCCTGCATCGATAATGGCCTTCGTGCAGGGCCCTGTCTTGCCCGTGTGACAGCACGGCTCAAGCGTGACATACATAGTGGCGCCTCGCGGATTTACACCCAGGGTTTTGCAGTCTTCCAGAGCGTTTATTTCCGCGTGCGGCCCGCCGAATTTTCTGTGCCAGCCTCTGCCGATAACCTGATTGGCCTTGGTGATAACGGCACCGACCATAGGATTCGGCTCGACAAAACCGATGCCCCGCCTGGCCAAATTTAACGCCATCCGCATATACCTGTCGGCATCATTTATCTTCGCTTTGTATCTCTCTGCCATGATCGCATTTTTCGTTAACATATCAACCATTGAGCATCTCTAAAAAATCCTTTTCATCTACTATTTTAACACCTAAACTGCGTGCTTTGTCAAGCTTACTTCCGGGATTTTCTCCCGCCAGCACGAAATCTGTGTTTTTACTCACGCTCGACGACGTCTTTGCGCCCATTTGTTTAACGGCCTGTTCGGCCTGCTGGCGGGTGAATTTTCCCAGCGTTCCCGTGATAACAAAGGTTTTTCCAGCCATTTTATCGGAACGCTTCGTCACCGTCCGTTCCGGCGTGACGCCGGCGGCCAGCAATTTTTCGATAACCGACATATTTACCGGGTTGCGAAAATAATCGTAAACGCTCTTTGCCATAACCGGCCCGATTTGATCTATCGCCGCAAGTTCGTCACAATCCGCCGAGACAAGAGCGTCAAGGGAACCGAAATATTCGGCAAGGATTTGGGCCGATTGTCCCCCGATATGACGAATCCCCAAAGCAGCAATCAAACGCCATAAAGGCCTGGTCTTACTTTTTTCTATCGCTTCTATCACATTGTCGGCGCTCTTTTCCGCCATTCGTTCCAAGCCGATCATATCCGATTTCTGCAGTTTGTAAAGGTCGGCAAAATTCTTTACCAGGCCGGTCTCGATAAGCCGGTCGATCAAAGCCGGGCCGAGATGCTCGATGTCCATCTGTCCTCTGCCGGCGAAATATCTCAGCCGCTCCTTGAGCTGACCTACACAATCGGGATTCGCACAACGGATATATACGCCGTTCTCATCCTTCTTGGTTTTGGAACCGCAAACAGGACACAACTTCGGTATCTTAAATACCGGGACATCTCCGGTCGCTTTTTTCTTTACCTCTATTAACTGCGGGATAATCTCGCCGGCTTTTTCGATGATTACGGTGTCACCCTGTCCGACACCCAGCCGTTTCAGCTCGTCGAAATTGTGCAGGCTCGCACGCTTGACGGTCGTCCCCGCTAATTGTACCGGCGTCAGGTTGGCCACCGGAGTTAAAATGCCACTTTTTCCGACCTGGACATCGATGGATTCGACGATAGTCTCGGCCTGTTCGGCGGCGAACTTGTACGAAATGCACCATCGAGGCGCTCTGCCTGTAGCCCCGAGTATTTCGCGCTGTTCAAGATTGTTGACCTTGATGACCATGCCGTCAATCTGGTAATCCAGCTTAATTCGCTTTTCATTCCAGCCGAGACAAATATCTATAACCTCGCCTATGTCACCGGCTTTTTTTATATTGGGATTAACTGGCAGGCCGAGTTTTTTGAACCTCTGCAAGCTATCATAATGATTATCAGCTAAAGGCTCGGAAAGCCGGCCGGTTGCATAAGCGAAGAACGAAAGGTTTCTCGCAGCGGTTATCCTGGCATCCAGCAGTTTCAGGGAGCCCGCCGCGGCGTTTCGAGGATTTGCAAATACCGGTTCGCCAGCCTCGGGGCGAAGCCTGTTCAATTCGACAAACGAGTTGGAGGGCATGTAAACTTCGCCGCGAACCTCGAGCACATCCGGAACACCGCCGTCGCCGCGCAATAAAAGCGGTACCGCCTTTATTGTGCGAACGTTCGCGGTGACATCGTCACCTACGCGCCCGTCGCCGCGAGTGGCTGCCGTGACAAGCCTGCCGTGTTCGTAACGAAGACTAATAGCAAGACCGTCGATTTTCGGCTCAATGACATAATCATAATTCTTACTGCCGAGCTGCTTTTCGACTCTCTTGTCGAAAGCCTCAAGCTCTTTGTCGTTGTAGGTGTTATCAATGCTTAGCATCGGGACGGCGTGCCGTACGGTTCCGAAACCTTCGAGCGGCCGACCGGAGACGCGCTGAGTGGGCGAATCGGGCGTTACTAACTCCGGATTCGCTTCTTCCAGAGATTTTAACTTGGCAAAAAGCTCATCGTATTGCCGGTCGCTGATTTTCGGCCGATTGAGCACGTAATAAAGATAGTCGTGCTCTCGAATCTGGTTGCGCAACCGCTCGATTTTCTTGTTTACGTCTTCATTCATAAGAGACTAATTGTACAACTGTTGCGATGAAAATTAAACCTAAATTCCTGAACGTTATAACAACTGTCGTCCGCACAGCGGTCTGGACGATATGACCTCTTCTGAGTTTACGGCCGGATGTATTGCTCCGGCTACGCCTTCACTTCAATAATACATGGAACTAAATGTGGATATCTCTCTAACCAAATGTGGTACATAAACCGGGGTCAGACTATATTATCCATCAGCTTGTGAAAATAACTCGGCACTTTGGCCTCGAAAGTCATCTGCTCGCCGCCGGTGGGGTGTCTGAAGGAAATCGACTGGGAATGTAGCGCTAAACGCCTGTACCCATCTTTGTCTTTTCCATATTTACGGTCGCCTGCGACCGGATGTCCCTTATCCGCCAAATGTACGCGTATCTGATTCTTCCTGCCGGTCAAAAGATTAATCTCCAGCAGACTAAACTGCTCGGTCTCTTTAAGCACCTTATAAGCAGTTTGTGCCAGCTTGCCTTTTGTTGCATCAGTTGTGGAATAGACGGTATAAGCCTTGTTCTCAGTTAGGTATGAGCTGATAATCCCCTCTTTTTCAGCCGGTCGGCCATAAACCACCGCAATATATTTCTTTTCCGTGTCTTTCCACTGGTCCTGCAAACGCTCCTTGACTTCCTCGCTTTTTGCAAAAACAAGAACGCCGGATGTCCACTGGTCCAGCCTGTGAACGGTAAAAATCTGCTTTCGTGACTTAAGACTGCCCTTTCGTACGTAATCGGTAAGAATGTAGTAAGCCGTCCTGGTTTTATTCGTCTGCGTCCCCACCGTCAACAGCCCCGCAGGCTTATCTACCACCAGGATATCCCTGTCTTCGTAGATTATTTCCAGCCCTTTCGGCAGATGTCTTTTCTTAGTCATAAGCAGTACTCTTCTATTACGTTATTATCTCTACTATTAAATAGTCCTGGAAAGTTTTTGGACGGCCCATCGAAATTTAGCCGATGCGCTGCGGGGATTTGAAATAGTTTCTTTGATTTGCGGCACGATTGGTTCTTCAGTTGCCGACTGATATATGCCCTCTCGAACATTGTCACGAAACGACTGCTTAACAAGTCGGTCTTCGCCGCTGTGAAAACTAATTATCCCGATTCTACCGCCCGGACGCAGGCAGTATGGGGCGATTCTTAAAAGCTCCTTCAGGCAGCCAAGCTCATCATTGACTAATATGCGCAGGGCCTGGAATGTTCGAGCGGCGGGATGTAACAAGCCGGACTTTGAGGCACGGTTTTGCTTCTGCCAGGTTTTTTTAGTTATGCGCTTGGCCTCAAAAATCACATCAACCAGTTGTGAGGTCCGTATGAACGGCCGATCCGAACGCCGGTCAACAATCAAACAGGCAATTTCCTGATGGTCCGTTTCGTCGGCCAGCTCCCAAAAGGCCTTTGACAGTTTTTCTTCGCTAAGCCTGTTGAGCAAATCCGCACCGGTTTGTTTTAGCCTCTCGTCCATACGCATATCCAGAGGGCCGTCATTCTTATAGCTCATCCCGCGGTCCGGATTATCTATCTGCATACTCGAAACGCCAAGGTCGGCAAAAATTATGTCACAACCCAAAAGATTTTCTTTTTTCAGTACTTTGGCAATGCCGGCGAAGTTGCTACGATGGAAACTCACAGGGGCATTCTCTTTGCTAAGCCGAAGGCGCGTGCGATCGAGATTTACGCTATCTACATCCAGGGCAATCAATTTTCCAGTAGGCCCTATGTACCTGATAAACTCGGATGCATGTCCGCCGTAACCGACAGTACAGTCAACTATCGTCTGGCCGGCTCCGGGCTTCAGGCAGGCTAAAACCTCCTCCGCCAGGACGGGAATATGAGTGCCGGCGGGCGTTTTCCCCTTTGCGAGCAGATGGGCCTTGATTTCCGGGTAGGCTTCTAAGTCGTGTTCCTTGTATTTTTGCTGGTAGCTTTTGGGGTGGGTGCCGCTATATCTGCTTCTGCGTGGGCGCTTTAGCGGCGGCTGATCGTTATTTCCGGATTCATCGAAAGCATTCATTCAAACTCCACGCAAACCATGGATTTCTGCACACCTCAACCATTATAGCCGGTCAAATCCCTGACGAAAATAAAATTAGGTGTGGTACTCCCGGATTTTACAGTGCTCTCCGCCTTCTCCTGTCTTTCTGCTTCCTGATTTTTTCTAATTTTTTTGCTTCCGGGCTTTCTTTTCCCAGTAATTTATTCTCCAGCAGTTCGCACATTTGCTTTCTCGCATAATAACGGTTCAGTCCCTGGCTCCGGCTCTTTTGAACTTTGACCGCCAGCCCGCTGGGAATATGCTTCAAATAGACACAGGTGGAACTTTTATTGACTTTCTGTCCTCCTGCTCCGCCGCTTCGAACGAATGTTTCCTTAATATCATTCTCAAGCAGATTGCAGTTATGCATACGTTGCTCAAGCTCCTGTCTCTTCCGCTCTGTAATCCCAAAATTAATCATATATTCTGTTCTTGAAGCCTAAACAGTTATTACACAGTATTTATAAAACGCCAAACACGGACTGTTTCTTTCTGTGTAAGAAGTTCCCGTATTTTCTTGATTATTCGCCTAACCGCCCCATTCGACTCCTTCGACAGGGCAAGCTTAAAATTAACGACTTAATGCCGTCCCAGTGACAAAAATACCGTAATTAAAATAACCTGTGTCGGACGGACTAACAACTATAAAATATTGTTGTTACAGGCAATACCATTGTCGGACGACGGCGAGGAATTCTTCGGCCGTTTTTGCTGCAAGAAGGTTTTTTTGGGCTTCTCTGCGCAAGGGATGAAGTTTGCAATAGGCAATCGTGAATTTTCGAAAATACCTGACGGCCTTTTTGTGCCCATAGAGCTTACAAAGCAAATGGAAATGTTTTGAAATTACCCGGCCCTGCTGCTCAAGAGTTGGGGCGACGAAATCTTTCCCCTCGCGAAGCTGACTGAAGAGCCAGGGATTACCAATCGCACCGCGGGCAATTGCCGCACCATCTACCCCGGTGTTTTTTATATTATTTCTAATTGTATCAACAGAAAATAAATCTCCGCTGCCAAAAATTATTGTGCGGGGAAATTGTTTTTTAACCTCTGATAAAAACTGCCACTCGGCTGAGCCGGTAAATCTTTGGCAAACAGTGCGAGGATGCACAATTAACGCATCGACCTTTCCAGCCGCAGCCCTGGAGCTGATATCCCAGAAATTATCATAAGACTGATTATCGAAACTCGTCCGTAATTTCATAGTTACCGGACAATCAACGGATCCTTTTACGGCATTATAGATTTCTATTACTTTATCAGGATCATTGAGAAGAAAGCCTCCTCGCTTTCGGCGAATAACTTTAGGCGCAGGGCAGGCAAAATTCAGGTCTATTAAATCGAAACCCGCCTTCCATACTACCTTAGCGGCCCTTGCCATTATTTCGGAGTCCTCCCCTAAAAGCTGGGCTCCTATCGGATGTTCATCGTCACCGGGTCTAAATGACGGATTATTAAAGAC
>Ga0315539_1003618_pt1 | contig 10811 bp, 8 predicted proteins | sample SalMarSW160150MG_FD_203097 | JGI IMG/M metagenome (GOLD analysis project Ga0315539, IMG submission 203097) | Salt marsh sediment microbial communities from the Plum Island Ecosystem LTER, Massachusetts, United States - Salt Marsh Sediment SW1601-150 ... | reverse complement strand
ATAACTCATAAATGTAGTATTTACAGACTATTATAAAAAGTTATTTATAGATAAAATTGCAAAAAAATCGTTATATTTTGTGTTTATGATGGCACTTAATATTAGTTTGAATATGTGTGACAACGATAGGGGCCCTATATGGATCTGCAGTTGCATCAGATCGAACTGATCAGGGGGGCTCAGAGAGGCGATAAAGAATGCCTCAACCAATTGGCCCGACAGGCGCGAGAACGCCTGCGAACGTATGTCTTCCGTATGACTCAAAAGGAAGACCTAACTCAGGAAATTGTACAGGAGAGCTTGTTAGAAATGTTTAAGGTAATAGGCAAGCTAAGAAAAGCCGACCGTTTCTGGCCCTGGCTTTACGGTATAGCCACTAATAAGCTGCGACGGTATTACAGAACCGAATCGACGCAGCGCAGAGTGGCTGTTTCAAGCGCCCAAAACAAACGGACGCTTAGAGACCGTCAGGACGGTTTTGAGAATCTGGTTGGCGAAGAGTTGAAACAGATTGTTTCAGGGGCGATGAAAAAGTTAAAGACGCGGCATAAAGCTATTCTGATTATGCGATGCTATGATGATATGCCTTATTCCGCCATTGCCGAGTCTATGGGCTGTAGCGAGTTTAGCACGCGAATGTTGTTTATGCGTGCTAAAAGAGCTTTGCAGAAGGAACTTTCGCGTAATGGTTTTAGTAAAGGTTCCCTGATAGCTGCTCTTGCACTATTTGGTAAGATGACAGCCCCGAGCGAAGCTGCGGCTGCACATATTTCGATTACTGCTGCTACTGTTAATACAGGTCTGTTGGTGGGTGCTGTCGGTCTGGCGACTACTAAAACCGCCTTAGTATTGACAGCCGCCAGTGCTTTAACCGTCGGCACTGTAGCCGTAAAAACAATCTCGCCGAAGCATGGTCTCGAAGGTCCTCATCCCCCGATGACTATCACCAGTGATATAGGAATGGTCAACAGCGGTAAACAGGAATACCGGTACTATTTCCCGCTCGGACCATCGGAACCATTAATGTTAAGGGCGCAGTCTGGCTATAGAGACGATGGTTCTTACTGGCAGATATTACAAAACCATCATGGGAATTATTATTTCCATGACAATAAGGTTCATATTAACAACTATCGAATGTATGCCAATGACCTGAGCGTTATTAAGATGCCCACGGACGATCCTGAATTGACTGATTTTATCTGTCGAGTCGAGGAAAGTACAAGCCCGATGGCTTCTGTTTCTGCAAGAGGAAAAGGATTGCTTGTTATTGCCGCTCGGGACGAATCGACAAACGGCAACCGGCCATGGGGTATCCGCCATTACAATGTTTTGGATGAGGATTATTTCCAGGCCGACTGGCCGGTAACAGCCAAAGTTATTGATAATCGTGACCAGATGCACGAGCGCGGCTGGACTTATTTTAGAGTTTCCGGACAGATTAACGGCCGGGATGTTTCCGGTTCCGGCAGAATACCATTTATATATTTGGCCAGTATGCAGAATAGTCCATGGCTGAAGTTACAGGTTGGGTCATTAACGATAGTCGATACCTATGATAGTGCTTATACATACCGTTCGATACAGGTTCCGCTTGGAGTGTACAAAGGTGGCAGCTTCTTCAAAGGATTAGGCAGGCCCTGGATGGGTTTGCATACGATTGATACTGTGCGCCGTGACGCCGCCGAGCAGAGAATCGTGTTTGATACGAAACATACATCGGGCAGCCGGTATGCAACAGTCGAGCTGTCTCGAGGTAATATAAAGATCGCATACAATATCGATCTGGATAAAGATGTAATCGATGAGATAACATTCTCGAATGAGCAGGGTAACATAGGTAATCTGAAATTCGAGTATTTGGAATCTATTGAAGATATTGGTAATGAGTTCGTAGCTCCGAGAAGACCGGGACAAAAAACAACTGCAAGAAACAGCTCCGGTCTCTTGTGGCTTGTACAACTGTTGGAGGATTCACTCAAGTAATTCGGAAGATTGTTCACACGAAATATTCCTTTAGGCATGGAGGAAGGTGTTAATGGACATTAGATAATCTCTTGAGGTTGTTGTTCATTAGTAAATGATTCTTTGGATGGGTGGGCACTCACGAACCAGAGGCAACAGAGATGAAATCGCCGGGAACAAATTGGTTTTGGATTGCTGCCGCTTTTTTTGCGGGTGCCATAGTTTGCCTGATACCCCAAAAAGTCCGGGCTGAGTGGTCATTCGAGTACCAATATCAGGACAGGTTCGATACTCAACAAGCCGAAAGTCAGGATAGTTACGCTCACTCTATTTTCTGGCCACAGGGGGCATATCCTCCGTCGGAGGAAGCGTATCTGTATTATTTTGACAGCAAGGGACTGAAGGAATTAGGTTTTGGAGATTATAACGACGATCCGGCTTTTCTGGCTTATTGCTTTCCGGCTGATTCTGAAAATCTTATGGGTGCTGTTCATGGGGAATTGTGGATTGATGTGCGGTTTGCCTATAGGACCGATATAGCATCAGGCTATTTGCAGTATCAGCTCTCCTCCGACGGTGTCAATTGGCCCGTCCTGTGGGAGCAGTTGGAATCAGGAAGGAGTAGTATTCCGATTGAATCGATCAGGGGGACATGTTATATAAGATTTCGGGGAACCAAAGTCTTAATCGATAATTTGAATGTGAGTTTAAAGTCGTATCCCGCTACGATTAAGGTCCCGGGAGATTATAGCACCATTCAGCAGGCAATTAACGCTTCGAGTAACGGAGATGTTATAGAAGTTGCTCCAGGCACATATAGCGGTCCGGGAAATTGGGATATTGATTTTCGCGGCAAAGCCGTCACCCTGCGCACCGAAGCCGGTCCGGAGTACACGACCATTAATTGTTCCGAGGGACACAGGGGCTTTTATTTTTTCCGTGAAGAAGAGTCGGATTCTGTTTTACGCGGCTTTACAATAAAAGGTGCCGTTATAACCGGTTCCGATATTCCTTCGGATTCCGGAAGCTGGAGTTCACGTTCCACGCATCCGATCGGTGGCGGGATTTTCTGCGAATTCAGCGGCCCGACTATTATTGATTGTGTTATAAAAGATTGTTCGACAGAGCTGGGTGGGGGGGTCGGCTCTGTTGGTGGAGCACCGGTAATTATTGATTGTCTGATCGAAGAATGTCGTGCCGGAGGTCAGGGGCCCGCCGAATCCGGTGGATTTGGGGCCGGCATCGGTCTGATCAGAGGTTCCGACGCCAGGATCATAAACTCGAAGATTACCCGAAATGTCGGTTACTACAACTCTCGCGGTGCGGGAGTATATTGCTGGCAAAGTTCGGCCGAGTTGACGAATTGCAATATTTCATATAATTACGCACAGGGGAATATCGAAGGTGGTGGTCTATACGGCGGAGGTTCTTCGACCGATCTTGTGTTGGAGCGGTGCATAATCTCACATAATACAGCCGAAGCCGGCGGCGGTATCTTCGCCTATTCAGGTGACGTGAGCGTAATAAATTGTACGATTGCCGACAACGAATTATCGGGAGCCTCTGCGTCCAAGGGCGGGGGCATCCATTCTCAGGATGGTGACATCGAAGTTAGTAATAGTATCCTCTGGGATAACGAAGGAACGGCTATATGGCGCGATTCGGCCTCGTACGTATCTGTCCTGTATTCGGATATCGAAGGAGGTTTTTCAGGACAGGATAATATCAATGAAAATCCCATGTTTGCATCGGCATCTTCGGGCGACTATCATCTCCAGTCGGTTTTGGGTCGCTATGACCCGGGGGGCGATTGGTACACGGATTATAATCACAGTCTCTGTATCGATGCAGGCGATCCCGATGATCCGAATGGTTTCGCCGAGCCGTTCCCCAACGGTAAAAGGATTAATATGGGTGCATACGGCGGGACAAGCCAGGCGAGTAAAAGCATCGGACCTCTTATCTTTCACGTCGATGGCTCTAACGGCAGCGATTCAAATTCCGGTCTGAGCAAAGATGATGCCTTCAGGACCATCCAGAGGGCCATTAATAGGGAGGGCGGAGCTATCGATGACGATATTGTAATGGTCTGGCCGGGTGTTTATCAAGAGGAAGTGACATTCGACCGCAAGAGAATAACACTTCAGAGCGCAGGCGATGCCGCTGTGATTGAAGCCCCGAATAATGGAATTGCATTTACTTTTAGCGGTGCAGAAAGCTCGAATAGTGTCCTGCGCAACTTTGTCATTACTAATTGCGGCGAAGCGGCTATTCTTTGCTATAGCGCATCGCCTGAGTTGATTAATTTGACTATCGCGGATAATCAGTTCGGGATTACGGCCTATGAAGGGGCAAACCCGATTATAACCAACTGTATCCTGTGGAATAATGCCGGCGGTGACATCGAAGGTGATCCGTATGATCCGCGAGCTTATTATAGTTGCCTTGGATCGTTATCGGCCGGTGATGAGGACCGCGGGAATATCAGCGAAGATCCCTTATTCGCCGATCCTGGAAACGGCGACTACCATTTACAATCACGATACGGCAGATATGTCCCGGAGATAGACAACTGGGTGACGGATTCACAGTCGAGCCCCTGCATAAATAAAGGCGACCCAAGCATGCACCGCGGCCGCGAGCCGGACGGCGGCACGGTAAATATGGGTGCATACGGAGGAACGCCGTATGCGAGCTTGAGCAACTCACCTATATGGACTGAAGTAAATAGCCCCGAACAACAGGTTGCTATGCAAGCAACGGAAATATCCGAACCGTAAAAAAAATGAAAAACAAAAGGAATTGTTAATCCGGCCGAAATCTACGAAAAAAGCCGGAATTTGGACAGCTAATATTATCATAAATTTATTTATATAATTATTAGTTCTCTTAACTTCTTAATAATAAAGGCTTTAAGCCTGTCAGAAGCGTGACGACCTAAAATCAGCGAAAATCTTCAAATCCGCGCGAATCTGATAATAAGCCTTAAACGTATATAATACCGGTAGTTTTGTTTATTTGGACAAGCCGATCCAATAATATACAATTTTCTTGGTTGACATGAATTTTAAGGCTGTGTATAATAAGGAAAATTTAGTTCGGGCGCCGAGATTGCGCAGAAAGTGCCTTCTCGGCTCGTTAGGAGGATGGAAAAATCTGCGTCCGGTGTAAACAACATATGCAGGTAGGTGACGGATATCAGAGGGGGTTCACCCTCGTCGAACTCATTGTAGTCATTTCCATCATATCCTTGCTTATGGCTATTGGCATTCCGGCGTTGAGCGGGGCAAAGCGGCAGGCCAAAGCCGTGGTAAGCATGAGCAACCAGAGGCAGGTCACATCCGGCATAAATCTCTTTGCCTCCGACAATCATGACAGGTATCCCGAATCCGTCGCCACTATCGGATTCGATGATAACTGGAACTGGTCGGATCCCACCCGGCTGACCGGCAACAGACGCCGAAGCCCGCAATTGTATCGGGCCATGAGCGAATACCTCAAACATTACATCTCCGATGCCGATGTCATGTATTGCCCCAGTGCCCCGCGGAAATATGCGTACCTGCAGGAGTCCTGGGACGCCGGTGACGACTGGGACAATCCCGATACCGCATTTCCCGCGGATCCCGTCGGCGGCACTTATTGTTACTACTGGAACTATCTCGGCTATCTCGCCGAAGGTAAAATATTCCGCGGACCATACGGCCCGGCATGCTCCGGCAGATACAGCAAGTTAATCGTCAGTGACTATTTCGGATACGACCACTGGAGAAGTCCGGATTGTTTCGGCAGTTGTGAAAAATTCGAAGGTGCTTCCATTACGCCGGAGACATACCTTCTTTCTTCTTACTGGTCCAAGAAGAGCGGTCCCGAGCGTATCCCCGAAATCACACTTCGTGCCGGATACACCGACGGCCACGTCGAAACGTATTCGTCCACCGAAGTTGTACCGATGCAGGTTTCAATCACAGCCGACGGCAAAACTCCGTATCCCGAAGATGTCGGCCCCGGCTATTTCTTCCTGCCCCGAAACGCACTGCACTAAGTCACTCGCTTTGCGGATAAACATGATTTGAACCGAAGAAATGTCTAATCAATTTTTCACTATTTTAAACCGATATTCGAAATTCGATATTTGACATTTAATATTTTGTCCTCCCTCGTCCACTTGTGCCATAGGTATCCTCCCTCGTCTATCGTTTCGACCATGGCCACCATGGTCTATCGCTTACGGCTTCAGGTTGAGCCTGTTTTGCGGGACCTGTCGATTTTAGATTTGCTTATTCCCGTTGAGGTCGGACTTTTATAATCTCCCCGGCCGACTGCTGCCGCTCTGAGAAGGTCCGCTTCTAACTGTTTGAGCTTGGCGGCTTCTTCCTGCTCACGGGATACCGCATTGGCGGGGCCGCAGTACTTATCGTAGGCTAATTTGGCTGCGCAAAGCATAATTATCAGGCATAAGAGAATGAATATTCTTTTTATAGTCATCTTGAATCCCTGTTCGGCGAAATAGCAAGTTTCCCGGTTTGCCGGGTTTTCGAAGTCTTGCGTTTCACCTTTTTCCTTTTTTTGCCTTTTTCCTTTTTACTTTGGTTGCAGCTTCATCGTGTCCGCTTTATCTTTATTATATCGGCCGATAGAGACAGGCGGTTTTCCTTCTGTGGTTTTTTAGTCTTAAAATCCCCCATTTTTAGCCGGATTTCAGTCTGGCCAATCTCCCACTGCGTCCTATATTACTTACCCACGACCCTGTCGTGGATTTTCATATTGTAAGCCGTCTGGTTTGAAATTTTCGTACTCCCATAAGGGATGGCCAAGCTCACAATTTATGTCACGATGTCATAAGAACATCTATATTGGTAAACGTCTGTTGTTTTTCCTAAAGTTGTTTAGTTCTATGATCAAGTATGTTCCCTAACCTTCTCTATTAAACTCCCAAACATGCCAGAAAGCCGCTTCTTTGATTTCTCGTATATACCTTTGATATATCCAAATCCTTTTTTGAATGAGGTATATTTATTAATATTCAAAGGCAACAATCGATTCTCTGCTCTTGCTTCTGTCTTTCGATTGTATCTATTAGCTCTTGCAAACAACCACCATTGTTCGAACGCTTTTTCTATTCGGTTGTCAATGATCACTTCTTGGTTGTATTGTATTCTGTTGGTATCAGAATATTCAAGATGCTCCTTCCATAAATCTTGTCTCAATTTTTTTGCACCATTGGGATCCCAAACAGCAACATTCATTTCTGAATCAGTTCTTAAACTTTGATAACTAATATTAGCTGAGCCGATGGAATACCATTCATCGTCAACTATGAATATTTTAGCATGTACATAGATATCATTGTAACTATATATTACCTTGCCTTTTCTATTATCTTCGTAGGATGTAGCAAGAGTATAGACATAAATATTGGGATGATTTTTAACTTCTCTTAAGAATTCTCGGGAAAATAGTTTTGTAAAATCAGGATTACCTGGAAGAATAATAAATATTTTTACTTCTCTATATGCTGCATAAATCAATTCTCTTATAACGGAATGATGGGATTCTTTGTCAAAAAAGTATTGATTTTCTAGATAAATATATTTTTGTGCACTTTTAATGGCATTCAAGTAACTTTCTCGGATGCTATATTCTCCTTTCTTTAAATATTCATCTTCATATGCACCTTGGGGAATTGTCCTTGTAACTTGAATCTTTATGTCACCTTCTTTTTCATGGGTTGGCTGTTGCGGATAATCTGAAAGGTTGCCAGGCCTGTTGTCTTGTGGAAATGAACCATACTTTTTATTTTTTTCAGTTGCCCCATTCCATCTTTGCACAAAATTATGGATTACATCCATCACCGCAGGCCCCCTAACCTCACAAAAAAGGTCATGTGTAGGATGTGGTTTCTTCCTGTCATGAGCACTACAATCAATAAAATCTTCAGACATATTAATGCCACCAACAAACGCAATTTTATTATCTACAACGAATATTTTTTGGTGATGACAGCCGAGTTTGTTGGAATCCCATCTAATCTTTGCCTTACAATCAAGATTTTTTAATTTCCTGAAATCTTCTTTTGTTCCTTCAAAATCGTCTCCTATTGCTTTCGAACGCCAGGCTAAAATTCTAAAGTCCAAATTTTCCTTTCGGCTGACCTCTGAAATAATATTTATTATGCTTTTATTAAATGGTGGGATTTTATAATGAATCTTAGCGTAACACATCGTTAACCATACACTTGATTGGGCTTTGAGTATAGCGTTAAAAATGTGCTCCATAGCCAATACGCCATCTATATATGGAACGGCGATGTTGTTCTCTCTTGGTGGATAACATGGTGATTCTTTTGCTGGTAGTATAGACATAATTTTCTCCCTCTATTTAAAGTAAAAAATTGCAAAAATCTCTATTTTGTAGAAAAATTAGGACTTTTTCAACAGACCTCACTAGCCCTAGTTTACTCTAATCTGAATCGTCTACACGAATGTCAATCTTACCATCATCGACAATTATACCTATATCAAATGTGTTGAGCTTTTCCCTTAAATAGCGCAATAAATTGTTTATCTTAATCTTTATATCATATGCCTCAAGAATCGCTTTCTTATAATCTGTGTTTGCAGCCATTCGTAGTGCATACATACCTATTTCATAATTTAAGGGGCTTTCGAATACGACCTTGTCAGAGTCATAAATGTACTTAATTGCTTTCGGACCCTGACTACTCCTGCGGAAACTAAAACCGGGAAGGAGTTCCTCAATACATGCATCCATGACAGACAAGTTTAATTGCGTTTCCGTAATGATCTTGAACCACTTATTGAAGAGATCGAGTGTACTCATAAACAGTTCCTTTTGTTTATTAGGGATACTCACCGTTTTATGTCCACTTGATAAATTTTATTAAGTGGCTAACCCTATTTTCTATTTCATCAATAAAATAATTGTTACTGCCGTTGCAACAACAATAGCTAATGCAATACCAAAGACTCTCCAGCCAATTTCAAATTTGTTTTTTCCAAAATGTTCAATAGCTTTATTTATCGACCCAGCCGCCAGTTCAGGCACATCGATGACTGGCTTTGGAATAGGCTTTTCTTTTTCGTAAATACTTGCAGGGTCAATTCCTAAATTATCCAGAAGATTGTCACTTAATTTTGACGATGCTTTTCTAGGAATTACTTTTTTATTTTCTTTTCCTGCATCATCAATTTCAGTTGTAGTTATTGTTGACTCTAAGTCAACAGTTTCCATTTGTTTCTTGTATCCTTCAAATGAGCGAGACAACACTTCTTTATACGCATACGTTTCTGCAAGTCGCGAAATTATATTAAAGTGTCTGCGCCCAAATTCTTCAATCATGATAATACCTACGAGGATACTTGAACGTGTCAGTATATAAATAAGAAATTCATAAAAACCCTTAGTGATTTCAGGAGGGGATATTATGGCATATATTCCAAACACAATTAGCCCACCAGCACCAGCAATAGTCATGTTCCTCCAAAAGTTTTTTTGATTTTCTATAATATTTTTGCGCTCCAAGAAAGCGGTGCTTAATCCTGCACTTGTTGCACCAGGTAGAAGGTTTTCAATTTTTTCTTTTAATGATTCATATTCTTCAGAGCGTCCTTGTTGTGATTTAGCGAAACTTTTTTTATTATTGTTGTATTCTGCTTGAAATTTATCTATCCACTTTTTATTAAGTTCTTCAAGTTCTGTTTTAAAACTTTCAATGATTTCAACCTTTTTATCAGCAGTATCTGCAATTGCTTTTAATCCTGCTTCTAGTTGGTCAACGTTGGCCTTTGATTGCATTATTGCTTTTGTATTTCCCTCTACTTCAATCTTAGCTTGCTGAATGACATTAATATCCATGTCAATAGTTGCTTTGAGTTCCGTAGCTTTTGCTTCAGTTTCTTCAATAGAGGTTCTTAATTCTTGAATCGCTTCGTTATTGTTTTCGATATTTGCCTTGGTTTTTTGAAGAGTTTTTTCTATTGTGTTAATTGATTTGTTTTTGACTTGAATATCTTCTAAGGCTGTATCACTAGCTTGCTTTTTTGTCTCGATTTCTTGTTGTGCTTTGGAAATTTGTTCAAGCAAGTTTGCTATTTTGCTTTGCTCCTTAGTTAATGTCTCAGTTTTGTTGAGTACACCTTGTATTTTTTCGTTTATTGAATTTTCTTGATTCTTACAATTTTAGACCACTTGCTTGATTTGACTCAAAAGCTTTTCTGCCTCTGCTTTTATTTCTTCAATAGAAGTTTGTTTTTTTTCCGGTTGGGCTTGATTTGAATTATTATCTCCCATTTTAATTATCTCCAGTTATTTGCGTTTCAACGAATTATCTCCACTTTATTTGCAATTATACCAGTGGACGGTATTGGACCAACAAATAGGGACATTCCTTTTTTTTCTCTAATAAATGCTCGCTCAAAGTTGCTTACTTGAAATTATATCTTTCTTTTGAAAACCCTCAAATAAATTTGCGGGCTAACAGCTAACGACTATCGACTAAAAACTTGGTGGGGCTGAGCCGCCACCCTACAATAAAGGCGTCTGTGGATCCCAAATTATTGATTGTTTTAATGAGAAAAAATGACAAAAAAATGCAAATTTTAACCGCGGAGTACACAGATTTAACGGATTTTCATACGTAAATGAGGACGATTTCAATATTTGTTAGCCAGATCCTTTACTTCGTTCAGGATAACAGCGGGGGAAAAGTCATGGACATTTTTCGCTTAGAAATGGGGATTTTTGTTGTATTAAGGCAGATTTTGGGTAAAATACGCTATGAACTACGGAGAGTTCATAGCGGGAATATCGAATCCTTCTACGAA
>Ga0315539_1003616_pt1 | contig 10817 bp, 7 predicted proteins | sample SalMarSW160150MG_FD_203097 | JGI IMG/M metagenome (GOLD analysis project Ga0315539, IMG submission 203097) | Salt marsh sediment microbial communities from the Plum Island Ecosystem LTER, Massachusetts, United States - Salt Marsh Sediment SW1601-150 ... | reverse complement strand
TGCTTTCAAAAGCTTCCTGCGTGTAATCCGGGAAAACGTCCTCCCTGCTTGACAGGAGTCTTTGAACCTGCGAGTCACTCTTGGGAACGAACTCAATTACGAGCCAATGACAGATTTTACCAAAGAAGTCTGCGATTTTTTTGAATGGAAGGTTGTTGGAGATAGCCAAATGATGAATTAAGGCAAGAGCAAGTGCCGTGTCTGCGTGACCACGTCGGAGAATCGACACCCTTTCCTGATTTTCCCAACCAATCCCAGGGCTGGGATTGGTCAAATCGAGCAAAAGGGGAAGAATATTGGTCTCACCCTGGGCAACGCACTGGAGGTAATTCTTCTCCACGGCCGCAGGATCGATGTCGAAGGAGATGGTCTGTATTCCCCTGCTGCCAGCAATGCGGCTGTACACGCCCGTGTTTGCACCAATATCCCAAACCATCTTGGGGCGGGTCTTATCCAAAAATGAAGCCACCAGCTCTTTTTTTTGAGAGAGCGCATCCGGTGAATAATTGGTGTCCTCATAGTAGTTGGCCCATTCGGTACCTCGCGGTCTCCACTTCAGCTTCTTAACGGCCGATTCTAAGTTGACAATCAGAGCCAAGAAGTTTCGCAAACTCATTTTGTGATCATCTGCATTTACGGTTTTGCAAGCAAAATGTTTTTGGCTCTTAGCATGAAGATGGATGTGCGGAAATAGCAACAATCCGAAACGAGTGTGAAAAGGAAGAAGCGAGCTGGCCAAATCCAGAGGGATTCCATCCAGGTGGACTCGAAATAACTGATTTAGCCGAACATCCGTAAGACTCATCAGGGCCAGGGGCGCAAGAAAATGTTGACAGAATTGCCTATATGCCACCCAGGTCTGCCCCTGCCGGTATTTCTCAAAAGAGAGGGTATCAACTAGTATGGGTTTCCCTCTCATAAACTGTATATTGTAGGCACTGCTATCTTTCAAGGACATCCTAAAATCAAGCGCTCTCTTCTGAATTTCAAGTGTGGTCAAAGCTGCGTGCTTCAGTTGGCTGAAACACCATTCATAGGGATATGATATAAACGGGATCACCTCAGGTTTGAGTATTTTGTAGGCACCATCAGTTTTGGCATAGTCATTCCCCAACTCATCGTGGGAGACCAAAAGTTCTGAATCTACAAGTGTCCGATATAGGCCGGAGTGAATCAGATGATCGTAGTTTTCCCGGTATCCGGTATTTACCTGGCGATAAATTGAACTATTTTGAAAGAAGAGAAACCCACTTGGGTCCCGAAAGGAGCTCAGAACACTTTTTTCACTTGTTGTCATCTTCCGCTTTTTGCCCTTTTGAAAAGGAGTTTAGAAAAAACCCCTTGATGTTTCTCCAAAAAGCCCTAACCGCAAAAGCGGCCCCAAGCAAGCTGGCTATAATCAATTGAAAAACAAAGCTGCCGGTTCCGGGATCGATATAAGCACAGGCATCACCGGCAGAAATCAGAAGCAGCATGCCCGAAAGAACAAGCAGTCTGGTCAGTCTTCTTGGAAATGTCACCTTGCCCCCCTCTCTTTTGTCTATCCGGCTTTAGTTGGTAATGGCAAGACGGCCCTCTAATCTGAGTTGCAGTAGGCCCATCATTGCGTTTGTGTGTCTGACCATACTTATTATCGGCAGTATCACGGGGCTTTTCACCAGAGAGAAGGCCCGTTCTTTGCTCAAGAACAAGTTCACCCTTCTTCGGATGCTGCCAGGCATCTTTTTCCTAGCGGCCATCGCTTCTCCGCTATTGCAGAGAAACACAGCCTCTTTTTGTGTTTGAGAAAACCAGCTTGTGGAACTGGGGAGTTTTTGTCCCATCGGAGCTAATTATAGGGGGGATTTTGTTGAGATTCTTTCGGACGCTCTCAAGGAAGGACAGCTCCAAGCCCAAGGCAGCTGTCACCTGAGCGGAAGACATCAGCCGCAGTTTCCTTTTCCGCAGGTGAAAACCCCAAACGCTAAGTAAACAAAAAAACCCACCTTTCACAAAGCGGGCTTCAATATCGAAGCATAAGGGGCCTTATCCAGTTCAGGTTTTCCTGGCGGCTGTTTTCCTCTTCTTCGAACGGGCCTGGGATGACGAGTCTGAGGTTCGACTTTGCCTGACGCCATTCTTATGGTGAGGCTTAGGGTTTGCCTTTCGAGTCAAACCTCCCGGACCGTTATTTGCGCTTCTTGCTCCGGGAGCATATTCTTGCGGCATTCTCGTTTGTACATACCTCTCCACCTCTCCAGCGGAATATAGCCTTATCCCGAACTCCTTGTAAAGCTTAAGCTTAGCTCTTTTCTCCCCCTTCATGGCTCTCTTGAGCAGAATATCGATCCGCTGTCTTTTCTTGGTGGCCTCGCCTTTTCCTCGAATCACCAGACTTGATCGTTCCAACATTACCGAATAACCCTCAAAACTTCATAATCGAGCAATGTCGCAGGCTATTACATTATGTAACAATAGCTTGCACCGATTCGCGTCGGTTTCTCTCATTCATCTTATACTTATACGCAGAATTTCACAAAAAGTTTTTGTCCGCAAGATAGTTTGTCAGGTTTAGAGGCATAAAGCCATTTGCGTTTCAGGATTGACCTCGTTGCCATTGGCTCCCTAACATTTTGATTGACATCAGCTTACCCTCACAGCTTTCGCAAAAGGTGGGGGGGGGAATCTGTGTGTGTCAGAGTATTACAAAAACACATCCTGCACTTCTTGTTCGGACCATGTCCATCACCATAAGCATGGCCCATTTCGTGCACCGATTCCTTCCGGATTGTCTCTCGCGAACCGATCTCTCGTCCTCAGCCGAAACCTGCTATTCTGGTCACAGTCTTTTTGCTACGACCAGTGTCACTTTCTTTGGCGAATCCTGTTTGTCGAAGACGAAATTCGAATCAGGGACACAAGGACCAGCATCCCAGATGCCCCGAATCCTCTCACACGCCTCAGGGCTCGTCTACTGAGGCTTTTTCTGAATAGCCGATGAAATGGTGATATTGCTTTCTCTATTGCTCGGGTTGCAGCTATTCCTGATTACATATTGAAGCCCGGGGCGAAAGCCGAGCGTTCGTTCCTCCTATCCACCTGCTCAATCCGTCGACTATTTCCCCTCCACAAGATACATCCTGCTGTCCAGCGGAGCCATTTCTATGGCGATTCCGTTCCTCAACTCCTGTGGCGTGGTTCTTATCACCTCATTGCCCAAAAGATCAACTAACCGTACTCTCTTCCCCCTTATCCCCAGCTTACGAGGTTCCATTTTGAGAATCAGCTTTCTCTTGTCCTCCGCGGGGATGCGGGGATCGGCCGAGCCTGGAGGAGGATGCTCGGGAGGAAAAACCAGGTAGAGGATGGTATGCCGCTCATTCTTTTGCACAGCGACGTCGACAAGAGGATGATCACACCACACGTGCCTTGGGACGTCGCATCTTCTTAGCACCTCTTCTAGGAAGAAGAGTTTGTTATGGTTCAGTCCGGCCGATATGTCAAAGGTGAAAAGGTAAACGTAACCTTTCCCTATCCTTGAAATGGCACCCACGGGTCTGGCATCATGGCTTGCCAAAACCCTAGATTTCTTTGAACCTCTGATATAACCATATACAAAGGTGGTGAACTCCTGATCCAACCCGTTTATTCTTCCCACGCACGGCGCATCACCCTTGGGAGATAGTTCTTTGGTTTTGAGTTTCAAGGACTTAGCCAGAAGCTCACAGCCTTTCATCCTCAGATCATACTTGGGCAGAAGCCCGAAGAGAATCAGTGTTCTACCTTCCTTAGCCAGTCTGATCAGGGCGCCCTGACTTTCCGCATCCATGTATTCACCACAAGGAACAATGAGGACCTCTGAGTCGTCCAAACCCTCTTTGGCCCAAAGGTCAGGCATTCTGAAAGGAAGCTTGAGATTAATCAAATCCTGGCTTAAGTATTTGTGGGTTTTCCGTATCAACAAAGATACATAAGAGAAAGGTTCGTCCTTTCTTTGAGGGGATTGATTCTCCTTCAGATATGAATGCCAAAGGTAGGGTCTATAGTTCACCAAACCAATCTCTGACAAACTCTCGAGATTCTCTAATTCTATTCTTTCGCTCAACTCGTTGAATTTGCGGATCAATTCAAGATTAGGACGAATGGTTCCGTCATTTGCCAGGGGAGAATCGTACCAGTGATCTCTCTCCACGAACATATAATTATTGAATCCCTTGATCCCAGATGCAAGAGCTGACACCAATAGGAATTTGACTCTTTGAGGGGTCACCGGAAAGTATCTCTCTCCATCCCTGGGCAGATGCGACCAACTGCCAAGCGAAAACTCCGAGGACCAGGGAAACTTGCAACAGGCGGCAAAGTAACGGAGGTGCCGAACAAGCTCGAAATAATCCGTCTGCCAGAGAACATTTATCCCGCACAAGACCTCGTCGGAATCCACCAGCTGCCAATTGAAAGGAAGTGAAAAGTTCTTGGAACAAAAAAGATTGACCGAAAACAAGGGAGCAACGTCAAAAGACAGGAACAATTCTTTCAACTTCAAAACAAAATCTGCCAGAGTCTTCTCTTTGAATGCAACCCAATCGAAATACTTAACCAAATTCTTTGGCCGACTGATTTTCAGGCTCTTAGGTGGTTTTACATCCCCAAAGCTGCCGTGTTTCTCCCCATAGAGTTGATTCAGCTTTCTAACCTCTCCATATTTTTCCTTTAAGAATTGAGGGAAGATCGAGCCTACCATGTGATCGTTGTAGTCCATTTCAAAGGGATTCAAATTGCTCCGAGAATCCTGCCGATGCCCCAAAAAGAGACCGTTATCCAGCTCGACTAAGATCACCGGACCCTTGGGATAAACATAACTTTTTATGATCTCTGAAAGAGCCGCGAAATACCTTTTGACGTGGACAAGAAACTTTGGATGGAGCAAAGAAAGCACATAGCCGCTCCTGACCCCAGCATGATCCTCCATCTTGATCGGTTCCCCCTTTGAGTCTCTGGCCAAAATCTCGGGATTATCGTAAAGGAACTCAGGACACCCTCCGTTTTTCCACTCCGAGTCTACGAACGGTCCCGGACGCAGCATAACCTTGAAGCCAAACTCCCTGGCCAACTCCAAGAAAACCACCAAATCCTTGGCGTGGTCAGTAGTTCCGAAAAAATCAAACTCACCGACCGAGCTTTCATGTAAATTCCAAGGTACACAAGTGGATACGATCCTGAATCCAGCCTTCCTCATTCGTTCGAAACAGATCGACCAATATCTCTTGTTGACTCTAAAATAGTGCATCTCAGCCGAGAAGGGATAATACTCCTCTTTGCCAATAACAAATTTGTTATCTGCGACTTTCAACATGTTACTTCCTCGAAAAAGGATGGAATCTCTAAGGCCAGAACACCTCTCACTGCCTTAGGTTAGTCTGAGTCAGGAAGTCTCCTGACACTATGCACTCCCTATGAGAAAAAGCATCCTATTATCTTACATCTGGAATCACCTTTTGTCAACAAAAAACACGAATACTGAGCAATAATTTTTGCAGGCGGGTTGTCTGAATTTCTTGCTCCACCTAACCTTCTCCCCATCAATATGTTAAAGGACAGTCACAAGTTAAAGCGCCTAGTTGAAACACCGCTTCTGTCCATTGGGTCAGGCTACTTCTTTGTGTTACAAAGCATTATAAGCATCATCTTTGCGCCTGGCCGCATCGCCTTGGCCCAGATTCCCTAATGGACGACAGTGCGATTCACATTATGATATTGACGGAGAGATTGCACTGCAACTGACGCTATGCAGGAGCCTAAAGTTGATTGCTGGACGCTTTTGTACTGAACGCCAAGAGGTTAGCCTGCCTCAGGCAGGCTTCCAGGGGAGAGCGACCTTTTTCAGACGTATAAAAAACCCCTCCCATGCACCGGGGAGGGGTTTTGAGACTTCTTCAGCCTTGTCTCCCGGATCACTACTACTTCAGAAGGATCATCTTCCTGACATCAGAGAAGCCGCCAGCCGTCATTCGATAGAGGTATATTCCGCTTGAGACCTCGGCACCTCCCTGGTCCTTTCCATCCCAGGTCACAACAGAGCTTCCTGCTGCTAAGTCTTCATCTACCAAGGTCTTCACCTTTTGACCCAGGATGTTGAAGATCTCCATCCTTACGTGGGAAGCTCGGGGTAGGCTCAGCTTAAACTCTGTCACCGGATTGAATGGATTGGGATAGTTCTGGGAAACGGAGAAATCGGCCGGTCTCCTATCTTCTTCTGTGGAACCCTCGATCCATCTCACGTCAGTAGGGAGTACCTGCACAGTGTCATCGTGGACCCGAAAACAGATGGGCAGGTTACTTCTGGGACAATAATTCTTGGAGTCCTGTCGAGTGAATGTAAGGTGGTTCGTGGGTGGCCAGAAGGTAGAGTCGATGCATATTGTCGCGCTGTCCTCAAGCCTAAGTGTGAAGGTAGCCAGAAGGACCTTGTTCCCCTCCCACCAAGCACGGTTCGTCGGATCAAATGTGGAAGTAATCAACCACATGCGAGGTGAGGTAAGAAGAGATTCTTTGACTCCATAATGATACCAAGAACTGTCACTAGTGATATTGACAACTACGATGGACCATTCCAGCCCTTGAGACTGCCCTGCAAGCCAAGCCATCCGGTTGCTGTCCAACTCGGAGGGGTGAGAGTGACGCCATATGCTTCGGGGAAATCTGGGATCCCAGAGGTTCATGGCATTCTCATTCCAATAAGTGCTCAGGCTGCAATACCTGTCCGCGTTCGTATGAGTCCAGGCAAGGGGTAGGACCAGACCTCTAATGGAATCCTGCACCCAGAAGCTCTCCGATTCCATCCAAAAGGTATTTGAATCGTGGGTCACCAGAACATTAACATAAAGAAAGCAAGGAAAGTGCTCACCGGGATCATTGATACAAATCGTATCACAATTCCCCATAAAACAGGAAATAAAACAGGTATCCGTCTTTGGCCAGGGAACAACGTGCAAGGTATCGCATGTACCTAAGTCAAGCGAATACCCGCAGTCAGTACCTATGTAACAACTACTGTCAGCGCCACAACAGTTGTCGCTCACTGAGTCTCCAGGATAACACTCAAACTGAGCCCACGAAGAACTCAAGAGAACAAATACAAACATTATCGACAACAGAATGGGTCTCACATTCACTTCACTTCTCCTCGAGTTTGGATCCTCTGTTGAATCTGATAGCCTTCTCCACCACCCAGAAACCTCTCCTCTGAGCTATATATAAGAAAATAAACTGAGATGTCAATATCAAAAATTGAGATGGGGAAAGAGTTGCGGGAAAAGGACGTATCGGAATCTTGTTCTCTTGACCGTCACATAATCCATTAGGTAAGAGAAAAGAAAAGCTGGGGTTGCTTTATGCCATCCTAAATGCGCTTTTTTTAGCCTGGGGCGTCTTTTTGCTCTGCATAGCCCCGTCGACACGATCAACTGAAGTGCGCACTCCCTGGCTGGAATTGCCAGATACGGGGAGAATAATCTGTATTGATGAAAAAGTCCCCTCCCCATCAAGTGGGAGGGGACTTTCGGATTTTCTCAGTCGTTACTCTCCTTACTATTTCAGTAGCAGCATCTTCTTGATATCCGAGAAATCGCCAGCCGTCATTCGATAAAAGTATATTCCACTTGAAACACCCAGTCCTCTTTCGTCCTTTCCATCCCAATCCACAACGTGGGTCCCGGCTCTCCTCCTTTCACCCACCAAGGTCTTTACCCTTTGACCCAGGATATTGAAGATCTCTGTTTTCACGTGAGAAGCCCGGGGCAGGTGGAACCTAAACTGCGTGGCCGGGTTAAAGGGATTGGGATAGTTCTGGGAAACGGAGAAACTGGTCGGTATGTTCTCCTCTTCCGCCGAACCCTCAATCCATCTCACGCCGGTTGAGCCGCCGGCAATCCGCACGCACTTGGCCAGGTTGGTTCTGGGAACATATTTCGCAGCGTCATGTCGCACAAATGCAAGATGCGATTGCGGCGGCCAAAAGGTGGAGTCGAAACATATCTCCGCGGTATCACAACCTTGGGACTTATAAACCATAAAGGTGAAGGTGGCAAGAAGTGCTCTGCTTCCCTCCCACCATCTCCGGCACGATGGCCTGGCGGGCATCATCGTCAGCCGCGCCTGTCCCGAATCCTGGTCGCAGGAGCAAGATTCTAGGTTCAGAATAACCATGGACCACACGGTACTCGGATCTTCCTTTGCTAAACTAAACATCCGGTTGTAGACCGTGTCCCCGGTAACGGAGTTCACAACGTCACGAAAGATGCTCCGAGGCATGGTCGGCATATATGGGCTGCAAGTGACGTTGTTCCAGTCGTCCCAATCGGGAAGAACTACGGAATCCAAGCATCCTCCTGGCGGGCACCAGAAAGCAAGAGGAACCACAAAACCCGCAATCGAGTCCTGTACCCAGATGTGCTGAGACTCCGAATAAAAGGTACTTGAATCATGGGTCGCAAAAAGACTCACATACAGAAAACAGGGAAAAAGCTCGCCCGGGTTATTGATACAAATCGTATCGCACTCTTCCGGAGAATTGCAGCCAATAAAACAGGTGTCCGTGTGCGGCCAAGCCTCGACATAGAGGGTATCACAAATACCCAGGTCATTCGAATCCTCAGGACATTGAGCCCGCAAGAAGCCGGGAAAAAGCAAAAAAAAGATTACAGACAAAAGGAAGAAGGGATTTTCTTTCATTCTGCTGCCTTTAAATCTGAGACTTCCGTAAAACTCTCCGTTTCGCAAAAATCAAAACCTCTGCTTTCCTCATTTGTATACGAAAACGGATTCAAATGTCAACAGAAATATCGGGATTAGGTGACGATTCTTGGGAGAAGGACACATGGTGCTACTGAGCCGTTGACTCCCAGGCCATCGGTGAGTCAAAAAAACAACGAAGGTTGAAGTTGCTCTTTGCCGCCCCGATCTGCACACCAGCTCGGGCCGTCTGTTTGTTCTTGATGGTCCTTATCTACATGGCCATCCGAAAAGCGCACTCCTTTGCCGAGATTGTCACCAACGGGAACAATAAGAGCGCTGATGAAAAAATCCCCTCCCGATTAGCTGGGAGGGGATTTTCACGTTTTCTAAGTCGGTGCCTCGACGTTGTTACTTCAAAAGGACCATCTTCTTGATATCGGAGAACTCGTCAGCCCACATTCGGTAGAAGTATACTCCGCTAGAAACCTCTACTCCTCTTTCGTCATTCCCGTCCCAGTCCACAACATAGCTCCCCGTCTTCATATCCTCGTCAGTCAGGGTTTTAACCTTTTGACCCAGAATATTGAAGATCTCTATTCTCACGTGAGAAGCCCGGGGCAGTTCGAACTTAAACTGCGTGACCGGATTGAAGGGATTGGGATAGTTCTGGGAAACGGAGAAACTGGTCGGCCTGCTCTCTTCCTCTGCCGAACCCTCGACCCATCTAACGTCTGTCACGCCCCCGGCGACATGAAAGCATTTGGGCAGCTCATATCTCGGGAAATAGACCCTTCCGTCCTGTCGAGTGTAAGTAAGACGGTTTTGTGGCAACCACAAGATGGTGTCGATGCATATTGTCATGGTGTCCTCAACCCTAAAGGTAAACGTGACCAGAAGGGTCCTGTCTCCTTCTTGCCAGCGGCGATTCGTGGGGGAGGCCGGGATAAGGCTAGTCCACATACGCGGCGGCGTATAGATAGAATCAATGTCGGATACAAACCAGGAGCTGTCATTGGTCCAGTTATATATACGTGTTGACCAGTCCAGTCCCATAAACTGTCCTGCAAGGGAGGCCATGCGGTTACTATCCAGTTCGGAGACCTGGAAGTGACGCCAGATGCTTCTAGCAAACGGGGGGGCAGTATAGTACACCTGATCCTGATTCCAGTACCCAGACAAACTACAATAGGCATCTGGATTCGTCCAATACCGGACCAGAGGAAACGTGAAGGCTGCGATTGAGTCTTGCACCCACTTGCTCTCCTGATCCCACCAGAAGGTATTTGAATCTTGGGTCACGAGAAGACTGACATAAGCAAAGCAAGGGAACAGCTCACCTGGATCATTGATCTTGTAATTCACGCAATCCCCATCAAAGCAGGTGTCCGTCTCTGGCCAGGGAATGATATGGATGGTATCGCAAGTACCCAGGTCCCATGAGTATGCATCGTCGCCGCTATCAGCCCCACAGCAATTCGTTTCCACCGAGTCTCCGGGGTTACAGGGAAATTGAGCCCACGAAGAACTGAAGCAACCTAATACCAGCACCAACAACAGAAATATAAAACCTCTTTTCATTTTACCCCTCCTCTGATTTGGAGTGTTTATTGACTCTTCCTTATATTCACAAAAAAAGAGCTTGTGCCTTCCCTTTCCGCACTGAGTCAAAATTCGTCTTAGTACTGCTGCACCTGCACCAAACTAAACTCCCGCGGAAAATGAAAAAATCAGGAACTTTTAGAGTTTTTCCCTCTCACCTCCTTGCACTTTAGAATTCGGAAATGTCTTTTTTCTTCATCATTAATTTTATATAAGATAAGCCCGTTCGATTGTCAAGAAAAAAATCGGATTTTTTCGATTTTTTATCTGCGTGTAAAATGCTCTGCTGTCCAAGGTGTTATGAAGCGTCGTTGGTTGCGGTTTCGGATCCATGTAAAAACATCTAATCCCACGCGCCCATCGACCTCACACGTGATCCTGTAATTCGTCCTGCACTCCGTCTCCCTCCTTTGGGTCTAAGGGTCAGGGTCGAAGACCAAAGGCGGGATGTCGAAACGAGACTCAGCCTCGGGGGACGACTCTGTGTCGGACGCATACTTTGGGGG
>Ga0315539_1003612_pt1 | contig 10823 bp, 9 predicted proteins | sample SalMarSW160150MG_FD_203097 | JGI IMG/M metagenome (GOLD analysis project Ga0315539, IMG submission 203097) | Salt marsh sediment microbial communities from the Plum Island Ecosystem LTER, Massachusetts, United States - Salt Marsh Sediment SW1601-150 ... | reverse complement strand
ACCCACCGGAACTCAAGAAGGGTAGAGGAATTCCTATGATTGGCATAATACCTATGGTCATGCCTATATTTATAACTACCTGAGATAAAATAATAAAACCTATTCCCGAAGCAAGCAGCATTGCAAAGGTATCGGAGGAGTTCGAAGCTATATAGAAGCACCTCCAGATAATTACTCCGAGTATCAATATTACCAGAATTGCCCCTATAAATCCCACTTCTTCTCCGATAACAGAAAATATAAAATCGGTATGGTGTTCCGGAACATAACTCAGATTTGTCTGCCTTCCCAGAAAAAGACCCTTACCTAAAAGTCCGCCGGAACCAATCGCCAGTTTGGACTGATATAAATTATACCCGGCACCTTCCATTGACAACACGTCCGGTTTTAAAAAAGTAAGAATCCTATCCAGTTGATATTGCTTTATGAAACCGGCATTCAGAGCAAGAAAAAATCCTCCAGCCGTAAGCCCCAGTATTGAGAGGATATACAGAAAATTAGCCCCGGATACAAATAATAGACCTATAAATACTATGAAGTATATAAGGGCGGTCCCGTAATCAGGTTCCAGTAAAACCAGTACCACAAATGTAAGTGCCATAAATGATGAAATAGCAACTTTCTTGAAAGTAATATTGGATACTTTCTCGCTTCTCCATTTTGACATTACAGCAGATAGAACTATCACCATAAAAATCTTTGAAAATTCCGAGGGTTGAATAGTAGTGAATTTTAAATCTATCCAGCTTTTAGATCCGTGAACTTCATAACCAAAAAGAAGCACTGCTACAAGTGAAAAGATTCCCACTGCCAGAATCAGCCACCAGTACCTCTGGATTTTCCTGTAATTTATAAATTGAATTGCTATAAATATAATGATTCCGGTTCCCAGCCAGATTAACTGTTTTTTCATGTAGTACTCCGGATCCGATACTCCTCCGGGCAGGGTTTCTCTGGTTGCACTGTAAATCACCAGAACACCCCATGAAGAAATAGCAAGAACCAGGAAAAATAGTATAAAATCAAATCGGATCTTTCTCTTCTCCCTGTCAAGATTCCCAAATTCTCTAAGACTTTTTATTCTTTTTATCATCTACATTCTTATAATTTTTTTTAATCAATAGTAAATAAATACCTGTAGATCTTTTCAATCATTGGCGACACATTGCTTCCTCCGGAACCGGCCTCTTCAAGCATTGCAACAACCACATATTGAGTATTACCCACCGGAGCATAACTTGCGAACCATGCATAGTCCTGTTTTGGAGGAGATTCTGCGGTACCTGTTTTACCGGCAATCGGGTAAATGTCAAGTGGGAAATCACTAAAAACACTGGCTGCGGTTCCTCCCGGACTCACCACCTGAACCATACCATCTTCTATAATCTCAATAAAATTTTCATCCAGATTTAAATCCTGATAATCGTCCTCTGAACTATCAGGAAACAAATTTCCTTCGGAATCCTTTATCTCTTCGGCTAAATATGGTTTATATTCCAGCCCCCGGTTTGCCAGAATCGAATAGGCCTGAGCCAGCTGAAGCGGGGTCACAAGCAAATATCCCTGTCCTATTGCCATATTGACCGTATCTCCCGGAAACCATACAGTATATTCCGGCTGGTCCTTAAAATAATCTTTTTTCCATTCTTTATCCGGGACCAGTCCTGGATCTTCACTGGGAAGATCGATCCCGGTTACCGAACCGAATCCAAAGATCCTCAAATATTTCTGAAGAAGTTCTTCCGAATTATCATTTTTCAATAGAAGTCCGTACCCTACCTGATAGAAATAAATATCACAGGAATTTTTAATGGCTCCTCTGATATTAAGACTGCCATGGCCCGATCTATTCCAGCAGTATTTTATAAAATTTTCTCCCAGTCCTGTCCATGCCCCTGCACAATAAAAGGTACTTCTTTCGCTTATTATTCCTTCAGCAAGCCCGCCGTACGCGGGAACTATTTTTATTGCCGAACCGGGAGGAAAGGACATTATCGCTCTATTTAAAAGTGGGGAATTATTTTCCGGATCCTTTAATTCAGCATATTCATCTTCTGAAATCCCACCCACGAACAGTTCAGGATTATAAGTTGGATAACTCGCCATGGCCAGTACCTGACCGTTTCTTGAATCGAGCACCACAACTGCTCCTCCGGGTACTTTATAATTCTCGTCCGTACCACTGATTTTCTTCTGTCTCACCTCAAGTATGGATTGATAAAGAGCTTCTTCTACGAATCTCTGCAAATCTATATCAATCGTCAAGTACAGATCGCTCCCGCTGATAGGATCTGTTTCTTCAAGTATATTTACCGGTCTTCCCAGAGGATCGACTTCATATATTATTTTACCTTTTTTACCCCTGAGCAGATTCTCATAAGTCTCTTCCAGCCCGGTCAGCCCAATCTGATCCCCGCCTTCGTAATCCATATATGTCTCCGACTGCAATCTTTTTTTATCGATTTCTCCTGTGTATCCCAGCAGGTGTGATGCAAGAAAACCAAAATTATACTCCCTCAGATATAGGTCGATTACTTCTACTCCCGGTAATTTGCTGCTATTTTCCTTAAGATAGATCATTGTAGCAGTATCTATATCCTGTTTTAAAATCAATCTATCTATATAGGACAAATTACTCTGCTCTACCTTCTCCTTTATTTCTTCATATGATATATTCAAACACTCGCTTAAGATCCTCATCACATCTTCATCTTCTGAAACAATAAGAGGTTCTACGGCCACGGCTTTGACAGGAATACTTTTAACCAGCAGTTTTCCATTACGGTCATATATATTTCCCCGCGGGGCTGATACAGTTTTTTCTCTGCTTATATTTTCCGATGCCAGTTCCGCATAAAGTCCCCCGCCCATTATCTGTAAAAAATAAAGCCTCAACATGAGTACTATTGCAAGTATTGCCAGTAAATAAAGTACTATTCTAAATCTTATTTTTATATTTAAACCCAAATTCGATCTCCCCTGTCATTCCCGAACTTATACTTATAATAGGAAAAATAATAAACATTAAAATTATATTTAAGACTGGCTTTGTTATAAGTTCCAATCCCATCTGCATCCAGTTGCTGTTAAAATTAAACAAATAACGAATCAGACTTAGTATTATGATATTAATTTCAGTGACCAGAAAGATAATAAATGAATACGTCAAATACTTGAATTTAAAACCCGAAGTAATAAGTTTTGATACTATAAAGGCATTTATAGAATAAATAAAGGCACTTACTCCTATAATATCTCCTATTAAAAGATCCAGCATCATTCCTGCCGCAAATCCAAATAAAATCCCCCAGAATGTACCGTCAAATAAAGCGACTGCTATTATAACCACCATAACTAAATCGAAGTTTATCGAAAATGACTTAAGATATTCAAAAAAAACTATTTGGAGCAGCAGGCATATTACAAGTATGAAGAAATGTAAAAATTTATAAAAAACTTTCATAATATTAAATGATATCTACCGCTTTATAATCAGAACATACTCTATTTTTTTAAAATCCGTAAAAGGCTCGATCTCGATTATTTTATATGGATCACCGGGATTTTCACTCACTTCACTTACCCGTCCTATCAGTATTTCACCCGGTAAATTTCCATATTCGGATGTAATTATTATATCCCCCTTAAATACCGTTTCTTCACTTGAAATATAATTTAAAGTGATTTTCCTATCCTGGCTACCCTGGATGATCCCGAGTTTTCTCGAAGAAAGTATTCTCACTCCGATATTGCTTTGCGGATCATTGATAAGCCGCACATTGCATGAATTATTACCGGCAAGTATTACTACCCCAATCAGTCCATTTTCATTGATCACTCCCATTCCTTCGATTACTCCATCACTTTTTCCGACATTCAAAACGATTTCAGATTGCCATTTACTTTCAGAATATCCTATTACTCTGGCAGTTACGGTCTCGTAGTCTTCTCTCAGCTTTACACCCAGTAACTTTCTCAGGGAATCATTTTCCACTTTAATGTTTATATCTTCGCTGTATTTTTGTCTTAAGAGAGAATTTTCCTCCTGAAGATCCAGATATTTTTGCTTAAGGTTTATATAGCTCCTTATTGAATTTATAAAGCGGATGAACGGACTGGTGAAAGAATAAAATTTCTCCTGAATGGGTTTGAAAAAATCAACAGTCCTGGCTTTGATATTATTGATAAAACCGGATTCTTTAAAACTTGCGGTAATAATTATCAGACATAAAACAATTATTATAGCGAGAACGACATAATTTCTGAATCTTCTGTTTAATGTAACCATCGATTAATATTATAGATTGAATTTAAAACAGTTATTTCGAATATTTGAGGTATTTTTTTAGAGTATTAAAATCTTCGACGCATTTTCCTGCCCCGATAGCTACTGCTGCCATAGGATCTTCGGCCATATAAACGGGGCAATGTGTCTCCCTGCTTATTCTTTCTGTTAATCCTTTGAGCAATGATCCGCCCCCTGCCATGAAAATACCCCTCTTCATTATATCCGAAGAAAGTTCAGGGGGTGTGACATCCAGTACCTCTACAATTGCATTAACAATATCACTCAATACTTTTTCCAGCGCTTTTCTTATCTGCTGACTGGTAATAATAATTGTTTTAGGAAGCCCGGTCACCAGATCTCTTCCATTTATTTCCATTTTTTCTTCATTTTCCAGAGGGAATGCAGATCCTATTTCTATCTTCACTCTCTCTGCAGTACTTTCACCTAAAAACAGATTATGTTCTTTTTTCAGATAATAGATTATAGCTTCATCCATTTCATCCCCGCCAATACGGAGTGACTGACTGACAACTATTCCTCCCAGAGATATAACCGCTACCTCGGAAGTCCCCCCTCCAATATCTATGATCATACTGCCTTTTGGTTCGTCTATGGGTAAACCTGAGCCTATAGCTGCAGCCAGAGGTTCCTCTATTATATAGGCTGCCCTTGCTCCGGCCTGTTCCGTAGTTTCGATAACTGCTTTCTTTTCAACCGGAGTAATCCCGGAGGGAACACAGATAACAATCCTGGGTCTGGCAAAAGCGACATTTTTATGAACTTTTTGAATAAAATACCGGAGCATTTTTTCCGTTGTTTCAAAATCCGCAATCACCCCGTCTTTTAAAGGTCTGATTGCAACAATATTAGCCGGGGTTCTTCCCACCATCCTCTTGGCTTCTTTGCCTACCGCCAGTATTTTCTTGCGTTCCCTGTCAATTGCCACTATGGATGGTTCATCAAGGACTATTCCCTTACCCTTAACATATACCAGCGTATAAGCCGTTCCAAGATCTATACCCATATCTCTGCCAACTACATTTAAGAAAAAATCAAACATATTAAATACACTAACTCCTTAATTTAACCTAAAATATTAAATTTAAACTTCCCAATCAGATCTGCAAATATTTTAATCGGGAATCCCGCTATATTATAAAAACAACCGTTTATTTTCTCAACGAGCAGACTTCCAAATCCAAATATATTATAAGCTCCGGCTTTATCAAGTACATCTTCCTTATCTATATATGCTTTAATATCTTCTTCCGTAAGCTTTCTGAATCTGACTTTAGTTGTTTCGGTGTCAAAATAATATTTACCGGATATGCTGTCCAAAACACAGACTCCGCTTACCACCCGATGTATCCTGCCAGAAAAAATATTTAAAAACTCAATTGCCTGTTCGATGTTTGCCGGTTTGCCCATGTGTCTATTATTCATATATATAATAGTATCGAAACCGGCGATCAGAAATCCTTTTCCGTAATACGGATCATGTTTCTTTAAGCTTTGTTCTTTTATATAATTATAAACATTTTTAGCTTTAATGATACTATTGTCGATTACAGTATGGTAAGGATTTTTATACTGCTTCTCTTCGCAATTTTTTGGCTCGATTACTTCGAAATCCAGCTTTAATAGCTTCAGTATTTCCTTTCTTCTCGGAGAAGCAGAAGCTAAAATAATTTTTTTTCTACGATCTTCTTCTTCCAACATCAGCTAATAAAAAAGCTATAAGTAACCCTATTATGGCACCAAGTGTAATATTTATATGAATGCCAAAACTTATATCGATTAAATATAAATTAAGGCTGAGAGAGTCTGTGCCTACCTTTAATCCTTTATCCAAAATCGGAACAATATCTTTAAGGACATGGCCCAAAATAGCTCCTATTATGCCTCCAACCAATACTATCAAAAAAACTATTTTCCCTCTTCTTTTACCCATTCGTCACCTTTTAATTTTTACATACCGTTTGGTCTAATCGAAAAATAATTCTATTTCTCTCCGGGCATTTTCCATAGAATCCGAACCATGAATCACATTTACAGTAATATCATCGCCAAAATCACCTCTGATGGTCCCTCTTTCTGCCTTTCTGGGATCAGTCGGTCCAATGAGTTCCCTTACTCTGACAATTGCGTTTTTACCGCTTATTACCATTGCCACCACGGGACCCGACGTTATATACTCGACCAATATATCAAAAAAACTTTTATCTTTATGATCCTGATAATGCCTGTGTGCAAGTTCCCTGCTAATTCTTAACATTTTTAACTTTTCAATGTTGAGATCCTCTTTTTCAAAACGGGATATTATTTCTCCGATTACTTTTTTTTTCACTCCATCCGGTTTGACTATGACAAGACTTTTCTCGATATTATTATCGATTTCACCCCGGATGTCACTTTTTTTAGAATTCCCGCATCCACTCATTAAAAATCTCCAATTCATCTATTGAGTATTTCTGCAATAGGGACAAACTTTCCAGTTTAAATTCAAGGGTTTGCCGCAATTAATACAGGAACTTTTTAATTTCTTTCTGCAGTAAGGGCAAATTAAAAAATCATCCTTTACCGGATTCCCGCAGGCGGGACAGCTGAATTCCTTACTATCAAGCAGCGCTTCCATTCTTTCGATTTCAAGGTCCCTTTCTATTACATCATCTATAAATTCAGGGGGTCTTAATATCAAATAAAGTATCAATCCCAAAAAATTCAGCACCAATACAACCAGTGCCCAGAAAATAGCAGAGGCCTGAGTTTTGACCCGGAGTCTCGCATCTCTATAGGTCCAATAAACAAAGGCAAGCCAGACAATAATCAAAATAAAAATTAATCCGTAATACAGATATTTCCATATCGGGTTTTTGATAAAAGCCATAATACCATCGAAATATTTAAATAAATCCATCTATCCTCCAGGTTTAAGTTTATATTTTGCCTTTTTATTGATTGACCAGATAAAAAAATCTCCTGTCAAACAATATTCTCTAAATTGGTTATTGAACCGGTAATGCATATAATATCATTTATAGCAGAAATTTTTAAAGCAAATTTTATGGAATTTTCTATAGTATCTACCTTATATACTCTGGCAGGCTTTTGAATCTTATTTTTTAACAATTTTATTTTTTCTTTTACCACCTTTTCCAGCAGATCGACATTCAGGCTTCTAGTGTTCAGGCTTGAAGTTAAAATTAAAATATCGCTTACACTGATTATCTCCTCAACCATACTTTTATAATCTTTATCTTTAAGGACAGCAAAAATTATTATTTTTTTTCTTTCTCCAAAATAATAGGAGATGTTTTTAATGAAATTCTCTGTTCCTTCGGGATTATGACCGGCATCCAGGATTACCATGGGCTTTTCCCTGATAATTTCGAATCTTCCTTTTACCCTGATATCGGATATGCCATTTCTTAATCTTTCTTCGTTTATTTTCTTCCCTCTTGTTCCCAGATAAAGTTCTGCAAGGATTACCGCCAGCGAAAGATTCATTGGCTGATACTGGCCGAGAAGCGGCAATGCCAGATCTTCGTAAGTAGTATTTATTCCTTTAATATCAAGGGACCACCCGTTTAATCCCAGACTTATCTTCTTTTGTATATAAAAATCCTTTCCATATAAGAAAAGTATGGAACCGGTATTTTCTACTTTCCCGGTTAAAATCTCCAGGACCTCTTTATTAGCGCTTGTGGTTGCTACCAGTGCCTTTTCTTTTATTACTTCTACTTTTTCCAGAGTTATATCCCTTATTGTTCTGCCCAGTATTTCCGTGTGTTCAAGGCTCACACCGGTAATCCCCACAACCTTTGAATCAGCGATATTTGTGGCATCCCATCTTCCTCCCATTCCTGCTTCGAGCACCATAACTTCGACATTTTCATTCTCAGCCAATTTGAATACCATGGCAGATATTATCTCGAACTGGGTAACCGGACCACCCAGATCCATCTTGTTTACTTCCCGGATTACGGGGTATATCTCGTTAAAGACTCCGGTAAATTTTTTCTCCGAAAGATCCCTGCCGTTTACCCACATTCTTTCCGTATAACTATCAATATGGGGAGAAATGTGATAACCGGTATGAATGCCGTGGCTTTTTAATATTGCAGCAATCATTTTAGTAGTGGAAGTCTTGCCATTCGTCCCTACAATATGGATAAAGTCGACCTTTGTTTGAGGATCACCAAGAATTTGAAGTATTTTTTGTATTCTTACAAGATTTGTTTTTATTCCAAAAATAAGGCAGCCATCAAGATATTCGCTTACTTGCCTGTAATTCACTATTTCTCACTTTGGTTAACGTTATGTTATTCGTTTATATCTTTTATCCTGTTTAATTGATCTTTCAGTACCTCCAGGAGTTTTTCTGCCCGGTCAAGATTATTTTTTTCTTTTTGGATTATTTCCTGAGGTGCCTGACGTAAAAAATCGGTATTTGATAACTTTATTTTACTTTTTTCGATATCAAGATCCACTTTCTTGATCCGGTTCCCTATTCTTTTCTTTTCAGATTCTACATCTATTGCATCGGCAATATTAATGAATATATCTACGTTTGCCGCGGCAGCTTTTATATACCCTTTTTTACCTGTAAAATCCTTAAACTCAAGTTCCCCTGTTTTCGCCAGGCTGCATATATATTTACTGTTTTCCTCCAGCATGGCCCTACTTTTATCTTCACTCGCCAGCAGGCTTATCCTGATTCTGCTGGACGGATTTATTTTAAGTTCGGACCTTATTTTTCTTATCTCGCTTATTACATCGAACAATACTTTTATTTCTCCTTCGGTATTCGGATCGATTCTGGCAGAATCTGATTCCGGAAAACTCTCTACCATTATGCTATCACCGCTGTGTGGAATATTCTGCCAGATCTGTTCGGTTATAAAAGGCATAAATGGATGAAGAAGTTTAAGATACTTTTCAAGGACATACCATAATATAAATAATGCATTTTTTTTCTCACCACTATTTTTTGGAGAGTAGATCTTAACCTTTGCGGACTCTATATACCAGTCACAATAATCATTCCAGAGAAAAGTGTTAAGCATTCTTGAAGCAAAAGAAAAATTATATTTTCCCAGATATTTTTCAATCGCTCTTACTACCCTGTTTAACCTGGAAAGTATCCATCTGTCCCATATATCCGGATTTAACTGCGAGATATCGATATCATTTATATCTTCATCACTTAAATTTGCTATTACGAATTTTGATGCATTCCATAATTTATTTGCAAAATTTCTGACTCCTTCGATCTTCTCATCACCCATATTCAGATTTCTTCCGGGAGTAGTCAGAGAAGCAAGGGTAAATCTCAGGACATCGGCTCCTTTTTGATTGATTATATCCACAGGATCCACTGCATTGCCTTTGGACTTGCTCATTTTCTGACCAAACACGTCGTTTACCAGAGGATTTATAAAAACTTCTCTGAAAGGAATATCCTTTCTAAAATAAAGACTTATCATGATCATTCTCGCAACCCAGAAAAAGATAATATCATGAGCAGTAATCAGAGCATCGGTCGGGAAAAAATATTTAAGGTCCTCTGTTTCTTCCGGCCAGCCAAAAGCCGCAAATGGCCACAGGCAGGAACTGAACCATGTATCAAGAACATCCTGATCCTGTTCCATACTGCTGCCGCCGCATTTAGGACAACTCGCGGGTTTTTCCTCGCTTACTATCATTTCATTGCAATCCCTGCAATACCATACCGGAATCTGATGTCCCCACCACAACTGACGGGATATGCACCAGTCCCTGATATTTTCCATCCAGTTAAAATATAATTTCTCCCATTTTTTTGGTATTATTTTTACCTTTCCTTCTTTCACTACACGAATTGCCGGGCCAGCCAGTTCTTTCATGGACATGAACCACTGCGTCGAGATCCTTGGTTCCACCACGGTACTGCATCTGCAACAAGTTCCAACTGAGGAATCATGACTTTTTTTGCCCAGGAGGTAGCCCTGCTCTTCCAGATCATGCAGGACCTTTTGTCTCGCGGCATTACGGTCCAGACTTTCGTATTTTCCTGCATTTGAATTCAAAGTAGCATTTTCGTTGAAAATATTGATCTCTTCGAGTTTATGTCTTTTTCCTATTTCAAAATCGTTGGGATCATGAGCCGGAGTGACCTTGACAGCACCACTCCCGAATTCCATATCAGCAAAATCATCTTCAATCAGAGGAATTTCTCTTCCCATCAAAGGAAGATAAACGGTCCTGCCCTTATATTTTTTATACCTCCGGTCACCGGGATTTACGGCAACTGCAGTATCGCCGAGCATTGTTTCGGGCCTTATAGTCGAAACAACTATATATTCGCTGTCGCCGGGTTTACCGGTTTCAGGATCGATCAGGGGATACTTTATATCCCATAAATTACCCTTCTTTACTACATGTTCTACTTCGATATCCGAGATCGCGGTCCCGCACCTGGGACACCAGTTGACCATGTAATTTCCCCTGTAAATCAGACCTTTTTTATAGAGGACAACAAACTCTCTTACTACTG
>Ga0315539_1003606_pt1 | contig 10842 bp, 9 predicted proteins | sample SalMarSW160150MG_FD_203097 | JGI IMG/M metagenome (GOLD analysis project Ga0315539, IMG submission 203097) | Salt marsh sediment microbial communities from the Plum Island Ecosystem LTER, Massachusetts, United States - Salt Marsh Sediment SW1601-150 ... | reverse complement strand
CTCAAAAATTGAGGAAGGAGATACTGGATGAATATAGCTACGAAGGATCCCCATACTACAGCACATCAAGACTCTGGGATGATGGGATCATAGATCCCGCAGATACCAGGAGAATTTTGGCCCTGGGTATATCCATGTCGCTAAACAGGAAGTTTGGTGAACCGAAATATGGGGTGTTTAGAATGTAACACCCCTTATTTATTTTTTGATCGTTCAAGAAATGACCAATTACAATACCATAGCATGCGAATCGAAAGACCAGGTTACTACCATATGGCTTAATCGACCTGAAGTGCACAACGCCTTTAATGAATTGATGATCTCAGAACTGATCAACTGTTTTGAATCCATCAATGGAAAAGAAGAGGTGCGAGTTGTTCTTCTGCGTGGTAAAGGGAAATCGTTCTGTGCCGGGGCTGATTTGAATTGGATGAAAGATGTTACAAGCTATGGATACGAAGAAAACCTCAAGGAGAGCCTCCGGCTTTCACACTGCTTCTATTCGATCTATACCTGCAATAAACCCACTGTAGCCGTTGTTCATGGTGCAGCCATCGGAGGAGCCAATGGATTACTCGCTGCCTGCGATATGGCTTTCTGTGAAGAGAATACTACCTTCTCCCTGAGTGAGGTGAAAATCGGTGTGATCCCTGCCTGCATCTCCCCCTATATCCTGAAAAGGGTTGGGGAGTTTGGAGCAAGGGAATTGATGCTTACAGGAAGACGAATTAAAGGGAGAGAAGCAGAAAAAATAAAACTTGTTAATCAATCATTACCCATCGATGAACTGGAAAAACAGGTTACCTCGGTGGTTAACCTGTTGCTGACAAGTGGTCCTTCTGCAATGTCTCAATGCAAAAAACTGATCTTTGATGTATCCAATACATTGAGTCTGGAAGAAGCCCTGGAATATACCGCACGCATGATTGCAGAGATCAGGGCTTCAGAAGAGGGACAGGAAGGAATGCAGGCATTCCTGGAGAAAAGAACTCCTGGATGGGTAAAGAAACAATAACTCCTGATTCCTGGATTACCAGAATAATCCAAATGTATATGTGAGAAAAGGCATGAAATTATTCAATAAAATACTAATAGCGAACAGGGGTGAAATCGCCATACGCATTAACCGGGCAGCGAAAAGCCTGGGCATACCAACCGTGGCCATCTTCTCGGAAGCCGATGCTGCATCTCTCCATATAACGGTTGCTGATGAAGCCCGCTGCATTGGAAAGGAAGCCCTGAGTGAAACCTACCTGAATATTGAAAAGATTGTTCGCACAGCAAAACAATCAGGATGTGATGCCATTCACCCCGGCTATGGATTTCTTGCAGAAAATCCAAAATTTGTCGAAGCCACCCAGCAGGCAGGATTGACATTCATCGGCCCCTCAGCCAATGTCATGGCACTGATGGGAAACAAAATCAAAGCGCGGGAGTTCATCAAAAGCATCAATATACCTCTTGTTGGGGGAGCCGTAGGTAAAACAACCGATTCACTGTTAAAAGCTGCTCAACGTATCCCCTTTCCCCTGCTTTTAAAAGCAGCTGGCGGAGGTGGAGGAAAAGGGATGAGAGTGGTCAGGGAAGATAGCGAACTGAAGAGTGCCCTGGAAACTACACGGCGCGAGGCTTTATCCTATTTCGGCGATGGAACGATATATATTGAACAGTATCTCGAAGCCCCCCGCCATATTGAAATCCAGGTAATGGGTGATCAATATGGCAATGTAGTTCACCTGTTTGAAAGGGAATGCTCAATACAGAGGCGTTACCAGAAGATAATCGAAGAATCCCCTTCCCCAACGCTTACTCCTGAATTACGACAGGAGATGGGTAGTGCCGCCGTAAGGATTGGAAAAGAGATCGGTTATAACAATGCCGGAACCATTGAATTCCTGGTCGACCAAAACCTGAATTTCTATTTTCTTGAGATGAACACCCGGATCCAGGTAGAACACCCCGTTACGGAAATGACCACCGGACTGGACCTTGTGCGTGAACAGATCCTGGTGAGCGCCGGAAACCCACTCTCCTTTTCACAGGATGATATCCGGCAAAAGGGCCATGCCATTGAAGCCAGAATATATGCGGAAGATCCGGCAAATGGATTTCTGCCATCACCCGGTATCATGACCTGTTATGCAGAACCTGCAGGAGATAATATTCGGGTCGATTCCTCTACAGATAAAAGTACAGAGATCAAGAGTTTTTTCGACCCGATGGTCGGGAAACTGATCGTGCATGGAAACGACCGGAAGAAGGCAACTCAGAAACTTGATGAAGCACTCGGTAACTATATTATTCATGGAATAAAAACCAATATTCCATACCTTCTCGGTTTAATACGGAACAAGGATTTTATAGCTAACCGGATTTCAACCACCTGGTGCGATCACAATACACACCTGGTCTTAAAAAAGATCAGTGATGCAAAACAGCAAGCAGATCACATTATCCCACTCCTTTCCTTTATAGCCAGCACGCTTTTCCCGGACCGGCATATTGCTTTTCCTTCCCGGTCAACAGACCTGAATATTTGGGATCATATGGGCTATTGGAGAATAAGGATGAGAATACCTGTCCAGCTCGATGATAAGGAAATTCCCGTTACCATACTGAAGAGCAATTACCCCCATTTTGTTGCTGAAATTGGTAAAAAGAAACATGAAGTCACGATCGATAGCTGTTCAGGTGGCTTATTGACTTTCACGATTAATAACCAGGAATATAAAACATGGATCTCACCTTGTGGGAAACTAAAAACCTGCATTAGTTTTAATGGATATCAGTTTGAAATAGCACGAAATGACCAGCTTTCCGATGAGATCGAATACCATTTGTCAGAAGGGGTAGAAATGACGGATACCAATGTCCTTACCTCACCAATGCCGGGAAAAGTGATAAAGATCAATGCAAAGAAGGGGGCAGAGATTAAAAAGGGCAATGTGGTACTTGTGATCGAAGCAATGAAAATGGAAAACAACATCATCGCTCACCGGGATGCCCGGATCAACAAAATCCCGGTTTCTGTCGGTCAGATGGTTGAGGCAGGTGTTCCACTGGTCTATTTTGAACAGGAAAGTAAATAACGTTCTGGTTAAGAATTATAATAAATGATGAATTTAGAAAGGAGGTTTTTATGGTTGGAATTATTGGATATGGCACTCAGATTCCCCGCTACAGGATAAAAGTGGAAGAGATTGCCAAGGTCTGGGGAGCAGACCCGGTTGCCCTGAAAAGGGGCTTGAACCTGAACGAAAAATCAGTGCCTGCTCCCGATGAGGATTGTGCAACACTTTCCGTCAATGCCGCCCGTGATGCCCTGCGCAGAGCCGGGATCACTCCTTCAGAGATCGGAGCTGTCTATGTGGGCAGCGAATCACATCCCTATGCAGTTAAACCAACAGGAACCATCGTCTCTGAAGCATTGGGTGCCTGTCCCTACGTTCATACAGCAGACCTGGAGTTTGCCTGCAAAGCCGGGACAGAAGGCATGTTTATCGCGCTGCAACTGGTACAAAGCGGATCAGTCAAATACGCTCTTGCGATCGGTGCTGATACTTCCCAGGGTGCTCCTGGCGATGCCCTGGAATACTCGGCAAGTGCCGGGGCAGCCGCCTACCTTATGGGAAAAGAAAAAGTTATTGCAGAACTGATCGATACCCATGCCTATATGACCGATACACCGGACTTCTGGCGACGCGAACATGCGCATTATCCTGAACATGGGGGACGATTTACCGGAGAGCCTGCATACAAAAAACACATTACCGGTGCAGTGGAGGCAATCCTTGAGAAAACGGGAATGAAACCGTCAGACTTTCATTACATTATTTTCCATCAACCCAATGGAAAGTTCCCGGTACAGGTTGCAAAAAGCCTTGGCTTTACTGAACCCCAGTACCGCTATGGTTTGCTTACACCCATGCTGGGTAATACCTACTCCGGATCTTCACCCATGGGACTGGCTGCAACCCTGGATGAAGCAAAAGAGGATGAACTAATCCTCCTGGTTTCCTACGGGTCCGGTGCAGGAAGTGATGCCTTTGTTTTCCGGACAACAGAACGACTTGCCGAAATACGGGACCTGGCACCGAAAGTCAGAACCCAGCTCGATACACACAAAACGTACCTGCAATACGGTGTATATGCAAAATTCAGACGTAAAATTCTTAAACCAGAATAGGAGGTAGCTATGAGAAATGTCGCAATAGTTGGTATTGGAATGATCAAGTTCGGGGAACTATGGACCAAATCCCTTCGTGATCTGTGTGTTGAAGCTGCTCAAAACTGCTTCACTGATGCCGGTACAAACCGGGTTGACTCCCTGACCATCGGTTGTATGTCCAGCGGTCTGTTTAACGGACAGGAACACCTGGCCAGTATGGTTCCTGATTACCTTGGACTGAAACATGTTCCGGCAACCCGTGTCGAGTCTGCCTGTGCCTCGGGTGGACTGGCTGTACGATCAGCCTTTATCGAGGTAGCATCCGGATTCTCTGACTTTGTTCTGGCTATCGGTGTCGAGAAAATGACGGATGTAAGTGTCAATGAGGCTACCTATGCTCTGGCATCTGCTGCTGACCAGGACTTTGAGGCATTTCATGGAATTACCTTTCCCGGATTATACGCCATGCTCGCCAGGGCACACATGGATCGCTTTGGTACCACCAGGGAACAGCTTGCACAGGTGGCGGTGAAAAACCACGCCAACGGCGCACTAAATCCCAATGCACAATTCCCATTTCCGGTAACCCTTGAAACCGTGATGAATTCAACCATGATTGCCGATCCCTTGCGATTGCTCGATTGCTCACCGATTACAGATGGTGCAGCTGCTGTATTGTTAACCACAGTTGAGGAAGCAAGAAAAATAAAGAAACACCCTGTGGTAGAGATTACAGGTACCGGGATGGGTACGGATACCATCGCACTTAGCCACCGCAGAGACATCCTTAAACTGGATGCTGTTGACCTGGGTGTGCAACGTGCCCTGAAAATGGCGGGAAAAACCATCAACAATATCGATTTTGCAGAAGTGCACGACTGCTTTACCATTGCTGAGATTATGGTCCTTGAAACATTGGGAGTGGTGAAACAGGGCCAGGGCGGTCCTGCTACAATGGACGGATTGACTGCTTTGAATGGGAAATTCCCTGTGAATCCTTCCGGTGGATTGAAAGCAAAAGGACATCCGGTGGGAGCATCCGGTGTTGCGCAGATCTGTGAGATCGTTGAACAACTGAGAAACAATGCCGGAAAACGGCAAATAGCTGAAGCAAGGACTGCGTTAGCACAAAATATGGGAGGATCAGGGGGTAGTTGCGTATGCCATGTGGTGGAACGACGATAGTCATACAATGGTCAGACGATTGTCAAACGATTGTCAAACAATAATGCAAAAATAAAATAATGGAACTTAATGAATTTAAAGTATATCAATTGGAAAATCACCAGAAAACCAGGTTCTAGAAAATGATGAAGATTATTTTTTAAATCAAGAATGAGAATTTTATTACTAACAAAATAATGCAGTTGTATGACAGTCCCGCCTTGACGGGACGAATGACCATAGTATGACAGTGAAACATATGACAATGGAATATACTATTTAATATACGTAAAACCTTAACTCATGAACGTACCAAAACATTGGAGAGAAAGTCCGCAGCGATATAGAATGGAAGCCGCAAAATGCAAGCAGTGTGGTAAGATCTCTTTCCCCGGACGACTCATTTGTCCTGAATGTGGCCATATGGAGTATGAGACGATAAACCTTTCCGGAAAGGGTAAACTGGAAACATTTACCATCATCCGGACTGCCCCTTCTGGATTCACTGATTTTGCACCGTATGCTGTTGGTCTTGTAGAAATGGACGAAGGAGTTAAAGTACTGGGTCAGATTACCGATTGTGACCCTGAAACCCTGAAAACAGGGGACCGGTTATCCTCTAAATTCCGGAGAATGAATGAGGAGGGTAAAACCGGAATGATCATGTACTCTTATAAGTTTGTTCCCGATCAGGGTATATAGCAAAACAGGACAATTTAATTATAAACCATAAAATGCATTACCATGATTGAAACCGAAGAGCATGAATTGATCCGCAATAGCGTCAGGGATTTTGCCGAACGGGTCATCAAGCCGGTTGCCCGTGAACTGGATGAGAAAGGGGAGTTTTCGGAAGAGATAACCCTCCAGATTGGTGAACTGGGCCTTTTTGGAATGTGCATGCCGGAAAAATATGGAGGACAGGCGCTGGATACCCTCTCGTATATTATTGCGGTGGAGGAACTTGCCCGGGTTGACGGTTCACAGGCTGCCACACTTGCTGCACACAATTCACTCGGAATATTACCAATCCTGGAATTTGGCACCGAGAAACAGAAAGAGGAGTACCTACCGCGACTTGCCACCGGAAAAGAGTTATGGGCATTCGGATTGACAGAACCGGAAGCCGGATCAGACTCCCGGGGAACCAAAACCACAGCAACATTCAAGGAGGGCAAATGGTATATCAACGGATCAAAGACATTCATCACCAACGGATCGGTTGAAATCTCTTCCGGAGCTACAGTCCAGGCAGTCAGCGGAACCAGGGATGGAGGAAAAAAAGAGTTTACAACCTTCCTGATGGAAAAAGGTACTCCCGGATTTACCAGGAGATCGATGCATAACAAAATGATGTGGAGAGCTTCCGATACATCGGAACTGTTTTTTGATAATTGTGAGGTGCCCGATGAGGACCGCCTGGGTGATGTTGGAATGGGATCGAAAATCATGCTTCACACACTCGATTGCGGAAGACTATCCATTGCAGCCATGGGACTTGGCCTGGCTCAGGGAGCATTTGAAATGGCAATGCAGTATGGCAAAGAGAGGAAACAATTCGGGCAAGCCATCATCCGGTTCCAGGTGAACAGCTTTAAAATGGCGGATATGGCGACAAAGATCGAGCTGGCAAGAAGACAGCTTTATCATGCCTGCTGGTTGAAAGATGAGGGAAAGGAGTATGCAAAAGAATCAGCCATGGCAAAGCTCTACTGTTCGGAAATCGCAAAAGAGGTCGCCGATGAAGCGGTCCAGATCCATGGAGGATATGGATTGATGAAAGATTATGATATCGAACGGTTCTACCGGGATCAGCGGCTCCTGCAGATCGGGGAGGGGACATCCGAGATCATGCGGCTTGTCATTGCCCGGAAAATCGGAGTGTTTGATTGATAAATCATCCCTGATTTTCTCCCTTGCCTCCTGCCATTTTTTCCAGAAATGGAAGTTTTGTCTAAATTTGTCCCGGAACAGGATTTAAAACCTTATTTTAGCAGCAAAATAAAACCCAACTGCATGAAGAGACCAGGAGGAATGAAAATATGGCTGACTCAGGTCAGGGCTCCCTTCCTGATACTTGCAGCTCTGTTGGTTATGATTGGACTTGCGCTTGCTCACAAGCTGCCAGGGGAACAGGTTGATTTTAAGGTTTTACATGCAGTAATGCTGGTCATCGGCGTGGTCTCTGCACACACTTCTGTAAACCTTTTCAATGAATATTCCGATTTTAAAACGGGGATTGATTTTCGTACAAAACGCAGTCCTTTCAGTGGCGGAAGCGGAATGATGATCGATGGTCACACTTCCCCGAAATCTGTAAAATGGGCTGCGATATCCTGCCTGACCCTTGCCGCTTCCATTGGTATCTACTTTACCTTTGTCTCCCACTGGACCATTATGATCCTGGTTTTGATTGGCGGGTTAACCATACTGTTCTATACCGAAGGACTTGCCCGCATCATGCTGGGCGAACTGTTTGCAGGACTTACTCTTGGTTCGCTGGTTGTGGTGGGTACCTATATCGCCATGACAGCAACCCCGGGAAAAGAGTTGGGGGATCTGTTATCCACAGTAGTCATCATGGTGTCCATCCCGCCTGGGATCCTGACATCGCTTCTGCTGCTTATCAATGAGTTCCCGGATGCGGAAGCGGATAAAGCCGGGGGAAGATTGCATCTTGTAATAAAGCTGGGAAAGAAAAAAGCAGCCATTATCTACCATATTGGTATCCTGCTGACATTTGGAATTCTTCTCCTCATTCCTATCATTAACCTGACTCCCTTCTGGTTATATCTTGCCCTTATTCCTTTCCCGATCGGGCTGAGAGCCTGTACCGGCCTTCATAAATACAAGGAAGATGCGCAAAAACTCGTACCAGCCCTGGGAAATAATGTCGTTACCGTGCTGGCAACCGATCTGCTGATCGCCCTCTCAATACTCTTCAGCATGTAAATTGATCCACCTGCCGAACTTGTCATGGTTGATTTGTTATTTTACCGGTAAATTCCGGTAACTCGCCGATTTCTTCTTTTTCATGGAGTGCCTGGTCTCTATCTTAGAATCGAAAAGTTCAACCTTTAATTCATTTATATCATGGAAAACAGAAGTAGAAACACCGGACGGGCACTACTGGGAATCATACTGATTTTGGTAGGATTCCTGCTTGTCGCCCGCAACTTTAACTTTTTCCCCTTCCCGGTAAAGGAAATTATCTTTTCATGGCAGATGCTCCTGATATTTATCGGGGTTCTGATGCTGATTGCACGCAGCAATAATGCTGCCGGTATAATCCTAATCTGTATTGGGGGATTCTTTCTGATCCCTGAAATATTTGACCTACCTTTCCGGTGGCACTGGCATAACTTTTTCTGGCCAGTCCTCTTCATTATCATCGGAGTATTGATCATATTCAGAGGAGGCAGGCACAGACCCGGCCATTTTGGTGAAGGGAGAGAAGAGGAACTGGCTGATGACTTCCTGGATGATGTAGCGATCTTCGGTGGTGGTAACCGGATCATTACATCGAATAACTTCCGGGGAGGAAAGATTACCTCTATTTTCGGAGGATCAACCATCGATTTTCGAAAAGCTACCCTGGCAAAAGGGAAAAGTGTGATCGACGTGTTTACCATGTTTGGAGGCAGCAAGCTGATTGTGCCTAACGATTGGGATATCCGTGTGGACATCGTCTCCATCTTTGGCGGTTATTCCGATAAACGGGTACCGGATCCACACATTGTTTATGACGCTTCGAAACAACTGGTCATTAAGGGTGTTGCTATCTTTGGAGGTGGAGAAATAAAAAGTTACTAAATTCAGGGATTATTTGTGACACACATTCCCGATGCATCCGATCCTTAAACATAAAACATCCCGGCTCTATTTTATCATGGCATGGATCCTGATTACAGCGATCCATGTCCTTGTTTTAAGTTTTTTCTACCGCGTTGAGATCAGGTATGCACTCGTCGATGGAATAATATTTAATGTTATCCTTGCTGTCATTGCTATCGGATTATGGTACCCGGTAAAGTTTATGCGGTTAGTAGAAAACCGTAAAATAGGACTGGTTTTGAATCACCTCGGAGTGGGTGTCCTTACCATCGCCATTTGGCTAACAGCCGGATATTTTATTATTGAAATGATTCTTGGTGAGGATAATGAGTATATTACATTCCTGGACCAATCGATACCGTGGAGAGTTATTTCCGGAGTGCTGGTGTATCTTGTCGTCCTGCTGATCTATTACCTGATTCTCTATTATAGCGATCTGCAGGAAAAAGTTCGTCTCGAGGCAGACCTGAAAACACTGGTTAAAGAATCCGAGCTGAACATGCTCAAGTCGCAGATCAATCCCCACTTCATCTTCAACAGCCTGAACTCCATTAATTCGCTTATCCTTGCAGATCATCAGAAAGCTCAGGATATGATCATTAAGCTTTCGGAGTTCCTCAGATATGCCCTGAAATATAACCAGAAGGAAAAAATACGCTTGCATGAAGAGTTGCACAACACCAATCTCTACATGGAAATTGAAAAAATCCGGTTTGGTGAAAAATTGCAGGTTGAAAACAGGATACCGGAAGAGTATGGAACATGCCTGATCCCAAACATGATACTGCAACCATTGATTGAGAATGCCATTAAACACGGGGTCTACGAAAGTATAGAAACAGTAAAGATTGAAATGGATGCTCAGGTATCCCAGGATTGCCTGAACATTGCCATAACCAATAATTTTGACCCGGAGCAGCCTGGAAGGAAAGGTAACGGGATGGGATTAAAAAATGTACAAAACCGATTGATGCTGATCTATAACCGGAGTGACCTTTTCTCATGGGAAACGGATGGTACTGTTTTTATTGCCAGACTATCTGTGCCCTACAAGGTGTGAATATTGTGAAAACCTATTTGATACCTGATGAAACCGACTTTACGCGCCATAATCGTTGAAGATGAAGAGCTGGCAAGAAACCTGATAAAGGAATACCTGAAGGATATCCCCTCTGTGCAAATCATTGGAGAGTGTGCAGATGGCTTTTCCGGTGCCAAAGCAATTAATGAAATGAAACCCGATTTGCTGTTCCTGGATATCCAGATGCCTAAACTTACCGGTTTTGAATTGCTTGAAATTCTGGATTATAAACCGAAAATAATTTTCACTACAGCCTTCGACCAGTTTGCTATTAAAGCATTTGAAATGAATGCAGTGGACTACCTGCTAAAACCCTATTCCAGGGATAGACTCAGGAATGCCATCGACAAAGTATATGAACAGATGAAAACCGGTCAGGAAACTCCCATAGTGGAAATAACGAAACACATTGACCGGTCAGATGAAAGACTCGAGAGAGTGGTCGTAAAAAGCGGTAATAAAATAAGCATCATAGCAACAGGGGAAATCAATTACCTGGAGGCGCAGGATGATTACGTTATGCTCTATTGCTCCTCCGGGAAATACCTGAAGCAAAAAACAATGAAATATTTCGAGTCACACCTCGACCCGAAAC
>Ga0315539_1003604_pt1 | contig 10844 bp, 8 predicted proteins | sample SalMarSW160150MG_FD_203097 | JGI IMG/M metagenome (GOLD analysis project Ga0315539, IMG submission 203097) | Salt marsh sediment microbial communities from the Plum Island Ecosystem LTER, Massachusetts, United States - Salt Marsh Sediment SW1601-150 ... | reverse complement strand
TTTGGCTGCCTAAGGTGGTGATTCTTTGGTCAAGGGCCTCCATCTCTTGGTTGAGAAGAGCTAAGTCGGCTGACTGGATGGTCTCGGTCAGCCGGGTGATTTCAGTCACTTTTGCGGTTTCTCTGACTGTTTCTTTGATTTGGGTGATTTCTTTGGTGACGATTTCCGGGATAGCTTGCTGGACTTGTTTGGCTATTTTTTGGATAAGCGGTTCTGTCATCTCGATTACTTGAGTAACCTTCCTCCTCTGACCGATTAAATCAGGTTCTTGACCAGACATTCGTTCCAAAGAATATCCGGGGACGAGAAACTCGGCCAATTTAATATAGGCCTGGCCAAGTTTGGATTTGATTGTTCGAGGCGCCTGGATTATTTTTTGATTGAATTGAGATAATTTCTCTAAAAGATTAGCCGAAGTTTGATTAAATGATTCTTGGAAAAAGGATTTAATTTCCCCAAGTTGCTGACCTGTTTCAAAAACCCCCTGGCGAACTGGTGAACTAACTAGGAAAATTGAATTGAGTAGTAAAAAAGATAATAAAACAAGGATGAGGCTGGGAGTGAATTTAGGATGTTGAATAATTTTCTTCAAACAACACGGCGCCCAAAAAAGAATTGCCTTGGCCCCATTTCCAAAAGCATTAATAAAAACCAATCCTTTATCAAGGAATTGGCTGACAATTTTCCTTAAACTGGTTTGATTAATTTTACCAGGAAGATTTCTAACAAAGTCAGGCCAGAATGGTTTTTTAATGATTTCTTTTATTTCCCCCTGGGGGATTCCTTTTTCTCTTTTTCCTTTAATCTTAATTTGCCGGAGATAATCATTTAACCATTTTGGGGTAGTTACCCATTTATCTCTTAATTTAACTGCTTTTATTTTTCCCTGACGGGCCCGTAAGGCTAAATATTCTGGTGAATAAGGACAAACTTTAGCCGCTGTCTGAAGAGAAATATATTGATGTGTCCGTTGGGCTGAACTGACATATTGATTGAGCCATTGACGAGTAGTAGTCCAATTGCGGCCTTTTTTAATCGCCTTTAATTTTCCTTGACGAGCCCTTAAACTTAAATAGTCCTGCGAATAAGAGCAGAGTTTGGAGGCCTCTTGAAGAGAAATGTATTTATAGCGGCTAATTTTTTCCTTATTTCGAGCCATTATTTTTTAGATATCTTTTTCGCCAAACAACTAAAATCAAAAAGCTAGGAATAATGGGCAATAAAAAAGCCAAAATCCAAGCTAAGTCTTGTAAAATACATTGAGAGATACTATAGCAACACATAATAGTTTGATAGATATATAAACAAAAAAGCAGAAAACCAAAAACAAATTCTTGGAAAGAATTCTATGGTTTTCTGCAGAAACCTATTTATCGAATTGTATCTCTATTATAATATTTTACTAAAATCACTGTCAAGGGACTATCCGATACTATCCGATACAAAATTTTAACAATTTTCTAATTTTTTAGCCGGCTGTTTTTTGGCTTAAATAAGCCAAAAAGCGACGATTAAACAAAATGGGATTGATTTTCGAATAAAAATTTAAATTTCCGACTTCTAAGTTATCCACAATTATCAATCTTGAGAGAAAAATTGATTAAAATCTTGGAAAAACAAATTTTAAGATAATGAAAACAAAAAAGAGAAAAATTTTGTTTATTTGATTAAAAGATAATTATCTATTTCCAGCAAAGATTTAATAAGAGTTAACTAACAAATAGGCCTTTGGGGTTTATTCTCTATCGAGACGTTTCTTTTTACTGCATCCTAAAAAGTCATTTCTTCCTAAAGGGTCGTCCTCTCAACCATGACCTTCCGCCTTTGGCGGAAGGTCATGGAATTTAGAGGGCAACCCTTATAATAAAAAGGGACGTCCTTGGTTTTGTAATAAAAAGGGACGTCCTTGGTTTCGGTATAATCTCTAATAAAATTAGATTTTTAACTTAACTGATGGCTCTGTTCACTATCCACAATTACTCCCTTGACTGGAAACAAGAGGAAAAGTTAAAATTATAGTAAAGATTAAGAATGATTAATAAACCTTAATAATTTCATCTAAAAACCATGCAATATATTACTATCAAAAAAGCGGCTAAATTACTTCATGTGACTCCCCTAACCCTGAGAAACTGGGATAGGAGAGGAATTTTAAAACCGTATCGTCATCCGGTAAATAATTACCGCATTTATCGTTTAGACCAGATAGAGGTCTTTTTGAGACGATTAGAACTAAGTAAAGCCAAGCAAGCTAAGAGGAAAATAGATTTATTTTAAAAAGATTTCGTCAAAAAAATCCGAGCTAATGGGCTCGGATTTTTAAGGCCAAACCAAAGGGTTGCCTTTTCGGACACGTCCTTTGCTTCGCAAATAGCGTATCCGAAAGGGCAACCCTTTTTGACTCTTAACTTCTTGCCTTAATGCTCTGTAAAATACCCAGGCCTAGAAATATACTGACCAAACTACTGCCACCATAACTGATTAAAGGCAAGGTCAAACCGGTAATCGGCAAAAGAGCCATATTCATGCCTACATTAATAACCAATTGAGCAAAAATCATGATGGCTAAACCGAGGGCAAAAAGTCGGGCAAAGTTATTCGGCGAGGCCAAAGCGATTTTAATAATCTGCCAGAATAAAAGAGCGAATAAGCTTAGCAGAATAAAAATACCAGCTAACCCCCTTTGTTCAGCCAAGGTGGCGAAAATGAAGTCGGTGTGTTGTTCGGGTAAAAATTTAAGACCAGCCTGGGAGCCAATCCCTGATTTCTGACCAAAAAGACCGCCTGAACCAATGGCAATCAATGACTGACTAATATGGTATCCCCGACCAAAAGGGTCTTCTTGAGGATTTACAAAAGTAAGAATCCTCTCTTTCTGATAATCTTTTAAAATACAGAACCAAGCGGTGACAAAAAGAAGAACGATAACTAAAAAGAGAATTAAGAGGTGGCGCAGCTTGATGCCGGCCATAATGACAACGCCCAGCCAAATACTAAAAAGGACTAAAATTGAGCCAAAATCCGGCTGGAAGACAATCGCCGCAATAGGCAAACCAATATACATCCCTGAAATAATCAGATGGCGAATGCGGTACATCTCAATATGACGCAAGGAAAAGTATTTAGCTAAAAGAAGAATAATAACTATTTTGATAAACTCAATTGGTTCAAATCTTATTGACCCTAAACGAAACCAACTGCTGGCTCCTCTAATCTCCTGAGAGAACAAAACAAAGAATAAAGAGGCCAAAGAGATTAAATAAAGGACAATTAGAACAGAAGAATAGTTTTTAAAAACCCGATAATCAAAGAAGCTTAAGGCGAGCATCAAGAAAAAAGCTAAACCAAGAAAGCAAAGTTGTTTCTTAAAAAAAGTTACCGATTCGGGAGAACCGATGCCATAAATAGTCAAAAGCCCTACCCCAACTAGGAGCAGGACAACGATAATTAAAAACCAGTCCAGTTTTCTAAGGTGATTATACACGGACTCTCCTGTCATTCCAAACGGGACGAAGAATCTCTCGTGAATATCTCTCGGGATTCTTCAGCCGTCTGAGTCAAACTCATTCAGAATGACATTTGTGGTTAATACTGCTGAAATTCTTCCAGCTCTTCTTTTCCCGGTGGCAGATAATTACTCGGGTCAAAAATATTAGTCTCCGCTTCTACTTCAACGAAATTGACCTGACCGGTTATTTCTCTAAACCAAGTGACCACAAAATCGCGCTCCTGACCAGCTGTTAAAGACCTAACTTCGGTTTGATTTGTGGCTAATAATTGATGGTCGGCATCAAAAAGCAAGACATCAATATCTATTTTATCAAAATCAAAGCTGGTCTTGTTGATTAAAATACCTCTCACTTGACTAAAACCCAATTCTTGACTTGGCAAAAGACGATATTCTTTTTGTTGAATAAACAATTGAGGCGGCTGATAATCTTCCTTTTTTTGCCAGTCAATTTGACCAAAAGAAAGTTTAACTTGTTTAACCGGCTGACTACTCTTTGCCTTGGTCTGCAGAAGATATTTAGTCTGGTTAGGTAAGATAAAAGTAGAGCCGGTTAATTGGCTAATCAGGTTATCTTGCGAATCGTAAAGCTCAAATTGATAGGGCGTCTGGCCGCTACCATAATTAGGATTGGGGTTTTTGATTTGAGCGGCTAAGTCATAAAAATTATCTTGACTGGCTATCGCCTTGGTCCATAAAACGTCTATATCTTTTATATAAACCAATTCGCAAGGCGGGCAGGGACCGCCGCAATCAATATCCTCTTCTCCTTGATTCTGAATATTATCGAAACAAGAAGGAGCTGGCTGGCTTGAATAATAAATTAAAAAGCCCGTGCCAGCTAAAACAGAAAAAAAGATTAAAGCGATAATTAATCGTTTGTTCGTCCGTCTAGACATAAAAACCCTATAATCTATTATTCGGTCGGTCGCCTAAGGCGACCTTCCTTACTGCTTATTATAAGCGGAGCTTGTAATAATTGTTCGGCCGAGATGCAAAAATCTTATTTTTGCATCTCTCCCTCACTGCTTATTATAGGGCTTTTATTAATTATAGTAAACCCCGCCTTAGAACGAAGCTTGGGGGGCAGAGTAAAACCAACTTATTTTGGACACAAATATGGGGACTACCTACTTTCGCGGCAGAACCACTATCATCGGCCTCGGTGTATTTCACTGCTGTGTTCGGAATGGGAACAGGTGGGACAACACCAGTATAGTCCCCATACCTATGTCCAAAAAGACCTTCAAGATAAACTAATATTCAGCAGAAAAAAATGCGGTCTCCGTTACCAAATCAATCTTTGAGGACTTCTAGATTTTCTAGAACAGACCCACTCAAAAGATTGGCCTGGTGGTTAAATGACTGATTAGTACTCCTCGGCTGAACACATTACTGCGCTTAGACCTAGAGCCTATCAACGTGGTCATCTCCCACGAATCTATGATACCTTATCTTGGGAGGGGCTTCGCGCTTAGATGCTTTCAGCGCTTATCCCTTCCGAACTTAGCTACCCAGCGCTGCCCCGGGCGGGACAACTGGCAGACCAGAGGTTCGTTCTTCCGGATCCTCTCGTACAATGGAAGACTTCCCTCAAGTATCAACGCCTGCGGCAGATAGGGACCAACCTGGCTTACGCCGGTCTGACATATAATTCTATTATTACTAATAGTACAGACTATAACTTTCCAGCTCTTTTACAAAGAACTGGACTGGCGTATTGCGATAGTTTAAATCTCAATTATTGAGCGCCTATCGCCTACCCCGCGCTACTGCGGGATAAGTCGTTACGGGGACAAAATTTTATATCTCATAGAAGAGACTATAAAGGGGCTAATTAGCTTAATTAACTTTGCCTTACTTGCTTTAAACACTCTTAATCGATAATTATCTCTGTCTTCATTCAGATTCGACCGTAACCCATATTTTTCTCTCAATAAATCCATTAATATTTCCTGCTCTTTGCGAGTAAAAGATTGAATATTGTATCTTACAGAACTTCCATCATTATCGCCATCATCCATAGTCCAAACCGCTAAGGAAAGCGGTGTCAATAAACTATAGAGATTCTTAGGTAAAGTTTTCTTACCTGCGCTATAGAATAGCAAATGCAAATTTCCCAATTCTTTAAGTGTCAAGGTATGAAAGTACCAAGAAATACAATTGATATTTCTTTTTTTATCTTTCCAAATAATCCTTTTCGGTTTGCTGCTAACTATGTTCTAGAGATATAATTTTGTCTTCCCACGGTATTACCCATATATCTATTGTACCATAGATCTATATGGACTTCACCGTTATTAGCCAGTTTTATCTGGGCTCATTTTCACTTACCCAGCTCGCGTACCTTTTTAATGGGCGAACAGCCCAACCCTTGGGAGCTTCTTCACCCCCAGGATAAGATGAGCCGACATCGAGGTGTCAAACAGGCCCGTCGCTGTGGACGCTCGGGACCTATTAACCTGTTATCCCCGGAGTAGCTTTTGTCTGATGATCTTCCGCGGTTCTACAACCCACGGTCGGTTCACTAAGTTCTGCTTTCGCAACTGCGTGGCCTATCGGCCTTGCAGTAAAGCCGGCTTATGCCTTTGCACGACCAGCCCGATTTCCATCCGGACCTAGCCGACCTTATAAACGCCTCCGTTACCTTTTGGGAGGCTAGCGCCCCACTAAAACTACCCAGCACTCACTGTCTTCGTCTAAAACAAGTTAGAGATATCGTTTTGAAAGACGGGTATTTCATTGTCGGCTCCACTCAACCCGAAAGTCAAGCTTCAAAGCCTCCCCGCTATGCTACGCATCCAAAACAACACCCCAATGAGAACCTATAGTAAAGCTTCCGGGGTCTTTCCGTCTTGCCGCAGGTAGGGGGCATCTTCACCCCCACTGCATTTTCACCGGGCTCCTCGTGGAGACAGTTTCCCAGTCGTGACGCCATTCGTGCGGGACTGAATTTACCAGTCAAGGAATTTCGCTCAATATGTTATCATCTTGATTCATTCAAGACCTCTCTATATCGCTATAGAGCTCGGACCATATCTTCCCCGCAATTACTGCGGGGTCCGACGTATGGCCTCTGAGGGGTCACTCGCCAACCGGCGAGGACTTCCCTGCTGATTACCATCTGTCTTAAAACAAATGGGTTCCAGCATATAGTCGGATTTTACTAAGGCAACAAAATTCACCTTAGGATAGTTATAGTTACCACCGACATTGACTAGGGCTTCGGGCTTCAGCAGTCATCTAAAAGACAACCACCTCAGCCGTTAACCTTCTAGCATTGGTCAGGCGTCACCCCCTATACATCCTCTTGCGAGTTAGCAGGGAGTTGTGTTTTTGATAAACAGTCGCCAGGAATCTTTTGCTGCGGCCGTCATAAAGACGGCAGGGCATATTCCGAAGTTACACCCGCTGTTTTGCCGAGTTCCTTCACGAGGAATCACCCGTTCGCCTTGGGCTACTCGCCCTGCCCACCTGTGTCGGTTTGCGGTACGGACCGAACACTTTTAACTCTAGGAACTTTTCTTGGAAGCTTGCTCACTTGAATCGATTCTTCCGAAGAAAAATCTTTTCTCAACCCTTGGATTTATCTGCCGGATTTGCCAAACAGACATCCTTAAGTTGAAAACGGCAATCCAATAAGCCGCTCAAGCTACTAAACTCCGTCCTTCCATCGAAAAAGTGCTCGGGGGACGGAATATTAACCGTCTGTCCATCGCTAGACGCCTGCTTAAAAACAGGTCGCTAACTTAGGCCCGCCTAACCCTTGGCTGATATCCATTGCCAAGGAAACCTTGGGCTTTCGGCGATCCGGTATCTCACCGGATTTGCGGTTACTCATGCCAACATTCTCACTTCTCTGGACTCCACCCAAGCTCGCGCTTGAACTTCGCTGTCCAAAGAACGCTTCCCTACCCCCTGCACCTTTCTTCTAACTATATCCTATATTGATCTTTATAACGCTCAACCAAATTTACCTTAGAAAATAGATATAATCAAAAGAAAGGTGCAGGGCTGTGTCTTCGGTATCAAGCTTAGCCCCGTTGAATTTTCGGCGCAAAATCTCTAGACTAGTGAGCTGTTACGCACTCTTTAAAGGATGGCTGCTTCTAAGCCAACCTCCTAGCTGTTAGAGAAATCTTACTTCCTTTCCCACTGAGCTTGATTTAGGGACCTTAGACGACAGTCTGGACTGTTTTCCTCTTGACTATGGAGCTTAGCCCCCACAGTCTGACTCCTATGCTTTAATCTGACCGAATTCGGAGTTTGATTGGATGCAGTAGGAAAAATCCATCTACATCCATTCAGTGCTCTACCTCGGTCAGGAAACGCATAAGGCTAGCCCTAAAGCTATTTCGGGAAGAACCAGCTATTACCAAGCTCGATTAGCTTTTCACTTCTAACCACAGCTCATCCCCTAGTGTTGCACGGCTAGTGGGTGCGGACCTCCCCCGGCGATTAAACCGGGTTCATCCTGGCCATGGTTAGCTCGCTTTGGTTTCGGGTCGTATCCAAATGACAGTCCGCCAAAGGCGGACAGGCGGGCTTTTAACCCTCGCTTTCACTATGTCTCCGTCCTGCTCGGACTTAGACAAGCCATCTAGATACACTCGTTGGCTCGTTCTGCAAAAAGCACCCCGTCATCCCGCATTACTGCGGGACTCCGAGTCTTTGTAGGCCTATGGTTTCAGGTTCTATTTCACCGCCCTCACCGGGCTACTTTTCACCTTTCCCTCACGGTACTAGTTCACTATCGAACACAAAGAGTATTTAGTCTTGGCAGAATAGGACTGCCAGCTTCCCGTGGGACAGTCTGGTCCCAAGGTACTTAAGAATAATAACTAGGAGCATAAAGGGGTTTTCGTCTACGGGACTATTACCCTCTTTGGTTCCGCTTCCCAGCAAGCTTCGATTAACCAACCTCTATCTTGATAGACTCCCTCCGAAGTATCCAGCAATCGCCTTCCGCCGGCTGGCGGAGCGACCGCAGGATGCTCCGGAATGTTATCACCTTCCAACCCCCATTCCTGCTTAACAAAAGTAAAACAAGAATGAGTTTAGACTCCTCCCTTTTCGCTCGCCGCTACTTAGGGAATATATCGCTTAAAGCGACCTTGTTCTCTTTTCCTCCGGGTACTGAGATGTTTCACTTCCCCGGGTTCCCTTCCCGCAATACTGCGGGACGATTTTGCTCATCGCAAAATCAGGTTTCCCCATTCGGATATCCCCGGATCAAAGGTTGTTAGACACCTCCCCGAGGCTTATCGCAGTCACACCACGTCCTTCATCGGCTCTTTATGTCAAGGCATCCACCATAAGCCCTTACGACCACCAGACCAATCTTTTGCTAAGGAATCACCAAAGACAATTTAACTTTCCCCGAACAAAAGCTGGCCCGATGACAGAAACCGCATTTTTTTCTGCTGTATATTTTTACCTGCTTCTTAATTCAATTGTCAAAGAGCAATTAAAAAGACCGCTACAGAAAGCGGTCTTCTCGTAATTAAGAAACGAAACAATCCTAAACAGTTATCCACCGCTTCCTATAGTAATTGGTCTTTTTAATTGATTCATGTTTCTTTCTTTAGAGTATATTAACCATTTAGCCCTGTCAAGGCTTTTTAGTCAACATTCTTTAACAATCTCCTTATTCCAAAACATCCTTTTTCATCCGGCCGAGAACTTGAGCAGCCAAATCTTTGCCTCCCAAGCCGAAAGCCAAGCCAGCGGCAATTGCCAAGGCAGCAACAAAGCCAGTGAAAATCGTTTGGATTAAAGCCGGGACGATACCCAGTTGGAGCAAAGCAGCCAAGACAGCAAAGACTAATATAGCCCATTTAGTCACCGCACTTAAGAAATTGGCTCCTCTTAAGCCCGCCGCTTCAACGCTTGCCTTAACCAGTTTCTGTAAAAGGTTGGCGATAAGGACAGCCGCTAAAAGAATAAGGACGGCCACAATCAGATGAGGGATATAAAGAAGAATTCTTCTCAAAAACTCGGTTACTTGGAACAATTCGAGAATGTCCGTAGCGGCCATTAAGAAGACGATGATAAAAAACCACTTAACTAATTCACCGATAAACTTGCCTGAATTTAACTTCAAATTAGCTTTTTCCAAACTTCTCTTAAACCCCATTTTCTCTAAAATCTGGTCGATTCTGAGGACGCGGATAATTTGATCAGCTAATTTAGCTAGGACAACAGCGATTAACCAGCCAATCAGAAAGATAATAACCGCTCCTAAAAGTCTTGGCAAAAACCCGATAAAGCCAGCCCAAAGGGTTTGCAGAGAAGATGTAATTACCTCAGTCCAGGTTTGGACTACCATTTTTTTCACCCCCTTTCTCTAAATTATTTTTAACCTTATTGATAACAGAATCTCTCTGACACTCTATTAAATCTTAACACAAAAAACCCATTACTGACCTGTGGATAAGTCAGAAATCAAAAAATTCGTCTCCCGGAAGACGAATTTTAAGAAAAGTGGGCGGAGGAGGAATCGAACCTCCGACCTCTTCTTTATCAGAGAAGCGTTCTAACCACTGAACTACCCGCCCCTACCGCTTGATGGTGATTTTAACAAAAAATACTTGTCAAAGCAAGTATTTTCTGAACCAATAATTGCTCCGCCAGAGGCGGATGACGAATTTAATCACAAAATTAAAATTTTGATAAATTTGTCAAATCTTGTGTAGTTGTCCCAAAAGCCGATATTTAGGGCTGTTCGGCCAACACCCTGGAGTTGAAAATAGAATTCTCAATTCTCAACTCTAATCGACACCCCAGATATTCAAAAATATCTAGAAAGGAGGTGATCCATCGACAGGTTCCCCTACCGATGCCTTGTTACGACTTCACTCTGGTTACCGATCTTACCTTAGGCCCCTGAAACAGGAGACGTTGGGCACTACCGGCTTCCCTAGTGTGACGGGCGATTGTCCTCTAGGAACTTAGAGTTGACGTTGCCACCTAGCATGCAGATTTCCCGCACTAGGCGGCCTCTAATGCATTCTTTGTTTAATCTTATACATTTTTTCTAACCCTTTCTTGTTTAAGTGTTCGCCTCTTTGTATTAATCTCATCAAATTGCAGAAAATTCTGAAATCTGCCTGTCTAGATTCCGTTTTTAAAGAGTATTTTCTAAAGAAAGGAATAATAATATTTCTTAAGTCTTTCCGATTAGCCACCTCGTAACGATAACAATCCTGATGATTTATTCTTTTATCCCGCTGAAAATAGACATTACCACAATGGAAAAACTTCTTCAGCTCGTATAAGATTTTCTTATCTCTTGCTATCAGCTTAACATAAAATCTTGGTTCGGCTTTAACTCGTC
>Ga0315539_1003597_pt1 | contig 10854 bp, 4 predicted proteins | sample SalMarSW160150MG_FD_203097 | JGI IMG/M metagenome (GOLD analysis project Ga0315539, IMG submission 203097) | Salt marsh sediment microbial communities from the Plum Island Ecosystem LTER, Massachusetts, United States - Salt Marsh Sediment SW1601-150 ... | reverse complement strand
TTGTATCCCGACGTATACCTGGGACGCCTGGCCTGTGTCGATGAGAGTCAGGTCATCACCTGTGTGAACAAAATCATTACTTTTGAGGCGACGGAGGCACACACGCAGGATTGGTTCACCGACCTTGTGCTTATCGGCGGAGATTCCCTCCCCGGTGATGAAGAAGAGGTAGATGAGGGCGAGTATGTCAATCAGCACGTAATAGATACCCTGGATTGGTTTGTTCCCACCAGAGTCTGGGCATCAAATGGAGAATTGTACAGCGCGTCCAACATCAGCAACGCGATCAACGGCGGAGCAGGCTTCGTGTTTTTCAACGGTCATGGTAACACCACCGTGTGGGCCACGCATCCCCACGAAAGTTCCCAGTGGCTACCTCCCGGGAGCTACACGAATTCACATCTCAATGCGCTTTCCAATGGGAGTCAGCTTCCCATCGTGGTATCCGATGCCTGCTATCATTGTCAGTATGACGTGGTCAGTTACTGTTTCGGATGGACCTTTGTCGCCAATCCCAACGGCGGTTGTATTGCATTTTTGGGCGGAACGGATATTGACGTCTCCTACGGAGGTGTGGACATCGTAACCAAAGGCATTGAAAGACTCTGTGTAATTATGTCCACTAACTACGAGAACGGTGATGCCACGTTGGGTGAGTTGTGGGGCAATGGCATCAGCACGTATTTGTCTCCGGTCATGGATGAAATCGATTACATAACAGTGGAGGAATTTCAATCTTTTGGGGATCCTTCGCTCTTAATCGCAGGTGACTCACAAAAGCCGGCAAAACCAGCAACACCAGAGGGTGAGACAGAAGGAGAACCAGGAGAGGAATACCTCTATGCCTCGAGCACGAGTGATCCGGACGGAGACAGCGTTTACTATCGATTTGACTGGGGCGATGAAACCTCTTCAGGGTGGGTAGGCCCGCACGCCTCGGGCGACACAACAGAGGCCGGTCATACCTGGACGGATGAGGGCAGCTATGAGATAAGGGTCATGGCAAAGGATGAAAACGGCGTCTTCAGCGAATGGTCTGATCCTTTACCCGTTAATATCTTTTTCCTCTGCGGCGATAGCAATGACGACGGTGAAATAGACGTAGGCGATGTCATCCATCTAATAAACTATCTCTTCATAGGTGGCTCTTCGCCAGATCAATTGTGCATGGACGATGTCAACTGCGATGATGTGGTGGACAGCGGGGACGTGATTCATTTGATCAACTATCTGTTTGCGGGGACCTCACCGCCGTGCTCAGACTGTTGCTCACCGCCCTGGTAGACCTCGCCGGTAGGTTGTCTCTGATCCACCACACTTTTGTTGTAGGCTATCCTCTACACTGTTAGCCTCAAAAACATATTTGCCTAAAGGCCCGGTCGAATCTCTGATTTGTAAGGTTCGGTCGTTTCTTCGGTGTTGATTTCCCTCCCTCTATTTCGTCCTTCCGAATATCAATGGGAAATTGGAGCAGTTCGCCGCAACTGGAGCTTCTAGTTTGCTCAGGATTCATACAGCATCTTGCTGATTGCAGCAGAATTGCACTTGCCATTACAGAAGAACCTTGTATATTACAAAAAGGAGCTGTATTGCTTGCGGAGAAGCGTTCCCGGCGGACCCAAGACAACCTCCTATACAGAAGTGGCTAAAAGGGATGTCGTCTTCTCACCGGATACTGGCTCGGAAGCGGCGATTCGTCGTTGTGCCGTGCTCCGGAGAGAAGTCGATTGGCAGGAAAATCGATTGGCCTCAAGAGAACGGTGCAGCTGCATGTGTATCAGACTGGGGAAAGGCTTTGAGGCGAGATGGTAATCTGAATCACTACAAGGAGGAAGACGATGAACAAAAACAGGCTATTCCGCAAAGGAATTATCTTAGGGGTCGCAGCTTTGCTCTTTGGAGCGAGTCCCGGACCGAGTTTGAGTGGAGATGTGGAAAGATTGAACAGTACTGAAGATCTTGGTGACGTATCAACATCCCCTCTGCCTCGATGGCGGGAGACCGGCACACCCTACAATCCGGAGCAATCTTTGTATCCTTATGCCGTAAGCGCTCCGCGACCGAAAGATGCACCAGTAGCAGGTTTGATCGCGTCACCCCCTGAGTATGATCCGGTTCGAGGTGTGCTTTTCTGGTACCAGACGGGGCACTGGACGTCCGTCGTTACCGACCTGGTGGTGGGACTGACCGCCGATCAAGATCACGACGAAATCGCCTACGTGGTGGTTACCAGCACGTACCAGAGGAATACGGCTATAAGCGATTTCACCTCTGCGGGTGCGGATATGAGCAAGGTCCAGTTCTTCATCGAGCCGGGCAATTCGGTGTGGATTCGGGACTACGGCCCCCACTTCGCCTGGCAGAACGACGCCCTTATGATCGTGGATAGTCACTACTATCCCTCGCGCTACTTGGACAACTTCGTTCCCACGCTTCTGGGCGATGACCATTTCATTATGCCCACGTATGACATGGGATTGTATTACTCCGGCGGCAACTTCCAGCCAGGTCCCAACCGCAGCGGATTCGTGACCTCACTCGTTAACCTGGATAATCCGTCGTCTGAGGGATTCGACTCGGTTTTCATAGCCGGGCTTTATCAACAGTACCAAGGAATAGACAGCCTGCACATAATGCCGCAGCTGCCCAGCAGCGTGGACGGCACGGGTCACATCGATATGTGGATGTATATTATCGACACCAACTCGGTGATCATCTCCGAGTTCAAGGAAGGTTCCAACCCCACCGCAATCGAGATCACCGAGAATGCAGTTCCCTACATGGAAGCCTTGGGTTTTGAGGTGTACCGGACGCCGGCATGGAATGCCAGCCATCCCGACGAAGGCTACATGACGCACTGGACCTATACAAATGCGCTCCGGGTTAACGATCGCATCTTCATCCCCACGTACGGCGAGACCTACCATGACTATTCCGACGAGGATGCGCAAGCGCTGGCTGTGTTCCAGGCGGCAGCTGGGCCGGACGTGGAAATCGTGCAGATCAACTGCTATCCCATCATCTGGGCTGCGGGCGCCATTCATTGTATCGTGATGCAGGTGCCGCGCCGCACCGGCCCGATACCTGCCGTTTGTGTCATCTCGCCGGATGGCGGCGAACTTTTGGTGAGCGGGACGACCCGGTCTGTCACCTGGGTAGCCACAGATACCGATAATGATTCCATCCCCCAGATCGATCTTTACTACTCCGTGGACGGTGGGGACACATACGAGTTCATCAACACCACCGCTAACACCGGCTCATGTGAATGGACGGTTCCCTTCCTGGTCACAGAGCAAGCGAAAGTCAAAGTTGTGGCGACGTCTACAGATTCAGACCAAGGTGAGGCGATCAGCGCCGACGTTTTTCGAATTGCCCCGGGGGACCAAAGCATCTACGATTTTACTGCCGGCGCCGGCGTGGACAAGTTCGGTTATGGTTACCAGACCAGCAGCTGGTACTCCATTGACGGCGACCGAACTCCAGTTACCTCGGAGATCAGTGCAAGCGAATATACCAGGATCGCGTATTCTGACGCCACAGGCGGCGACTCCGACCCCAACCGCTACATCTCACCAACCCCGTCATCCACCTACGAATCGACGCACATTTTCGAGGTCACAGTCCTTGAAGACCCTGCAGAGATTGACGACATCGAGATTCTCTGGGAAGGTTACGCCGATGACTGTACTCAGATCGAGTTATACGTTTGGGATTATGTTGAGGGACAGTGGAGTAACGGTGAAGGCGTTCTTGGCCAAAACCGCTTCATCGACAATTGGGCAGGGAATCGGGATGGTTATCTTAAGGAAAACATTCGCTCAGATTTTCAACGCTATCTGGATGGAAGCGGTCAAATGACATTGCTATTGTATGCAGAGCGACGCGGCGACCGCACCTTCCACGACTACGTCACCCTGACGGTAACTGACGCAATATCAGAAGCTATCTGCGGCGACGTGAATGTGGATGAGTTGGTGGACGTGGCAGACGTTGTCTATCTGATAACCTACCTGTACGCGAACGGTACAGCGCCTCTGTGCGAGCCCATAACCAGTTGTGGAGACGTTAATCTGGACGGAGAAGTTGACGTGGGGGACGTCGTTTATCTGATCAACTATCTGTTCCTCGACGGCCCGACGCCATGTGAACCGTGACTGGATATGTATGCGTCAAAGACCCGGATGAATCTTGAGCTCGGAGATTTCGCCGAAGTTGGCCCTTCAACTCTGTTCCCTTCAGGCCTGAGCCTTCAGGGCAAAGGCACGATGAACGCAGCCGAACCGTGGTTTCATTCCCCAAGCTCCTTTGTCATGTGAAATCGCACATCACAACTCGGGGTTCCTGACTGTGGCCTGGATGAAAACTCTTTGGCACGGAAGATATTTCAGATCGGATCGTGTTTTTTTCAACCTTGGACTACAAACGTGACTTGCCCCACTTTTTCCAAAGCCATCATTCTCTCGGCTGTCGCCGTACACAAGGTCAGGACCGCTAAGAAGCTCGTCAGAACTTATCGAAGCAGAGGAAGGATGAAAAAACTCTTTCTTCACATGTTGGTGGTCATACTGGCATTGGTTTTCTTCGATTCCTCCTGGGCTCAATTTCCCTGCAATCCCTCGGATTCAGTGACCAATTGCTGCGGCGCTGACTCCGGTTATCTCGGATATTCATGGGACCTGGGTTCCTGTGATACATTGCACGTTGTTCCCTGGCCGGAGACAGATACCTGTTTTATTTCATGTTTTATGGAGACCTGTGATACGATCTGCATAAATAATCCGGGCCAGAAATTTCCCTGCTTTCTCTACGTTCCCCTTCTGGTGACCCACGATTCCAACACCTTCTATGCCGGGCTGCCGGGCCCCGAGCCGGATTCCATATGGGTGCAGGATTCGATCTTCGGTTTTATCGTTCCTCTTGCCTGGACCCATACCAATCCCATTGCCTATTGCAGTCTGTCCACCTATTGGAATGAGAATGCCATGAGCTCTTATGACCCCAGATTTCCCAGAAGCATTTGGCGTCACTTTCAGCCTTCCGAATTGGACAGCAACCGAATGGCTTGGTTGGCTGCGCAGCTTCAAGGACTGGAATGGTCCACCACAGCCCTTACCATGACCAGTGATAGCTCCTGGTATTACTTTGGGGCTGACTCTCTTTTTACTCCGCCCCACGTGTGGCTGGCCATGATTCCCAGTAACCCGACGAATCGAAGATGGTGGGAGGGAGAGAGAACTTTGCTTGCCACTTTGACCTTCAGAATCGAAGACAGCATGCAGGTTTGTATAGACAGCACCTGGTGGCCCGTCAGCAACAACCTCAAGTTCACCCGATATGACGTGAAAAGCTACGTGCCCAGAGATAATCTTCCTATCTGCATAACGGTGCCGCCCCGAATCGACGTCATCTCACCTGACGGTGGAGAGAACTGGTGTGTCGGCGAAACTCATGAGATTACCTGGAGTTACGAAGGTTTTTTAGGTCCCGTGGTTAAGATCGAGCATTCCACAAGAGGTGGCACAGACTGGTTTTCCATTGCAGATAGCACCGAAAATGATGGGACCTATCACTGGACTATACCGGATACTCCCTCAGACAGCTGCCTGGTCAGGGTTTCGGATGCGGGCGATGGTGATCCTTACGATAGAAGCGACAACTCTTTCGGCATCTTCCTGGCAGGCGATGCCAATTCCGATCGGCGGATCGACATTGCAGACGTCATGTATTTGATTAACTACCTCTTCATCTATGGCTCTCCACCTAATCCCGTGTGGCGAGGGGATTGCAACCGCGACGATGTGGTCGATGTTACCGATTTGATGTATCTTATGAACTACCTATTTATAGAAGGACCGCCGCCTGACTGCCCATGAGTTCTTAGATATTCAGTTGTCCAAAACCGAATCTGTGAGTTGCGAGGTTTGGCCGTTTTACTTCTTGAGTGTACTTTTAAAGCAAAATCCTACTTGACAACTCAGGAATTTTGATTATCATACCTTAGGGGATTCCTTTGGCGCGACAGATATTCGAGATGAAATGGCACCTTTGTCCGAGACTTCGAATCGTGGAAGCGCTATACGTTACCTAGCCATCATTTTCCGCGCTTTATCCTCAGACGATGTTATGATCTGTGCCAAAGCAGCCGAAACCTATGAAAGGAACGGAATCATGAAAAGACTTCTCCCCTATTTAGTGACCATGCTACTCGCATTTGGTATCTGTAGCATTTGCTTGGCTCAATGCCCCGAGGATACGGTTGATTTGGGTCTTTGCGATACCCTGCACCTGGTCCCCTGGACGACAGACACCTGTTTTATCGACTGTGACTCTGCGGGGCAGTGTGATACAATCTGTATAAATGACCCAGGTGAAGACTTTCCCCGCTTTTTGTTTGTCACTGTTCTGGTGACCCACGATTCAAACAGCTTCTGGTGGGAATCACAGAGCAAATGGGTGCAGGACTCGATTGCAGCTTTCGTGATTCCTCTGGAATGGACACGTACAAATCCAACCGCCTATTGCAGCCTGTCCGCGTATTGGAATACCAATGCCATAACAATATACAACCCCAACTTTGGCAGAAGCATCTGGCGCGACTTCGGAGGTATGCAGAACCGGATGGCCTGGCTGGCAAGTCAGTTTCAAGGTCTGGAATGGTCTACCCGGGTTCTTGATATGACCAGTGACAGCGCCTGGTTTTACTTTGCGGGCGATTCTGCCCTTACTCCGCCGCACATGTGGCTGAGCACGCTTCCCAGCTCGCCGACCAATCGAAGATGGTGGGAGGGAGACAGAACGTTGCTTGCCACCATGACCTTCACCGTGGAGGACACCATGCACGTCTGTATAGACAGCACCTGGTGGCCTCCGTCAAGTAAGCTTTCTTTGGCCAGACAAGATGCGAGGGTCTACAATCCCAGACAGGTTTTGCCCCAATGCCTATGGGCTGGTCCGGTCCGGATTGAGGTCACGTCGCCAAACGGCGGTGAAACGCTATTCGCAGGAGAAAATCACGACATAACCTGGTTTTCAGAGGGCTACGAAGGTAATGTCACCATTGAATACTCGACCAATGGCGGAGTGGACTGGGACACCGTAATAGCCAATACTCCAGATGACGGAGTGCATTCATGGACCGTACCGAATACCCCCTCCGCTGAGTGCAGAGTTCGGATATCGGATGCGGCTGACGGGGACCCGTCTGATGCAAGCGATTCTGATTTTGCCATTGTTCAGCGGGACTTCACCATTGAAGCGGAACCGGAGACCCTGATCGCGATGGCAGGAGAGTCTGTGAGCTGTGACGTGATCTTGGATTCCGTGTACGGATTCAGTTCTTCCTGCACCTTGACGGTGGACGAAGACAGTTTACCGATAAACACCACCTATGATTTCGATCCGGTCACAGTGGTGCCGCCTGACACCTCAGTTCTGTCTTTCCACACAACCGTCTCCACTCCTGCCGGCACCAGCACCATCATCGTAACCGGCTCGGAGACGTCCAAGCAGAAAGCCGGAATGGAACACAGCACAGAGATCGTCTTGATGGTGCATGGGCTCACGGCAGATTTCTCTGCCGAACCGGAATCAGGCTGCGTTCCCCTGGCGGTGCAGTTCGAGGACTTGACGCAAGGCAACCCCACCTCCTGGCTGTGGTATTTTGGGGACGATTCCACCAGTACCGAGCAACATCCAATCCACACTTACAATGACACCGGCCTGTTCAGCGTGAAGTTGGTGGTCTCAAACCAATACTGCGCCGATTCCTTGGTCAGACAGGAGTACATCCGGGTTTTCGCTCTCCCTGTACCCGATTTTTATGCCGAACCGGAATCAGGCTGTGTTCCCCAGGAGGTGCAGTTCGAAGACCTGTCGGTGGGCAATCCGATCTCCTGGCTGTGGTACTTCGGGGACGACTCGACCAGCACCGAGCAGCATCCAATCCACACTTACAATGACACCGGATCGTTTAGTGTGAAGCTGGTGGTCACAAACCAGTACTGTACCGATTCTTTGATCAGACAAGATTATATCTACGTTTCGTTCATGCGAGGCGATGCCAACGGTGATTGCATCATCGATGTGGCCGACGTCACGGATTTGATCAACTACCTCTTCATCGGCGGATCCGCACCCGATCCTTTATGGGTGGGAGACTGCAATTGCGACGAGACGGTGGACGTTGCTGACGTAATGTTTCTCATCAACTACCTCTTCTTAGAAGGATCACCGCCTAACTGCCCGTGATTTCTTGAATCTTCGTTTGTTCAAGACCCGGCCGAATCTCTGAGTTAGAGGGGTTCGGCCGTTTTTCTAAGTGTACGGTTGCGACCTGCGGTCTGGTCTCCTGGCCCAGGTATCTGCTTCTTTTTCTCGAAATGATGCAACCTATGTCTACTTTCTGCGGATACAATTCGCACACGAACATTCACATCACCTACGTGTGGAGTAAGACGCACAAACATCTTGACATTTTCGCTTTTCTGAGTAAACTGATGACGTGAGGGATTTTTGACCAAACTGAATTTACACGTAAAAGAACAGTTAGGCGGATAGCATCTCTTCATAAATCCTGAATTAAACGAGGGAGGATGCAAAATGCAATTCTCAGGATTTCCCATTTTGGTAGGAATCGTGGTTCTTTTTCTGAGCGTCACGCCCGGTCAGGCCGGGATCGATGTGAAGGTGAATCAGGATATTGGCACCAGCGTTCAGAATGAACCAAGCATAACCATTAATCGCCACTTTGTTGGCGATCCGCTGAACATGGTAGTAGCATATAATGATATCGGCACGTCTCTTGGTATCAGCTACAGCCCGGACAGCGGTAAGAGCTGGCACGATGTGCAACTGCCCCAGATGTGGACCACCACGGGCGACCCTTCAGTGGCCTCGGATAATTTTGGGAACGTTTATGCCTGCTTTCTCTCCTACAAAGGAACCTTTTTCTATGACACCAGCGGAATTTACGTATGCAAATCGACCGATGGCGGCCGCAATTGGTTAAGTCCGGTTATTGTAGATGAGATTGGTTATTTAGGTTCCGGGCCTCCGGTGAAATTTGCGGACAAGTGCATGATGACGGTCGACACCAACAGTCTGAGTTCACATGTAAATGACATCTATGTGGGTTGGCAAAGAGACGACACCAATGGCCTCAACTCGGACATTTTCTTTGCTCGCTCGACCAACAACGGCGTTTCTTTCGAAACTCCTATGCAGACCAACGATGATCCACCCCAGACAGCCTGTGCGGAAGGGGCCTTCCCCTTTGTAGGCGCAGACGGCGATCTATACGTAGCCTGGCATAATGCTTATTTCAGGGGACATGAACCTGGATCATTGTATGTGGATAAATCAACGGATGGAGGGCAAACATTCGGAACGGATACTAAGGTAGCTGATATCCTAGCTCCTCCACTTTACACGTTTGGAAATAGCGACTTCAAAGCCAAGAGCTTTGTTTCCGCGGCTGGAGATCCCGGTAACAGCGAAAAACTGTATATGACCTATATTTCCGATCCGGACGGTTACTTCGACAAAAGGGTTGACAATGGCAAACCTCCGGGAGTCCTGGGTGTGGGTGCCCCGAGTGATAAGCCCTCGATTGCACGGAATGGCAACTATGTCTATATGGCCTGGGAGGATTATAGAAACGGGGGTCAGGCCGACATTTATTTCAACCGTTCAACGGATAATGGTCAGACCTGGAACTTGCCTGATACAGGACCTCTGGATAACACCGACGTCCCCGGTGCAAACGCGTCTCAATGGGCGAGAGTCAGCAGCTGGGGGAGTCATGTGTATTGTGTCTGGCACGATTACAGATCACCGGGCGTCATTGTTGACATTTACTTCAATAATTCTGCAGACAATGGAAACACTTGGAAAGCTGATCAGCACATTGACGGCAGTTCCGTGGCTTCGGCCATGTTCCCGACCATAGCCAGTGTTGACAGCTTCGTTTACGTCGCCTGGACAGACAACAGATCCGGCAACGATGATATATATTTTAACCGCTCCACAAACAACGGTTTAACCTGGGGGACTCCGATGCGAATCGATTCAGGAGATTCACCGGGAGCAAACAACTCAACGTATGCACGCCTTGCATGTCAGGGGAACAACGTCTATTGCATGTGGAAAGATATGCGGACCGGAGGCACCTACCTGCCATACTTCAACTATTCCACGAATAACGGCGCCACTTGGCAGGCAAGTTCTATCCAGTTAAGTCAGGGCTCGGGCTACTGGTGCCAGCTACCCCTCCGTGGAGGGCTTGAGTGTACTGGCAGCTACGTTTACGCTTGCTGGGCAGATGACCGAGATTCGACTGGAGTTTACCAGGTTTTCTTCGATCTCTCAACAAATAACGGTGTAAACTGGGGCAGCGACATAAGAGTAAGTGACAGCGGCCTCACTTGTTATAACCCGTCGATGGATGTTCAGGGTAGTTACGTGCACATAGGCTGGGAGGATAATCGCCTTACTGGGTGGACTTCAGATGATATCTTTTTCGACTATTCTTCTGACAACGGCGCGACTTGGCAAACGCCTGACATAGGTCCAGTTGACTTAGCTGCGGGGATTCCTGCGATAGCCGTCGATATCAAGTCGGACGGCAACTATGTGTACGCCACCTGGTATGATTCACGCCGCTTTGGTCCCGGCTCCGGTGACATTTACTTTAACAGATCCACCAACCACGGTGCGGCGTGGTAAACAGACATCCAGATCAATACCGGGAGTCAGCCGCTTGCACTGCAAAGCAATTATCCGGTTATGTCCGCGGGAAACGGGTATGTAAACATTGCCTGGGCCGATCCGCGCTTCTACGGCCTCCCCAATATA
>Ga0315539_1003592_pt1 | contig 10860 bp, 6 predicted proteins | sample SalMarSW160150MG_FD_203097 | JGI IMG/M metagenome (GOLD analysis project Ga0315539, IMG submission 203097) | Salt marsh sediment microbial communities from the Plum Island Ecosystem LTER, Massachusetts, United States - Salt Marsh Sediment SW1601-150 ... | reverse complement strand
ACTACCTGCACAGAGCTCGCGAAATCTTCGTTGAGCGGCCACCACGTGGTTCAGACCTTGCTGTTGAGGCCGCCGGTTCGCCGTTTCTGTACAACGTTGGCATCAACTACCTGTTCATGGATGACGCCGATGTGAGCTTGCTAAAGGACACGAGCAACACAGCTTTCAAGTACCTTGATTCAGCTTTGCAGGCCGATTACCTCTCGTTACGAATCAAGAGGGATTACTGGGATAAGATCGATGAGCTGAAGGGTCGGTCGAACGTGGTGGTGGTTGACCTTCCGAGCGTCTTCAGAGAGAACGGAGGCGACAAGCTCTTTATCGATCATTGCCATCCAACTGCTGAGGGGCATCTTCTCATCGCCCGCGAGCTTTTCAAGGTAATCTGTGGACAATTAAGGACAATTTTGTGACTACAGCGCTGCCGACTAATCTTAGAGTAGCTCTTAAAGTACATTGCCATATCATTATATACTTCAGCCAGAGAATGAGCCCTTGAAAGAAGCTTTCAACCCACCAACCGAAAGGATTATTTGACCCTGGATGTAGGTAAAAACTAAACATCGAGTTCGGAGGGAGTACCGATGAATTTATACCTTGTACAACACGGCGAAGCCAAAACAGCAGAGAAAGATCCTCAGCGTTCTCTTTCGGACAAAGGACGGGCGGACGTTGAGAAGGTAGCCGCTTTCGTGGCTGAGTCTACTACCATCAAGGTCAGTCGCATTGTTCACAGCGGCAAAACCAGAGCACAACAGACAGCCGAGATATTCGCACAGCATTTGAATCCGCCAAATGGCGTTACAGCAATCGAAGGTCTGGAACCACTTGCCGATCCCTCGATCTGTGAAAACCGAATAGCGGGGGAGACCGAGGATATCATGCTGGTCGGGCATCTTCCGCACCTTGACAAACTGTCAGCGACATTGGTCTGCAGGGATAAAGCCAAAAGTGTCATAACATTTCAGAACAGTGGGGTTGTTTGCCTGACAGCAGATAGTTCAGGCAACTGGCGGGTTGGCTGGATGGTGACGCCTCAGATGCTAAAATGAGTCTGTAGCTAGGATACCGGTTCTACGATCTTGCCCATAAACAGTATTGTCTGTGAATGATTCTCGCGAATCGCAAAAACAAACGGCCGATCGACTCGCATCACGAAACCGCTCGGTCTCGGTGGAAATGCTGTAACACCCACCTCTACAGACGTAACCGCCGCGGCCTCTGTGCCTTCTTCATCCACCTTTATGTATGTCTTGTGTAGTACTTTGCTGATATAAAGATTCCCCAAGAGCTCAGTCAGGTCAGCGATTCCACCAAAATCCGCTTGAAGTTTATCAAAGGCGATTCCCATTCCCAATGCCGTGAGGACGTCATTCAGTGTGATTTTGTACTCCAGTGTAAACTTTGGCAAATACAGATTACCTGTATCCATTGCAAAACTACCTAGCCAAATATACCAGTTGTCCTGGTTGAATTTGCTGACAAGCGAATCAACGCCAACATCCGGCTTGGGGAGAAAGACAGTCATACTGAACTTTTCGTCGCCATAAGGTAAGTCAATTGCCTGGAAAAGATCATTTTCAAAGTATGAGAATTCGTTCTCCTGTGTCATCATCTGACACCGGACTCGAGAACTATCTGGTAGGGTGAACCAATCCTCCCGCGTATCTTCCTCGTCAAACTCGTATGTCCAGGTGCCTTTGAAGTAAATGGCATTGATGAGAAACATGACCGTCTCTGCATCGATCTCGTCAGGCACGATTTTCGTTATTTTCCCGTGCGTTTTCTCGTCGACCCAACTATTAATCGTTTTCGAGGCATCCGGTTTGCAGAAGTCCAACGACGCGACTTCGGCATCGAAATACGTTCGGTTGAGATTGATAAACTCCTCTTTGACCGGGAACCCCTCCCGGCACCAGATTGAGTTGGCGATTTCAAAGATCACCTTAGGATCAAGCTGCGTTAGCAGATCGATTAGGCTTTGATACGACTCATTTATCTCTTGCTCCGTCAGGCCGGCCAGCTCGAGCGTGGTCCGCATCGCCTCCTCGGTAGCGCCGTTTGCGCCATTGTAAGTCATACCGAGAGCTATCGAGACCGACAGAGGTGAAATAAAGACATTAGAGTCTTCATCCCCTTTGACGATTTCCCTGAAGAGCTTGAGCCCGAACTTGTTATCGGATTCAACTATACTCTCTTCGACCGCGGTCAGTTTGCGCGGGGGATTGTCCGGGGGATTGACGGCTTTCTCTGAGCAGCCGGTTGATAAGAGGCAGAGCAATGACCCAACCAACAGTGTAAATGTTCTCAACATAATTTACCTCCCACTTTCCTTCATCGGCGATATCTGTGTCTACTGTATGAACGACTTAAGCATACCACTTGTTTAGGGGAAAAGCAAGTCTGTAGAAACTGCACCGGATGTACGGTTGGGTTTGCTCCAGGGTCTGGGGGATGATCCAGGGCTCCGCTGGGCGAGCAGTTAGTTGCGGGTTCTTACCTGACTGGCGCAGGTTCCGGCGGGGGGATGGTGAAATGGGGGTAAAGCTTCATCATTGGCTGCCGATATCAGATGATGGCCAATTGGCTCGAAGAGAGAGTTAGCGAAGAGAATTTTAGCGATTTATGTTTGCATTTTCGAACGATTTGCCGTATATTAAGAAGGAAAAGATATGCGAATACCTAAAAAAATGACTTGACATTAGCGGCAGCAAGCGTTAGTTGTACCTTTTGCCGGGCGTAATGTCAGGCAATTTTTTTCGGAAGCTTTGTTCTTTGACAACTTAATAGCCACTCTGAATGCAAGAGAAGCGGGCCTTTGGATTATGTCGCAATCTCAAGATTGATGAAATCTTGGGACGTCAATATCCGAGGTTCTTGTAAATCTTGAATAACGTATCCGAATAGGAGCGTTTCAGGAGACAGGACAAGGAAATTCAAAACATAATATGTTGTGGAGAGTTTGATCCTGGCTCAGAACGAACGCTGGCGGCGTGCTTAATACATGCAAGTCGTACGAGAAAATCTGGCTTCAGCTTCGGTTGAAATTGGGTGAGTAAAGTGGCGAACGGGTGAGTAACACGTGGATAATCTACCCCTGAATCTGGGATAATCCCCCGAAAGGAGGTCTAATACCGGATAACATCGCCGGGTGACATCATTTGGCGGTCAAAGGTGGGGCAACCTGCCGTTTGGGGATGAGTCCGCGCTCCATTAGCTTGTTGGTGAGGTAATGGCCCACCAAGGCGACGATGGATAGCCGACCTGAGAGGGTGACCGGCCACACTGGGACTGAGATACGGCCCAGACTCCTACGGGAGGCAGCAGTAGGGAATATTGCGCAATGGACGAAAGTCTGACGCAGCAACGCCGCGTGGGTGATGAAGCTCCTTGGAGTGTAAAACCCTGTCAGTGGGGAAGAAACGTACGGGGAGTCACTGCCCTGTACCTGACGGTACCCGCAGAGGAAGTCCCGGCTAACTCCGTGCCAGCAGCCGCGGTAACACGGGGGGGACAAGCGTTGTTCGGATTTACTGGGCGTAAAGGGCGCGTAGGCGGGCTTTCAAGTCGGATGTGAAAACTGGCAGCTTAACTGTCAGCCTGCATTCGATACTGATGGCCTTGAGTACAGGAGAGGAGAGCGGAATTCCAGGTGTAGCGGTGAAATGCGTAGATATCTGGAAGAACACCAGTAGCGAAGGCGGCTCTCTGGCCTGATACTGACGCTCAAGCGCGAAGGCTTGGGGAGCAAACAGGATTAGATACCCTGGTAGTCCAAGCGGTAAACGATGGGTACTAGGTGTCGGGGGTATCGACTCCCTCGGTGCCGAAGCTAACGCATTAAGTACCCCGCCTGGGGAGTACGGTCGCAAGGCTGAAACTCAAAGGAATTGACGGGGGCCCGCACAAGCGGTGGAGTATGTGGTTCAATTCGAGGCAACGCGCAGAACCTTACCTGGGCTTGACATGCTTGGGATCACCGGTGAAAGCCGGTTTCCCCTTCGGGGGCCCTTGCACAGGTGCTGCATGGCTGTCGTCAGCTCGTGCCGTGAGGTGTTGGGTTAAGTCCCGCAACGAGCGCAACCCCTGTCCATAGTTACCATCAGGTCATGCTGGGGACTCTATGGAGACTGCCGGTGATAAGCTGGAGGAAGGTGGGGATGACGTCAAGTCCTCATGGCCCTTATGCCCAGGGCTACACACGTACTACAATGGCCGGTACAGAAGGTCGCAATACCGTGAGGTGGAGCTAATCCCAAAAACCGGCCTCAGTTCAGATTGGAGTCTGCAACTCGACTCCATGAAGTAGGAATCGCTAGTAATCGCTGATCAGCAGGCAGCGGTGAATACGTTCCCGGGCCTTGTACACACCGCCCGTCAAGCCACGGAAGTTGGGAGCACCCGAAGTCGTTTGCCTAACCGCAAGGAGGGCGGCGCCTAAGGTGATACTGGCAACTGGGGCTAAGTCGTAACAAGGTAGCCGTAGCGGAAGCTGTGGCTGGATCACCTCCTTTCTAAGGAGCACGGTGTGTCGTGAGTCCGCCGTCGGTGGATTCACCCATAACCTAAGTCGATCGGCATAGTGCCATAAGGCGCTTCTCTTGCTCAGGTGGCTATTTAGAATAAATAACATCGCCTGTCAGGCGAGTAGGCAAGGCATAGTATTCGGGCCTATAGCTCAGTTGGTTAGAGCGCGCGCCTGATAAGCGCGAGGTCGGTGGTTCAACTCCACCTAGGCCCATTTGTTAGAAGCGATTATCGGGGATGTAGCTCAGTTGGGAGAGCGGTGGCTTTGCAAGCCACAGGTCACCGGTTCGATCCCGGTCATCTCCATGTGACGACACGAGGCAATAGCTCGTATGTATAAATAAGGGGTCTTTGATGACCCCAATGCTCTTTGACAACTTCATAGTATCTAAAAGATACGTAACGAGTATCTTCCAATAGGCTGTGTTCAATAGCAGAAATAGTGAATGCTCTTAAGTAGGTTTTTCGGTTAAGCTACTAAGGGCACTCGGTGGATGCCTTGGCACAGAGAGGCGATGAAGGACGTGGCTAACTGCGATAAGCTCCGTTTAGATGTAAACAATCCTTGAGACGGAGATCTCCGAATGGGGAAACCCGGTCCGCTGCAAGGCGGATCATCGTGCGCTGAATACATAGGTGTACGAGGCGAACGCAGGGAACTGAAACATCTTAGTACCTGCAGGAAAAGAAAACAATTGTGATTCCCTAAGTAGCGGCGAGCGAACGGGGATCAGCCTAAACCGGTCTGCACGTTAAAGCCTGTCAGCGTTGTGCTACCGGGGTCGTGGGAACCGACTGGTCTGGTGACAGATGGGCCAGGGAGTTACAAACCGCATGTATAGATGAAAGACCTGGAAAGGTCTGCCGGAGAAGGTGACAGCCCCGTAATCGAAATGCATGTGGCTCCCGTCGGAGCTCCCAAGTAGGGCGGGACACGAGGAATCCTGTTCGAATCTGCCAGGACCATCTGGTAAGGCTAAATACTACTCTGTGACCGATAGTGAACAAGTACCGTGAGGGAAAGGTGAAAAGTACCCCGGGAGGGGAGTGAAATAGTACCTGAAACCGTGTGCCTACAAGCGGTCGGAGGAAAGGAGCTTCTTCGGAGGCTCTGGACTGACGGCGTGCCTATTGAATAATGATCCGACGAGTTACTGCTCTGTCGCAAGGGTAAGCCAAACCCTGGCGCACCCGTAGCGAAAGCGAGTCTTAATAGGGCGACTTAGTGGCAGGGCGTAGACCCGAAACCAGGTGATCTATGCATGGCCAGGATGAAAGTTCGGTAAAACGAACTGGAGGTCCGAACCCACCAGTGTTGAAAAACTGGGGGATGAGCTGTGCATAGGGGTGAAAGGCCAATCAAACCTGGAAATAGCTGGTTCTCCCCGAAATAACTTTAGGGTTAGCCTCGGAGTTCAGTTTTGCGGAGGTAGAGCACTGGATGGGCTAGGGGCCCTACAAGGCTACCAAACCCAACCAAACTCCGAATGCCGTAAAATGGTCTCCGGGAGTCAGGCAGTGGGGGATAAGCTTCATTGCCAAAAGGGAAACAACCCAGACCATCAGCTAAGGTCCCCAAGTCATGCTAAGTGGTAAAGGATGTGGAATTACTCAAACAGCTAGGATGTTGGCTCAGAAGCAGCCATCATTTAAAGAGTGCGTAACAGCTCACTAGTCCAGTGATTTTGCGCCGATAATGTACGGGACTATGCATGGCACCGAAGCTATGGGTCCGCTTCTGGCGGACGGTAGGGGAGCATTCTCTGAGAGCCGAAGGTTGGCTGTAAGGCTGACTGGATGTCAGAGAAGAGATTATGTCGGAACGAGTAGCGATAAAGCAGGACTAGAAACCTGCTCACCGTAAGCCTAAGGTTTCCTGGGGAAGGCTAAACCTCCCAGGGTTAGTCGGGTCCTAAGGCGAGGTCGAAAGGCGTAGCCGATGGGAAACAGGCTAAAATTCCTGTACTTGTAGAGTTGCGTTTTAAGCTATGGGGTGACGCAGAAGTGAAGGTCAGCCGGCGAATGGTTGTGCCGGTCTAAGCCTGTAGGTGGGGACCGCAGGCAAATCCACGGTCCTAACATCGAGAGGTGATGGGGTGGTCCTAGACCAGAACTGATCGTAATCATGCTGCCAAGAAAAACCTCTATGCTAGTTGCTCTGCAATCCGTACCGCAATCCGCCACAGGTAGGCGAGGAGAGTATCCTAAGGTGCTCGGGTTAACTCATGTTAAGGAACTCGGCAAACTCACCCCGTAACTTCGGAAGAAGGGGTGCCACTGGTAGGTGAAATGCCTGCGCATGGAGCTGAAGGTGGTCGCAGTGAAGAGGCCGCGGTGACTGTTTACTAAAAACATATGTCTCTGCCAAGTCTCATAAGACGACGTATAGGGACTGATACCTGCCCGGTGCTGGAAGGTTAAAAGGAGGTGTTATCCGCCTTTGGGTGGAGAAGCGCTGAATTGAAGCCCCAGTAAACGGCGGCCGTAACTATAACGGTCCTAAGGTAGCGAAATTCCTTGTCGGGTAAATTCCGACCTGCACGAATGGTATAACAACTGCGGCGCTGTCTCAACATGAGGCCCGGTGAAACTGTAGCAGCGGTGAAGATGCCGTTTACCCGTATCGGGACGGAAAGACCCCGTGAACCTTTACTATAACCTGACATTGGTGTTTGGTTATGCATGTGTAGCATAGGTGGGAGACGTTGAAGCTGGCACGCTAGTGTCGGTGGAGTCGCCGGTGAAATACCACCCTTGTGTCATCGGATGTCTAACCTCGGGCCTTGAACCAGGTTCAGGAACAGTGTCAGGCGGGTAGTTTAACTGGGGCGGTTGCCTCCCAAAATGTAACGGAGGCGCGCAAAGGTTCCCTCAGGCCGGATGGTAATCGGCTTTGGAGCGTAAAGGTATAAGGGAGCTTAACTGCGAGACATACCGGTCGAGCAGGTGCGAAAGCAGGTCTTAGTGATCCGGCGGTTGTGTATGGAAATGCCGTCGCTCAACGGATAAAAGGTACTCCGGGGATAACAGGCTTATCTCCTCCGAGAGTTCATATCGACGAGGGGGTTTGGCACCTCGATGTCGGCTCATCACATCCTGGGGCTGAAGAAGGTCCCAAGGGTTTGGCTGTTCGCCAATTAAAGTGGTACGTGAGCTGGGTTTAGAACGTCGTGAGACAGTTCGGTCCCTATCTGATACGGGCGTAGGAAATCTGAGGAGAGTCGACCCTAGTACGAGAGGACCGGGTCGAACCAACCGCCGGTGCACCTGTTGTGGCGCCAGCTGCATCGCAGGGTAGCTGCGTTGGGAAGGGATAAGCGCTGAAAGCATCTAAGTGCGAAGCCCACTCCAAGATTAGATTTCCCTCCGTCGTAAGACGGACTGAAGACCCCTGGAAGATAACCAGGTTGATAGGTCACAGATGTAAGTCCGGTAACGGATTCAGTCGAGTGATACTAATTGGTCGTGCGGCTTAACCGATCTAATAATTTACTTAGGCAGCATTCATGCCCTCTGCCGGGCACAGCCTATTGGGCGATACCTTACGTGCCTTAAAGATACTATGAAAAGCTTCTCGGTAGCGATAGCGACGGGGACACACCTGTTCCCATTCCGAACACAGAAGTTAAGCCCGTCTACGTCGATGGTACTACGTGGGTGACTGCGTGGGAGAGTAGAAAGCTGCCGGGTTAAATAAAGCCCCCAATCATGCAAGTGGTTGGGGGTTTTTTAATATTCATTCAACTGGCCATATTTCTCTTGACAATGTTAGACAAACACCTAAAAATAAGAATCATTCTCTTAAGAGAAACACAAGATTTCAGGTTCAGGAGATAACAAAGTGAACTCCAGAGCTATTTTCAGACAGCTTTTCCTATCCATTTGCCTGGGCATAATAATATGTGCCTGGCCTTGTGACTGTGCCATTGCAAGCAAGGATAGTGTGCCATCTGAGCCGAGCTCACCTGAAGCGACCGAATCAACGACAAAGGCAACGGGCCCAATAGATGCCTCGACCTCTAAAGAATCTCCACGAGTCCTTGAGGGCACCAGACTCAATAAGAGGCAGAGAAGGAGTATTTGGAAAGAGCGAGTACATGCTGAACGAAGAGCCAGAAGAGACGCTCGTGCAAAGTATCCCAATCGCTACTCGCTTGTGGACACATTACCGGTTGGCACAATCATACATTTGTCCGATACTACATATCTCATGCCTGATTATGATCCTGATGACGTCTGGGTGGCTACGAAAGTACAGAAAACTGTTCTACCAGGAGCAACAGCAACCGTAATTGGAGTTGTCATAGACAAGAGCGGATTTCTTTGGTATGAAACTGAAATCTTGGAATATCCGATCAGAATTGGCGGGACAACAGACACGGGCTGGGTAATTGCAAGTGGCTTAATGAGCCAAATGCCTGTAGAAAACTTTTTGAAGAGCATAGATTTGGAGGATTTCCTCAGGCAAGTGTACATAAAGGAGCTACTACATCAGCATAACATAAGTAAATTGCAACTCGATTCAATTTCATGGGAGGCGGAGCGAGAACAATGGCCACTTCCAGATGTAGAGTAACAGTAGGTCGAAACCCCTGCGGTTTCGACAATTGTGACGGAACGAAAAATTTCTCGGTGGCGATAGCGACGGGGACACACCTGTTCCCATTCCGAACACAGAAGTTAAGCCCGTCAACGTCGATGGTACTGCGTGGGTGACTGCGTGGGAGAGTAGAAAGCTGCCGGGGTTAAATCAACCCCCCAATCATGCAAGTGGTTGGGGGTTTTTAGTTGTGGCGCCGTGGTGCGATTTGCCTATATTCTAGAACAAAGGCGCAACCCGAAATCCGCGCCAACCTGTAGTAGTATGGTTGATGAAAAAATAAAAAAGTAGAAAGAACAAATGGATAAGTATGTTTGTACAGTATGTGGCTATGTGTATGATCAAGAAAAAGGGGATCCAGATGGCGGAATAGCACCGGGAACAAAATTTGAAGATATTCCTGATGATTGGGTATGTCCCGTATGTGGGGTAAGTAAAGATATGTTTGAAAAGATAAAGGAGGAATAAAATGGGCGTAAGACAAGTAAAAGCGGGTATTTATTCGGTTGGTGCAATTGATTGGGACAGAAGGTTATTTGATGAACTCATACCCCTGCCTGATGGAACCAGTTATAATTCCTATTTGATAAAAGGTAGCGAGAAGACGGCGCTGATAGATACAGTGGACCCAACGATGACAGATGTACTGATGAAGAATCTCAATCAATTTGAGATCAAGGTAATAGATTATGTTATCGCCAATCACGCTGAGCAGGATCATTCAGGCTCATTACCTCAGATACTCGATATTTATCCTGATGCCAAGGTCGTTTGCACACCAAAATGTAAAGCTATGCTTACGGATTTGTTTTTAGTCCCTGAAAATAAGTTCATAACAATGGATGATGGAGATACACTGCCATTAGGCGAAAAGACACTGGAGTTTATTCATACCCCATGGGTTCATTGGCCAGAGACGATGCTGACGTATCTAAGGGAAGACAGGATACTTTTTACCTGTGATTTTTTGGGCTCTCATCTTGCAACCAGCAATCTGTTTGTGACTGATGAGCCGACGGTCTATGAGGCAGCCAAGAGATACTATGCAGAGATAATGATGCCGTTCAGAACAGTCATTAAGAAAAATATGGAGAAGATAAAGGATTTCGAGATTGAGATGATTGCGCCAAGCCATGGTCCAGTTTATAATAAACCCGACTTTATTCTCAATGCTTATAGAGAATGGATTTCTGACAATGTAAAGAATGAAGTGGTCTTACCATATATCTCAATGCATGGTAGCACAAAGAAAATGATAGATTACTTTGTATGGGCTTTAATTGAGAGGGGCATAACTGTAAAGCAGTTCAATTTGTCTAAAACCGATATTGGGAAATTAGCGATGGCTTTGGTAGACGCAGCTACAATCGTGATTGGGTCGCCCACGGTTTTGGTTGGTCCGCATCCGAATGTGGTTTATGCGGTTTATCTTGCAAACGCTTTAAGACCAAAGTTGAAATTCGCATCAATCATTGGATCCTATGGCTGGGGGGGCAAGATAATAGAACAACTTGCAGGGATGATCCTCAATTTAAAGGTAGAGATACTTGATCCCGTTATTATAAAAGGACCTCCAAAAGAAGAGGATTTCAAGGCATTGGACAGATTGGCAGATAACATCTTGAATAAACATAAGGTGTATCAGGACGGACTTGAGTTGACACTTGCTTAAAAGGAGAGTGGTCATTTACCTCTGAGAACAACAGTTAGGAGGTAGTGATGACCACTCAACA
>Ga0315539_1003586_pt1 | contig 10875 bp, 15 predicted proteins | sample SalMarSW160150MG_FD_203097 | JGI IMG/M metagenome (GOLD analysis project Ga0315539, IMG submission 203097) | Salt marsh sediment microbial communities from the Plum Island Ecosystem LTER, Massachusetts, United States - Salt Marsh Sediment SW1601-150 ... | reverse complement strand
AGGAGGAGAATCTGTTGGCTCTTCCCAAGCAATAACATAAAATGCTATTGCAAAACAAACGACTAAAACACTAAAGACTAATGAAACTATTTTGTATGAAATTTGTTTTTTCATAATAAATAATGCAAGGTTTGTGTGATTTACTCTGGCGCTGTTAAACTTTTTAAAATATCTTCTGTATCCTCTGATGGTTCAAAGCTATCAGAAGCAGACAAACTTTCCAGTAATTCCTCTGAAATCGGTTCGCCTGGTTCAGAAGCTGAAAGAGATTCTAATATTTCTTTCATTGTTCTACCGGTTGGTTTTTCTTCTGACACTTCTTTTAATTCTGTTTTTTTTAAATAATAAAAAAAACCAAGGCAAACAATAATGGCTATTATAATAATTATGCCCAGATATTTAAGGGAGTTTTTATCTGGTTTTGTTATTGTTGTATCCATATCTTTATATTATTATAATCTTCTAAAGAAATCATCGCAAGGAAAGTTTTGCACAGAAAAGATAATATCAGCTCAAAGTTCAAAGTTCAAAACTCAAAGCCACAGCCTTAAAACTCAAAACTTTCTTTTATTTTTTAAAGTTAGTAAGCTTGAACCTAACATATTTGATATTTCTTCTGTTTCTTTTAAAAGTTGGTTGATCTTATCTTTATCTGCTTCAGTAGAATCTCTTAATAATCCTAATCAATACTTAGTTTCATTGGCTGATTTTAATGCTATTTCGTAAAATTTAATAAAATCCCTCTTAGAGCTTGCAGATTTGGCTTCAACTACATTAGCTCCAATAGAAGTAGCTGACCTCAAAAGCTGGTCTGAAATTACCCAATAAACTTTCTTTTCAGGTAAATTTCCTAAAAACTTAATTATTTGAATTGAAAAATAATAACATCTATATTTAAGTTCAGTTTTTAGCTTTAAGTTGTAGTTTTGCACTTTGAGTTTTGCGTTTTGAGCTATTATAAGTCAAGATTTCTTTGGGAAATAGCGGTTTGAATTTTTATTCTTGGCTGTTGGCCCGAACCCTTTGCCTTAATGTCCAAAAAAACCGTTACTCTTGGTTGAAGACGATCTCCTGCATTATCTCCAGAAACTTGAAAATTAAAAGATGTTACTTCAAAATCATCTGAAGTTAAATCATACTCTTCTCCATCTCTATCTATTTTCAGCTGTCCATTTTCTAGAAAAAATCTCCAACACTGACCATGATAAGTGGCGAACTTTATACTGCTTGCAGTTTCCAGATAATTTGATCCGTCAATACAACCTATCTCATCTTTCCTTGCCATTCTTATTGCCCGGTCGATATATTCTACTGCATAACTAATTTGGCTTAAAAGCTGCTGGTGAGCTAAATTATATCTTTGCAACTTAATAGATGAAACAAAAACTCCCATAGCAGCTCCAATAACTATAGAAAAAATAAGGGCAGTGACTAATAACTCTACCAACGTAAACGCTCTATTGTTGTTTTGAATCTTCATATTAATACCAGTCGTATAGATTTTCTTGGACAGTTATTGTATGAGTATCTCCTCTTTCTGTCCATTCAACTTCAACTTTTACTTCTAATTTAGGATCATCCAAGGTAACAATTGTTCTTCTTTTATAATTCGAAAAGCCTGAAACTGGTTGCAGGCCGCTATCGCCTATTAAACCATCGTACCAATTAGGCGCCTCTTGCAACCAATTTGTATCTCTAATATTTCTGACATTCTCAATTCCTTCTTTGGCAAGATATGCAGCAGTAAGACGATAACTGGAAGAAAAAGTAGAAAAGACAATTTGTTGAACCATAGCATAAGCAGCCAATCCTCCAATTGTAATAACCAACATAGCAATTAAAATTTCAAGAATGGTGAATCCCTCACATTTTTTCTTTTTATTCCACATAAATTAAGCCTGCCTTATTAATTTTAATAGTTTTGGTTTTTGATTCGTCATCAGTTAGGCAAATCACAATTATAACTTCAGAGCCCAATTCTTCGGCATCATTGTCTAATAGATAAACTTCTGGGTCAGGCGGTTTAAAGATTATATTAATATGCTGTTCTGATAAATCTTTAATTTTTATCCCCTGCTCAAAATAAATTTCTTTAATTTTATCAGTCCCTGGATCATACTTTTTATTATTATCAGTATCGGCAAATAGAATATAATATTTGTTACTTGAGGGCGTTTTACTTAATCGTATTCCGTAACCTCCTTCTGGAACATTGCCATCAAACTCTTGCGCTGACATTGCCATTTCCTGAACTTTTCTAATGTCCTGAGCTAATTTACTTGCTGAACGTTGAAAAGCAAGCTGCTGCCTCATAGAATTATAACTGGGAAGAATTATTAATGATAAAATCACAATAATTACTATCACTACCAGAGATTCTACGAGGGTAAAACTTTTGTTTTTGTTTGGAATTTTAAACATGGATATTTAAATTTATTCAGCTCAAAGTTCAAAGTTCAAAACTCAAAGCCACAGCTTAAAGCTCAAAGTTTTTAATAATTTAGTTTTAAGTTTTGAGTTGTGGTTTTGCACTTTGAGTTTTGCGTTTTGAGTTGTTAAATTATAAACAAATTCCAATACCAACTAATAATTATTTCTCCCAGAAATAATGCAATAAATGTGCCAATAACCAAAAACGGGCCAAAAGGAACTTCGCTTTTCATTGTCTTTCTTTTTGCTAAAATCAATCCTATTCCTATTATAGCACCTATTAGAAAACTGAAAAACAAAGCAACCAAAATATATGGGAAGCCGAGCAAAAGTCCCATAAGAAAAGCCAATTTTATATCTCCTACTCCCATCCATTTTCCTCGAGAAAATACTACAATGGCTAAAAAAAACAAGCTGGCAATGAAAGCAGCGATTAGAGGATTTAAAAAAGGTTTTAAAATTCCAAATTCCAAATTCCAAATCCCAAACAAATCCCAATGACCAAAACTCAAAATTTCAAACAAACGATACAAAAAAGTTATTGCTATTGCAGGAAATATAACCTTGTCGGGAATAATGAAGTGTTTTAGATCATAGACGAAAATTATAATTAAGAAAGAAGAGATCAAAATCCAAAATCCAAATGTCAAACCAAGCCCAAAATCCAAAATCCAAAAAGTTAAAACAAATAGAATTCCCGTGAATAATTCTACTAAAGGATACTGAAGAGAGATTCTTTTCTTGCAATATCGGCATTTTCCTCCTAAAAATAAAAAACTAAAAACAGGAATCAAATCCTGCCAAGATAAAGTATGTTTACAATAAGGGCAAAAAGATCTGCCCTTTAAAAAACTCTGTTTCTGTTCCAGACGGTAAATCACGCAATTTAAAAAACTCCCAACCATCAAGCCAAAAAGAAAAACAAATAAATTCATATTAATCTGGGCAAGTGATACTTGTCAGCTCTGCTCGGCAATCAATAGCTGTTAGTTCAACTTCTCGACCAGCTCCTTGTGAATCAACGCACCAGCAATTTCCTAAATTCAAGTTGGAAATAACTGCATAACCATTCTCACTCTCTTGACAGCCAATTACTCCATCAGGTCCATTGTGCTCATCAATATAATCTTCAATCCTTTTAAAATCCCCGCTCTCAGCTAAAGTATCATCGCTAGTATCGCAAACACCTTCATAGGTTTCAATGTCATTATAATACAATTCTCCGGCATTCCTAACTTCTCTTAAAGCTGTTTTAACTGCTGCGTCTTGTCCCTCTTTTTTAGCAGAACTTGTCCGAACTAAAACAATAGCAACTAAAAAACCAATTATAGCAATTACTGCTAATAATTCAATTATAGTAAACCCCCCACCTTTTTTAGGTGAAAAGGTGGGGGTAAATCTCCTATTTTCTTTTCCAACCCAAATAAACTGAAACATTAAAGGTCTGAAAAACTTAACTAAATATTAATTGCTATGGACAGGCAGTAATAGCTGCTCCACAAGTACCTGTAATTTCTTTTGCCTCTCCAGTAGAATCAACACAAAAATAAGGAGCGGGTGACCCTGCGTTTAATTGAGCGCAAGCTGCCCATTCACTAGCAGTATCACCACAGTAGGCTGTTTGCCCGTTATCCGAAACTCCAGCTGCAACCCTTAGCCAATCATCATTATTTGGACCATCACAAAAACTCTCAGAGGGAGTTCCACCAGTATTATCATAATTACTTTCATGATCCATAGCCCATAGTTCAGCTGATGACCTTAATCCTGACAAATCTGCTTTTATAGCTACATCCTTTGCCTTGTTTCTAGCCGAACCTAATGAAACCAAAACAATTGAAGCCAGAATTCCAATAATAGCAATTACCACCAATAATTCAATCAATGTAAAACCTTTCTTTTTCATAAACATAAATATTTACGATTTATTTTTAAATTAGAACACTCGACCTTTTTTAATAATCCTTATATAAATTATATCACAGTTCTGATAAAACAACCTGTGGAAAACTACACTACACTCCCATTGAATAAAGAGGCATTAAAACTGCTCCCATTAAACCAGCCACTACTCCTCCTAAAATAATAATGAAAATTGGTTCAAGAAGCCGTACAAAATTGTCTAAACTTCTATCTACATCTTTCTGATAAAATTCCACTACATTCATTAAAGAGGTGTCTAAGCTGCCTGTTTTTTCCCCTACTGTTACCATTTGATAAAAAAGAGGGAAAATAAGAGAAGGATATTTTTCCAAAACTGAACTTATTGTTTCACCCTTTTTAACCTGGTCGCGAGTTTCAAGAAGAACTCCTTTATAAAGGTCGTTGCTTACAACCTCGCCAGTAATCTGCAATGCTTGGGCTATAGGAACACCCCCTGAAATTAAAGTAGAAAGATTTAAAGCGCAGCGGCCCAGAAAAAGCTTTTTTAAGAAATTGCCTAATATAGGTAATTTTACTAAATTTCTGTCAAAAAACTTTTTTCCTGCTTTGCTTTTTGCAAAGAAGTAAATACCAGCTATTGATCCAATTAAAACTATAAGTGCGGCCCACCATCGTTTTTTCAAAAATTCTGAAACTGCCATTACTACACGAGTAGCTAAAGGAAGCTCCTGGCCAGTTCCTTTTAAAACCTCGGAAAGCTGAGGAATAACATAAACCATTATTAAAACAACCACTGCTATAAAAACAACTAAAATGAAAAGCGGATAAACCATTGCTCCTCTTATCTTTGAACGAAAAGAATACTCTTTTTCTAAATAATCAGCTAGATATAAAAAAACATCGCTAAGCTTGCCAGAGGCTTCTCCAGATCTAACCATACTGATATAAAAAGGACTAAAAATTTTTGGAAAAAGAGAAAGGGATTTAGAAAGAGACGTTCCTCCTTCTATTTCTTCAGCAAGCTTTAAGATTTTCTCTCTGAAAATCGCCTTTCTTGTCTGTTTGGCAATAGCTCTAAAACTCTCAACTATCGGCACATTGGACTTAAACATAATTGATATTTGCCGGGAAAAAAGTACAACATCTTTTTTACTAACTCTTTCCATAAATTTTAGCTTTTGAGCATAAAAGGGAACAGCTGTTGTTTCTTGTAAAGCAGTTACATAAAGCCCGTGAGTTTTCAAAACATTAAAAGCGGCTTCTCTGTCAGAAGCTTCCACCATGCCTGATTGAATTTCTCCTGTTTTGCTTCTAGCCTGATAATTAAACTTCATAAATGCTACCTCCTTACTAAGTTTCTCAATTCTGAAGGGTTAATAGAGTAATTCTGAGCAACTTCCAAGGCAATCTCTTTTGACCTAACTAGATTAGCCAAGTATCTATTTAAAGAAATCATTCCTATTTCAGCTGACGTCTCAATAACCATAGGTATTTCGTGAATTTTATTCTCTCTAATCAAATTAGCAACAGCCGGAGTATTAAGCATTATCTCACAAGCAGGCATTAGTCCTCCTTTAATTCTGGGCACTAATCTTTGAGAAAGGACGCCGAGCAAAGAACCTGAAAGTTGAGCCCGAATTTGCGCCTGTTGAGATCCAGGAAAAGTATCCACAATCCTATGAATAGTTTGAGAAGCTGAATTAGTATGTAAAGTAGCCAAGACTAAATGTCCTGTTTCAGCTGCAGTAATAGCAGTGCCTATTGTTTCAGTATCTCTCATTTCTCCCACCATAATTACATCTGGATCTTGACGAAAAGTAGATTTTAAAGCTTTGGCAAAACTTAAAGTATCTGAATTAAGCTCTCTTTGGTCAATAATTGATCTGTCATCTTTAAAAACATATTCAATAGGATCTTCAATTGTAATTATATGAACAGCTTTACTATGATTTATTTCATTAATCATGGCAGCTAAGGTTGTGGATTTGCCCTGGCTGGAAGGACCAGTGATTAAAACAAACCCTTGAGAAGGCCGAATAAACTCGTGCAGAATAGGAGCAAGGCTTAACTCTTCAATAGTGGAGATTTTACTTGGAATTAAACGAAGAGCACAAGAAACACCTCCTCTCTGAAAGAAAATATTAACTCTAAACCTTGCTTCGTTATCAAAGCTGTAAGAAAAATCAATTTCTTTTTCTTCAAGAAATCTCTTTTGCTGTTCCTGGTTCAATAATGCAAAAGCTAAACCCTTAGAATCTTCTGAAGAAAGCTTTTTTCTCCTTACTAAAGGAACTAATCTGCCTCCTATTCGCAAGGTCGGAACATGACCCATGGATATATGTAAATCAGATGCTTTCTGAGCTAATGTAATTTCTAATAGATTTTTTAAAATAGGAGAATAGTTCATAATTTGTTTAAGATCTTTTTTACTTCTTCAACCACTTCGCTTGGCGTATAATGAGCTTTTACTAAATATCTCGCTGCGCCTAATTTCAATCCCTTTTCTATCTCTTGCTTTTCGCCAAGATTTGAAAGAATAACTACTTTTAGATTTTTTAATTCATCGTCTCTTTCAATCTTTCTAAGAATCTCCCAACCATTAAAATTAGGCAAAACAATATCTAAAAGCAAAAGGTCTGGCATGTTTCCTTTTTCTTTCATCTTTTTCAAAACCTCTTTTCCGTCAATAGCTACTTGTACAGAAAATCCCGCTTCTTTTAATTTAGTGCTATAAATATCCACTAAAAATGGATCATCTTCAACTAATAAAATTGTTTTCATATATTTATTTCTCCTCTGCAACTCTTAATACTTCCTCCAAAGAAGTAATGCCTTCTAAAACTTTTAATATCCCGTCCTGTTTCATTTTAAGCATTCCTTGGCGATTGGCTTCTTCTCCAATCTGGGCTTCCGAAGGCTTTGTTAGGATCAACTTGCTAAGCTGGTCAGTCATTTCCAAAATCTCATAAACACCAATCCGGCCAGAATAACCTGCATTATTACATCTTTTACAGCCAACTGGTTCATGGATATAAAAGGTCTTATCTAGTTTAACATCCGCTTTAACAGCTGGAGGAAAATTCTCTATTTCCCTTAAAAGTATTTTTCTTGTTTCTTTATTCGCTTTTATTTTCTTTTTGCAATGAACGCAAAGTTTTCTTACTAATCTTTGGGCAATAGCCAAACTTAAAGTAGGAGGAAGAAGAAATGGCTGGATTCCCATATCAATCAATCTTGGAATTACTCCAAGCGTGTTTGACGTATGCAATGTAGAAAGCAAGATATGACCGGTCAAAGCTGCATGAATAGACAAAGAAGCGGTTTCTTCATCTCTAATCTCCCCTACCATTAAGATATCCGGGTCTTGCCTTAAAGTATAACGGAGACCGCTGGAAAAACTATAGCCAATTTCCGGTTTTACTTGAGATTGATTAACTCCTTCAATAAAATACTCCACTGGATCTTCCAGCGTCATTATGTTCACTTCGTCTTTGTTAAACAGGCCTAAAATAGCGTAAAGAGTCGTGGTCTTACCTGAGCCAGTAGGTCCTGTAGCTAAAATCATTCCATATGGTTTTTTTAATGCTCTTTCTATTGTTTCAAGATTTCTTCCAATTATACCCATTCCCTTAAAGTCAGCTTTTCTCTCGCCAGGATCTAAAATTCTTATTGCTACTTTTTCTCCTAAAGTAGTTGGGAAGCTGGAAACCCTAAAGTCAATATTCCTATCCCCGACTTTAGTGCTAAATCTGCCGTCTTGAGGGACCCTGGTTTCATCTATTTTTAAATTAGAAAGAATCTTAATTCTAGCTACTATTGCTGGCAAAATCCTTAAAGGCAAAAAAATACTAGAATGCAATATTCCGTCTAATCTAAAACGGACTCTTAATTTTTCTCTGCCAGGTTCAATATGGATGTCTGAAGCATTGCCGTCAACAGCATGTCTTAATATAACGGCTACTACTTTTGAAATTGGAGCTTCTTCTACTACTCTTTCAAGTTCAGTTGCTTTAATCTTTTTCTGGCCAACCTTTTCTTCTTTTTTAATCTCGGTCTCTAATTCTTCCAAAGCCCTGGTTACTTCTTTTCTTAAGGTTCTATATTTTCTTAAAAGTTCGTTGAAATTTGATAAAGTAATTAAAAAAATCCGATAACTAAATTTACTCTGACGGGCTAAAAACTCTAAAGCCTCTCTTGCTTTCAAATCCTCAGGATAAACCATGCCTATTTCTAAACGATCCTCTTCTTTAGCCAAAGGTATCATCTGATAATACCTGGATGATTCTTCAGGAATTGTTTCCAAAACTTTTAAAAGAACATCTTGAGAAGAAACTATTTTAAGAGGTATTTTCAAGATTTCGCTTTTCATCCCAAACAAAAAATCTTCAGAAACAACCTTGTTCTCTAAAATTACTTCCTCTTCTCTTTGGCCAGAGGTCTTAATCTCATATTCCAAAGAAGCTGCCTTTTGCTTCTTCAGTATTCCTTTTTTAACCAATTGTTGAACAAGTGTCATTTAAACATATTAACATATTAACATATTAACATTACGAATTTTAAATCCTGTTTAAATGTTAAAATCTTTAAATGTTAAAATGATTAATATGGTAAAAATGGGTTATCCCGCCCAATTTCTCCTTCAAAAGAAGGAACTTTTTCAAAAATTTGTGATTCTTGAAAAAATGGATTTTCTAAGACATTAAAATCTATTTCTATTTGTTTTACCACGCTAAATGAAAGGGTTGTTTCTGAAACTGATTCTGGTTTTCTAAAATATCCAAACCACAAAATAACAGCAATTATTATAAACGATGCTATCACAATTAGTGTTAGATATTTTTGCTTTTTTCTTTGTTGTATAAAATCAATAGCCATAAAATTGAGTTTTTAGCTCTAAATAAAAATCAAATAAGTCTTTTCCTTCTTCAGGAGAAGAAAAGTTAATTGATTTAATTTCAATAAGCCTGCTACTTGCATAAATGGCAGAGAGAAAATTCTTAAAAGCGGAATAAGAACCGCTGACTGAAATAGAAAAATACACTTCTTGAATTCTTTTTTTTGAGATTTCTTGCATTTCGCTCATATCAATTTTTGTTAGAATTAAACCATTTTCCGAGCTTGTTTTCTGAAGAAAGTTGAATATGACGGCTGGTGAAGGATTCGCCGGAAAAGCAGAATCAATCTTAGAAATCTGCTCGCTATATGTTAACAACTTTTTTGAAAAAGTTTCCAAATTTGAAAGATATTCCTCTTTTAATCTAATCTCTTCATCTTTTGTTTCTATTTCTGATTTTTTCTCTTGAAGCTCCTTATATCTAGGCCAGCAAAGAAAATATCCTCCTAAAACCAAAAGGGCAAAAAGACAAATAAGAATAATTGAAATGATTTGCTTAGAAGTAATTTTCATCTAAAAATAAGTGAAAGAGTAAAATTAATATTCCCTTCTTCGTTTATTAAAATTTCAGTAATATTGGAACTTATCAAAGCAGACTCCTGTTTTAAAATATTAATCTGCTGATCAAGGGTTGCAAAACTATCTACCTGGCCGGAAATATTTACTTTTCTTGTATCAGAATCAAAATCAAAATCAAAAAACCAAACAAAAGGAAGACAAGTTCCTTCTAAAAAAGTAAATATATCTAATGTTTTTTTATGTCTTGCCAGCGATTCATTAAAATCATCTATTTTCTGACTAATCGGTTGAAGCTCCTCTTCTTTCTCTGTTATGGCTTCTTCCAAAGGGACAACTACTATATTTCTTTCTTCAAGCTCCTTAGAGATTTTCTTTGAAGAAAATGTAATATAAAAATAAACAGCAGTAAGACTGATAAGCAAAATCAACAGAACAATCGCTATAACAATTGTCCAGGCAGGTACTTTAATTTTTATTCTGGGAGTAATCTCTATAGCCATATTATTCTAGACCCTTCATTGCCAAACCCATGGCCACAGCATAGGTTGGCCCTATTTCTTTTAAAGTATTGGTCAGAATTACTGGACAGGCAATATCAGAAAAAGGGTCAGCAACATCTAATTCTTTTTTTATTTCTGTAGAAAAGTATTCTTTTAAACCAGGCATTGATACTAATCCTCCGGCCAAAACAATTTTTTCTATTTCTTTTCCTTCTTTTAGATAAAAATTCCTAAACGCCTTTTTTATCTCTTCTAAAATTGAATCAATCAAAGGAATCAAAATATTTCTAATATTATTGTCTCCCTTCGGGAAATCCCCCGCAGAGGGAGTAATCAGTCCGTGTTTCTTTTTAATCTCCTCAGCTTTATTATAATCAATATTTAAAGATCTGGCTATTATTTCTGTTAATTGATTGCCGGCAATATTAAAACTATGACTTATTTTCAAAATTCCTTCTTCAACTACGCTACAAGTAGTGCTTCTGGCTCCAATATCTATTAAGCCAATCACTTTCTTTTCTTTCTCTTTTCTAACTGAAGATCTAGTTAAAGAAAATACTTCTGATTCTAAAATTCTTAAGTTTAAATTAGCAAGATGAGCAATCTCTTTATACTGACTAATAATATCATTGGGAATAGCTACTACCA
>Ga0315539_1003583_pt1 | contig 10879 bp, 6 predicted proteins | sample SalMarSW160150MG_FD_203097 | JGI IMG/M metagenome (GOLD analysis project Ga0315539, IMG submission 203097) | Salt marsh sediment microbial communities from the Plum Island Ecosystem LTER, Massachusetts, United States - Salt Marsh Sediment SW1601-150 ... | reverse complement strand
TTCTCCACCTCTGAATACAATAAGACGCTGTTGTCATAGAATACCGGCATCGACTTGCCGCCTCCGTGAACGATAGTCTCCTCAGTATAAGAAGTAGTATTTTCGTCGCCCACGGCTGAGCCTGTCCCGTTACCGGCATAGTAACCTGCAGTACCCGGTGTGCCATAGCCCAGCCCATCATGCCATACGAACCATATCTGGTTGTCATCGGCATCATAGTCCTCGAAATCGTCAACGACAAGGAAGTTGGCGGTCGTGAAGCTCCAGAGAGGACCTGTCCAGGGGCTGTCGGCATTGGCGTTATTGACTTCATCAATCCGCCAGTAGTAAGTAGTATTCCATTCAAGTTTGCCAGCATCATAGCTTTCGAAGCCAAGGTTTCCGCTACCTTTATATTCAGGTGAACTTGTATCGGCGTTTTTCACGGCATCTTTATCAGTGCCGAAGTAAATCTCATGTGATGCACCAAAGACTCCCGGTGTCCAGGTAAGAGTTGGTGTCTGCGTTATGTCCACAGCGCCATTAGCCGGGTCAAGGCTCTCAACTGCACCTTCAGTAGTGAAGCTCCAGACATCGCCTTTATGCGTTTCAACAATATCAAACTCATCGACGCGCCAGTAATAAGTCTTGGCCATTTCAAGTGTGCCGGGAGTATAAGTCGTAGTTCCCTGAGCGGGACCACCTGTTGCATTGTCTACTTCATCAAAAGTTTCACCAAAATACACAGTGTGAAGCTTTCCACCGAAGCCCTCTGTCCAGCTAAGTTCCACATCCACACTTACAGACTCGGCACTATCAGCCGGTAAAGGATCATAGGCGGTTTTTGGAGCAATCGAAAAGCTCCAGATATCACCTTTCCAGGGACTTTCGGATTCGGCTTCATTTACTTCATCAATTCGCCAGTAATATGTTGTGCCCGGAACAAGACCATCAGGCATAGGAAATCCGGGGAAGCCGACAACAATAAACGTTCCAGACTGGTTGCCGACGAACGTACCTTCGGCACCATTGTTCACATCGTCAAAATTTTCACCCAGGTACACATCGTGCGAGACGGCAAAATCTCCCGGTGACCAGGAAAGGTTCACCCATGTGTCCAGAATCAGAGAGCCATCTTCCGGCTTGGGACGACTCGCGAATGGTTGGTCGCCGAGGACTCCCGCAAGGCCATTGTTCATTATCGCTTCAATATCTTCAGCCTCCAGAGCTACATCGAATAATGCAACCTCGTCGATGAAACCATCAAAAGCAGAACCAATAGTATTGGAAAGTACACCTATCCTAACAGGCTGATCATCGTACATTATCTCACCTTGTCCGTCGCCACTGGCTACATTTACACCATCCAGATATAGTGTCGCAGTTGTTCCATCATAGGTAAGCACCATGTGATACCATGTATCGGCTTCAAGCGCTGGGCCATTAAGCCATGTTGCCGTATTCCCAGGTCCGAATGCCAAAGCCGATTGTGCATATCCTTCTTGATGAACCCTAAATACACATCCAGCCATATCGTCCCAATCATTACCCGTCTGGAATATATGACCATATCCGTCAAGCTTTCTCGTATTGAACCAAGCCATGAACGTTAAGTGTTGGGTTTTCATGCTTTCCCCGGTGGCAAATTCAATATAGGTACCTGCGCCGTTAAATTCCAGAGCACCGCCAAATTTGCTTTCGTTGGTCCACTCGGGACCATTAAGCATTCCATCATTCCCGTTTCCGGAAGAGTCAATAGCTACATCACCTTCCCCTTCATCAAAAAGCCAAATTCCTACAATAGTTTCGGGATCGACGTCGGCGTAGCTTTGTCCTGCAAACATCAAACTAACGATAATAAAGCTGATGCAGATTATAGTTAAGCGTGTCATTTTTTTTCCTCCTAATTTTAACTGAAAACTGATAGGAAATTTCGCTCCGGCCACACACCGAAGCCTGATATCTTGGGGTTGATCTCTATATAGAAATAGTTAATTGATGAGAAGTATGCATATGAGGCTGCGCAGCACAAAGTCGTCAGGTTCTTACATAAAACTCTGCCTCTGGAGCAATACATAATAACTCCTCCTCTATTCAGAAATTAAAAGGCCCCTGCAAAATTGAGGTTAGGCATATATTATTTAAGAAAATCTTTTTTTTAATTTTCTTAAATAATCACCTAATTGCATATTACACAATAACTTACTGTTTGAAAAAGAAAAAATCAAAAAACAATTTTTTCTTTTCAAAGTATGCCTAACCTCAATTTTGCAGAACTCATCAGAAATTAAAAGAATTGCACCTGCTGAATGAACTCAAAACCATAGACGCCTGACTATGCAGGCACAAGATTCACTAATATTATTTATATCATATTATCTACTTTTTCGTCAATTAAATATTCTTGATAGTACACTGTTAAGCGTGATTCTTACAGTCGTTATGGCACACCATATATTTGTCATGAGAGTGCCAGATCGTCAGAAGCTTTTGGAACAGCTCCACCAGCAAATCATAGTGGATGGGCCGCGCCCTAAGCACTCCCAAAACAACCCCATTTTCGATAGTTATAAAATATCAGAATTCCTCGAAAAGTCACCTCCTTCAGGAGCTGGAAAACACCCTGATTTCCAGGTGACAACATGACTCCATTTTGTCACCACAGATGTCCAATTTGATGATTGATGGAAGCACCAACCCTCAGATTTTTACCAAAAAAAACAGATATTTTTTCATTAATATAGGATGTTGTATCCGGATGAAAAGAAATGTATCGATCATATAACTCTTTTGGGGATAAAAAAGGGCCGACAACTCTCTCAAGCTGACAGCCCTTTAGCCCAGCTGTACCGCCGGATTTGCCACGATAAAGTTTGGCACGGTAACACAAATTATGCTATCATAGTCCTTGGCGTGCCTTGATACGCTTTTTCCTCGACCTTAAGTAACTGGTGCTGTTCACTATTTCAAGTTTCAGTGATGAGAAGTAGGTCGTACGAAGAAGAATGCTGGAACTCCCTTTGTGAGGAAAGATTATGAATTGCAGCAGAAATACCGATTATGTGCGGCTCCGAGTTGCTATGGTAAGTGTATTGTTCATTTTGAGTCTGGCGACGGTGCCGGGAGTATCCGCAGGCGAGCAGTTTGTTGTGGTGCAGGTCGAGAATCCGCGGTATTGCGGCAACGAGCTGTTTCGGGCGTTCGAGAACTACTATAACCCTCGCATCCGTGAGCTACATTCGCGGTACAGACTTGCTGATGTCGTGGCCGGGGAGAGCGATGAGTGGAAGCGCATCCTTCTGCTGCGCCACTGGATCAAGTCGAATATTACTATCGACAACGACAATCCCACTCAGACCCGAGGCGATACGTTTGCCATCCTCGATGCCGCGCTCATGGGAGGCAAGTTCCATTGCACACATTTCAGCATTGTTCAGCACGCCGTACTTAACAGTTTCGGCTACGTCACCCGCCGGCTGGGTTGCGGGCCAGGGCTCAAAGACGACGGCGGACACCATGGGGTCAACGAGGTCTGGGTCAATAAGTTCAGCAAGTGGGTTCTGATCGACGCCAAGTACGACGCCCATTTCGAGAAAAACGAGGTCCCGCTGTCGGCCCTGGAAATCCGTGACGAGCTTTGGCGCGATGGGGCCAAATCGGTGATTTGCGTTGCCGGCCCTGACCGAAGGCCCATTAAGCCAGACCCTAAAACCGGCAAGTCGGAGACAAGGCCCGACACCTATCGCTGGTGTAGCTGGGAAACGGACACCAATCGCTTCACCACGTTCCCGGCCAGACCTACCTCTACGCTCATCATGCTTGAGGACGATATCTTCCGCAGCAATACTTGGTATCGAGATGGCAAGCCCCACTGGGTTTATAACACGCCTTACCTTATAGCAACGACCCGGCGGGACTGGATCGAATGGACACCTAACGTCATCACTTCAAAGGTGACAATCGAGGGCGGCAAGGCGCGCGTTTTTCTTAGTTCATGCACGCCCAATTTCCGAAGCTTCCAAAAGATGAGCGACGACGGCACATGGCAAGACTGCGACGAGAAAGTCAAGGTTTCGCTCGATAGACGGGCCAGCAACCGCTTCAGGTTCCGGACGATTAACCTCTTCGGCGTCACCGGCCCGGAACATCACGTCGAGATTGCCTATCAACCCCACAAGAGTTGAATGTGTGTTCACAGGCGAATCGACAATAATCGTCCCATGCCGAAGAATACAGTAATAATGATGGTCGGCTGAATTTGTCAGGACATCTTGAATTGTTTCAATCGTTCTTTCAATAATGTTACACGGCGGATCTGTTAATGGATATTATTCAATTCCTGTATTAATAGAGACATCCGCGAAACTTGTTTCCCATAATAGAGATCTATCACTTCTTAATCCTGGCGCCTCGATAGTGGATCACCGCTCCCGGTGTATGTTGTTGGAAAGCGATGCCGCCTTTGTATGGAGGTTTTAACTTATTGGTTTCACAGACTTTTTCGCCATTGACAATTACCATAGCCTTTGGTCCATTATTGAAGATTTGCAGCAGAAACCATTCCTCATCATGACTGACGGCACGCTTCGCAGGAGCGATACCATAAATACTGCCGGTAGGATTTGTACTGTCCGGAGCATTGAAGCATTGCACCTCAATGCCGCGTTTTCCATAATTGAATAGCACGCCACCATTTCCATTGACGATAGTCTTAACCCAGACCTGGAGTTCGAACGGTCCCTCAAATTCTTTTTTAGTGATTGCTGTGCCGTCATTGCCCTTGCCGGTGAGCGTATCATTTTGGATCTGCCAATCCGTATCTCCCTGCGAGCGTAATCCGTTCATGCCGGATGCGAACAGATTAATCCATTTCTCCTTGCCGGGTAAGGGCTGGATTTGAATATTTCTGAAATATGCTCGGCAGCCAATGTTCTGAATGCCGATAAAGCCTTTGCGTAATCTGTATCTGAACGCATCAGCAGCATCCATGTCAATATCATGGATGACTGTCCCATTGAACGAGATGCGCAGCTGTGGCCAATCACATACCACTTCACATCGATTCCATTGGCCCGATGGCAAATTGGCGATACTGCGTGGTGCGGCAGCATCGTAAATGGCTCCCGGAGACCTGGTTCCATATTCTTTCTGGTCATGTCGTAGATGGAGCTTAAATCCAATTTTGGATCCCGGTCCATTAAGCGGGGTGTGAATCAAAATACCGCCTTCGTACCATCCTTCTGTTCGGTACTCGAAACGGAGAACAAAGTTCTCGTATTCGTTTTCGGTGCGAAGCCATGTAGGGTAGGGTCCGGCTCCGGTTGAATAAATGGAGTTCTCCTTAACAGTAAATGCTTTTGGTGCTCCCACAGGAACCCAGCCGCTCAGGTCCTTACCATTAAATAATGTAATGTAATTGTCTTCTGCAAAGGCTGCCCCGCCAACCGGGCCATATAGGATTACAAGTACAGCAAGTAGAGTTAAAGGTATGAATTTTCGAATCATCAGCTTCTCCTTAGTCATAAGAACCAAGTCTCCTGCAAAATTGAGGTTAGGCATATATTATTTAAGAAAATCTGTTTTGTTGATTTTCTTAAATAATCATATAACTGTTTGTTGCACAATAACTTACTGCTTGAAAAGAAAAAACAAAAAACGTTTTTTTTCTTTTCAAAGTATGCCTAACCTCAATTTTGCAGAACTCATATAAGAACCAGTTGTGTTTGTTACTATTTCTGTTAAATTCAAGCTTGGTAATGAGCGATGGGGAAAACGGAGTATATTACTCAGTGGGGTGGTCGTTCATCCTCTTGCTCATATTACGCCCCATCTTGAACTTCACTGACCGTTTTGCCGGGACTTGGACTTTCTCCAGAGTTCTGGGATTCTGTGCTGTTCTTACTGCTCGTTCTTTGACTTCGAAGACACCAAAGTCGCGAAACTCCAAGCGGTTGTTCTTGGCAAGCTCTGCGGTTATCTCATCGAGGAATTGCTGCACTATTTCTTTGATGGTAATATTCTTACATTGAATCCTCTTTGTGATTCGGTTGATAAGTTCTATTTTTGTTATTGTTGCCATCAGCAAATCCTCAAATTTTATATAAATTGCCTGGAAGAGTATAAGTGAAGGATTGTATCCAATCAAACAATTTATCTGCGGGAATCTATGTTGAAGCAATAGCGGGATGGCGAGGGCTAAGAATGAGCTTCGCTGTATTGCTTATAGGTGAGTAAATTGTTTGAACTTCTATCGTTGAATTCTTACCATGTACCATGTAGTTGCTTGCTCTCCGATAGATAATATGAAATCTCCCTTTGTGCTGTGAGCACGAACTGTGTATCCCAGTGCTTTGCCTGCGCCGTCAAGCGGGATTATCTTGATTTGCTGCAATGGTTCGAGGTTTCGGAGGATAACTTTTCCTCTGACTGGTTCGATAACGGTCGGCGCGGACCCCCAGTTTGACAGAGATGTCCTATTTTCGTTCCAAATCATGCCGGCGTTGGCTGATCGCGCTGTTGCGACAAGAAGTAAATTTATCGAACCGGGTATGGGTCGACCATCCAAAGCAGTTAAGATGATAGAGCAGAATTCGTTTTCTACAGTGGCAGAGAGATTCTTCAGCGCCTTATTATGGTCTTTGACAAAACCGATGAGAGCCTGTGATTTTTCCGTCTCAACGGTTACGAGCCCTTTCTTCTGCTCAGAATAGTGCCAGGTGAGTTCACTCGTGTCAGAAACAATCGGGCTTTCCGAGCTGACTTTTGGATATTCCCCTGCCTCATCGTCAAAACCGACTATTCGCGTTGTGTGCCGGAGAGGAATGGATGGTAAGAATCCAGGCGTAAAATACGAACCCTCAGAATATGGATACCGAATGCCCTCGCGCACCTGCTCAATGGTGTATGACCTTGGGATAGTCGTGAGTGCGGAGTGAACATCGCCTCTTAAAAACATCAGGGCGCCTGCAGCAAGATTCGTCATCCTCACGGGATCCGGACGAATCTCAAAGTGTCCCGGCATTTTCGCATTCCATTCTTTGGGGTCTTTGTGCTCGAAAGTGTAGAAGAAAATGCCGTCCCAGTCGTGGAAGGCCGAGTAGGCAGCAAGGATGGGGATACCTTCGCAAGCGAATTCGTTGGGGAATGGGTGGTTGGTTTCTGAGACGGTGTATGGTTTGCCGGCAACTGCTGAGCGAGAAAGCTGAATCACGGTAGAGTTGAAAGGCTCATTCACCATGGGAGTATTCTTGATGGAAAAGGTCCTGCGCTTGGTCTTAGGACCGGTGAGATACCGGGGATGCTGCCAATACACGTGGCCATCCACAATATCCATTTGCGATGAGGAAGTCAGTAAGGGATAGCCGGTCTTGCCATGATTATGATCGCTAGTAGCGACAATAAGAGCCCGTATTTCGAGTTCATCTTTCAGATAGCGGTACATTTTTTGGAAATAGTTGTGCTCCAGTTCCATGTAGAAAGTGGCTTCCAAATGAAACCTCTTCTTAGGAGAATCGGCGAACTGATTTTTCGTTAAACGAGGTATAAGCTCATCCTCTTTAACGCCGGCCATGTTGCGCAGTGCCTTCAATTCAGTTGAAGACAGTCGTTCTTTAAGCCATTCGTTGTATCTCTTGGTAAGTTGATTCGCATACCACGCTGTAATATCAGTCCATGTCCCCGGACGCTTATTCGTGTTTTTCCCAAGTAGCCTGTCGCTGAACCAGGCCTCTACTATGGAGTTCTCGTTTACAAGTTCAACGACTGCAACAGCCGGTTCGTGGCGATATTCTGAGTTCGTGTAGGAATTATAGTGGGTCAGAATTTGCCCGGCGTATTCCTTGTGTAATGCCTGAACATGCTCGTCAAAGTAGTTTATGACCTTAGCCAGCCCAAGATATTCATAGTCTTTTACGCCATCACGCTTGCGATAGTTCCGGCCGACGTTCAGGTTGAGGTTGGTGTAAATGCCCTGTTTCTTCAGTTCTGCAACAAAATAATCTAACCGGTCAAGCTGTTGAGTATTCAAAGCACGTGTATCTTCCCGGCCGTCTATAAATAGGCTGCCTGACCAGTTCGAATCAAGAAAATGGAATCTAACACAATTTATGCCAAAACGAGCCAGATGTTCTGCCACTACCGGGGCGTCTTCTTTCGATGGAAAGCACGATGCGGCTGTAAAGTTGACTCCCCAAATGCGAAAACGCTCGCCGTTTGGTTTTGCCAGATGGCCATTCCTAACCAGGATGAATCCGTCTTTACCTGCCGGAGTATCTAATAGAAAGGAAAGATTGACGAGCGAATCTGCATTCTCCCGCCAGTCAATGGTGAAAGGTTTCATTTGGATACTCTCAGCAAATACAGTGCCGACAAAAAGTAGTAAAAGCAGGATATAAAGGTTCATGTGCTTGCCAAGCATTGGTGTCTCCTTTGTTAAACTCATTCGTGCTACCAAGTCATTATATTCGAAGCATACCAAATCCACTCCATAAACACAACATGCCGCCGATTCTTATTGCAGTTCCAAGCACAATTGAGATGCCCTTGGTCAAGTCATTGGGTTCTGAGCATAAAGTGTCGGTCCTACAGCCTAAAGGCATAACAACGGCTGTGGTATAGCTCTCCGGGTCACTTACGGCGGCTCCCTGAGGACATCACGTGATCGGTTCGTCACGTGTGCAGATGCAAAATGATATTACTGCGTGGTTGGATAAATATTTGGAACCTTTTGATTAAAATTCACCCGAAGAAGACCGATGAGTGTCGAGCAAAGCTGCCACAAACAAATGATGTTGAACAGTTACAAGGCACTAATAAAATGGCCCCTTTGGACAAGCTGCAAAATGCCAGAATTCTTCGAAAATTCTCCTCTTTCAAAAGCTGAAAAACACCCTGATTTCCAGGTGACACAATGTCACCAAAATGTCTCCACAAAGGTTGATTTTGCCTATATCAAGTCCGAATAAATGCCAATTTTTTGCGAAAATACAAATATTTTTTAGAAATTTTTCATTTTTTTCGGATTAAGTATACGGATAAAAAATAAATATATTGATGATGTAATTCTTTTTGGAATAAAAATGAATTGACAACTCTCTCAGGATGCCAGCCATTTGCACAGAAGAGGAGGTGTGTGTATATAAATCTCATCATTCGATTCAAAGAAGAGAATTCCCGCTGGTGATACAAGAAGATCAGGGACCAAGTCGCTTATTTGGGCTACAATAAGGTATGGGCCAGAGAATGTTGATGAAGTAGAGACGTTCACCCAAACGACCGGCAAAGGACTACCTGAAATCCTACCTTGGATTAATTTTTGCACACGACGAGTACCACCATTATTGCAATTTTAGCAACATCTTGCTATAATCTCCATCATGAAAACGCCTCTTCAGGTGGTCTCAACGGGCCCATGCTCGTACCGCCTGAAAAACGATTTCTTATCAGTTGTTCTTAAAAGATGACAATAATTAGCTTAAAAAAGAAAGGCACCTACCTATGAAACCGGACAAAAATACAATGACGCGTCGTCGCTTTCTCAAGACCAGCACCCAAGTCACCGCCTTGGCAGGATTCTCCGTTGTCACGCATGCATACGGGGCAAACAACGACCGAATCCGCGTCGGACTTGTAGGCTGCGGGGGCCGCGGCACTGGGGCCGCCCGAGATGCGATGATGTCTGGCCCGAATGTTGAATTAGTTGCAATGGGCGACATTTTCCAGGCAAAGGTCGAGAAAAGCCTTGCCAGGTTGTCGAAACTCAAAAGTGGCAACAAAGCGATTCAAAACGGCCTCAAAGTGAAACGTAGCCATTGCTTTGCGGGTTTGGATGCCTACCAGAAAGTGATCGACTCCGGCATTGACTATGTTCTCCTTTGCACGCCTCCAGGCTTCCGGCCGGAGCATATTGAATACGCAGTCAAGAAAGGCATTCATATCTTCGCGGAGAAACCATGCGCCACCGATTCACCGGGCGTGCGCCGAATACTCACCCTCGAGGACGAGATGAAGCGAAAGGGAATCGGTTTGTTGTCTGGCTTCAACGGCCGCCATGTATTTCATTACGCCGACCTTGTCAAAGCCGTTCATAGCGGTGGACTTGGGGATGTCAAGGCCCTTTACGCCTACTTCAACACAGGGGATATCTGGTATCGCGAACGTGAAGATGGGATGACACTTCCTGATTACCATTTCCACAACTGGTTCCACGTAGATTGGCTCTGCGGCGATCACATCGTCGAGCAGCACGTCCATAACCTTGACCGATGCAACTGGATCATGCAGGCTCATCCCGTCAAGGCTTATGGGATGGGTGGGCGACAGTATCACACAGACCGCGGTGGCAATATCTACGATCACTTCACAGTCGAGTTCGAATATGAAAACGGTATTCGCATGACCAGCATGTGCCGTCAGATAAAAGGGACTGACCCGAAGATCGGAGAGGAGATTGTTGGAACGAAAGGCTTTGGCTCGTTGGTCGGCCCCAAAGTCCAGATCACGGGTGAAAATGCCAGGGTTTTCAGAGAACACCCGGAACAGCATGAGGGCCACCTCCAGGAGCATATTGATTTTATCGCGGCACTCCGACGCGGCGAGATTGTAAATGACACCCGCTTTTTGTGTGAATCGACCTTAACCGCTATCATGGGACGCGAGTCAGCATACACAGGCAAACACGTAACGTGGGACGAGATTTTAAACTCCAACCTGCAACTGACACCTCCAGATATTGCCGCGTGGGATGGCTCTATCCGGCCGGTTCCGAAGCCAGGCATGCCGCGATTGTAGCAGGTTTTGTAAAGATGAGCACGTGCTCGTCTTTTCTATTCAATTATATGCAAGACTGCTTCCCAAGCATTACGGTACTGAGTGATTGCACGGTAGAGCAGAGAGGCTTTGT
>Ga0315539_1003578_pt1 | contig 10890 bp, 11 predicted proteins | sample SalMarSW160150MG_FD_203097 | JGI IMG/M metagenome (GOLD analysis project Ga0315539, IMG submission 203097) | Salt marsh sediment microbial communities from the Plum Island Ecosystem LTER, Massachusetts, United States - Salt Marsh Sediment SW1601-150 ... | reverse complement strand
CATCTTATTGTTACCGCGCAATCAGCCAGTTTCTTGAAAAGCCAGCTTGTGAAACCAAATGTATTTAAAACTGGGTAATAAAAAGGGGATTTTATGCAGCATCTTCTGCCCGATTGCATATCCAGTCATGGAATTCTACAACCCTTTTACCCATCTGCAATAACTCCTTTGCTGCCGTCCAGGCACGGTGCGCACTCGGCTCCCACAGGTCTATCCCGCTCTGTATATCAAGCTCCCGTACTAACTGGTACAGGTTTTCGGGCCCATAGCAGAAGAAGAAAGGGTTCTCTAAATACTTATCCGCATCCGGAATATCTGCCAGTTCGTCATCACCTGGATGCAAAGCCCAGTCCTGTGACTCGTAGAAGTCCTTCCACAGATGCTTAAATTGCTCCTCGTGATCAATAAACCAGAAACGAAGGCTCTGATAGTTAATCTCATCAAGCTCAGTTGGGGGAGGAGGTGATTTTGGTGACCTATCAGTGCGAATCAAATCATATATCAAACTGACCAATTGAAACCACCTGTCAGCCCATTGGAAAACAAACTGACGTTCTTTGGCTAAATATTGCCCCTTGATCAACTCTCATACCTCTTGTGTTTGATATACTACCTTACTGGGTTTTACTTGGCAATAAGCCATCCCTGAAAACGCTGACTTTATCAAGTCAACAGGATTACCTATTCATCCCCTCATGGCTCCAGCCACACTATATCGTTCAGTCTAGGGCTGCCTACCTGTTTTTGTTCGCATCACATTCCATCGTCTTGTTACATCTGATATAGCCAGTTGGCAATCCTAGGTCGAAAAGTGAAAGGCCAGTGCCTTCGATTCATACTACGTTCTTATCGTAATCCACTATTCGCCTCAAGGTCTGCACACGGGTCGCACAGAAAGTCGCTCTAGAGCCCGCATACTTGAGTTGATTCTGAACCCTCTTATAGGTGTCTGGAATGAGGATAGCGCGATACTCGGTAAAGCCCCAGTTCTCCAGGGTTATGTTTATCTTGCCGACTGTGATTAGCGTGATTGGAGTGCCAGCCTTTCCAGCGGTAGTACCACCGGGTTCAGCAATGGTAGTACTATTCTTCTCAGGGTGAGCCTTTTCCCACTCCTAAAATTAGTTATGGGTACTGTTGCGCTTGAGACCCAGCACCTTCACCTCGGGGGTCGCTGGGGCGCTTCCTCTCGTCAAAGAGGACGAAGGCTAATTCTTTCTTTGATTCCTTTTCAGCCATATTACTACTATTATAGAACTACTATGATAGTACTACTGTAAAAAGCTACTATAATGGTAGTGAATAGCACTACGAATCGCTACTATTTATAGAGATACCACAAATGGTAGATATCAAGTCTAACCAAAAAGCTTGATTAACGACCCGATGGCGACATTAAGAATCTTACATTCCTGCTAGGTAGGTTCTCCATTAGACTACTGTCCATACTACCACAATCATACTACTATTATTTGCTACTATACATAGTAGTAAATCGCACTGCCATTCACTACTATAAATATATTAGCCATTAGTGGTAGTTGCTGGAGGTAGTTATGTACCTAGGAATGAGGGTAGCTCCGGGGGCAGTTGGTCTGCCACACCTGAGTTAGCTTTGGATGGGTCCCTGAGGGATACCATAGGGTATACCATTTGTCTTATCACGTCTGAGCTAGCTTTGGGGAACTACCATGGAAGTACCATATGGTATACCATTTGTCTTATCACGCCTGAGACAGCTTTGGGGAACTACCATGGAACTACTATAGGGACTACCTTTATCTCCAGATACGAAAACTACTATATACTACTACTATAAAAACTACTATAGAGAACTACTATAAATAGTAGCAAATTGAATACGATTGTACTACTAGTACGACGGATACTACTCATAGCAGCAAACCGTGGAAGTATGACTCGAAGGCAGCAGGCTTTTACATTTCGAGCAAGAGTTAGATACGGGCTATGTCATAGGTAACAAGAAGATGAATTGTTTGACAGACCCTCTGCGAACCGAGTAATCTTGGTAGCAGAGGAGACTACTATTTGAAGACATGAGTTGGACAGACATAGTTAAGCTGATAGTAAGTATAGTCGCCTGCGAAGGCGCGGGCGGCATCGGTGCCATTTTCACGACACCCGCAATCCCAATCTGGTATAAGAGCTTGAAGAAACCAGCTTTTACTCCACCCAACTCTGTCTTCGGACCCATCTGGATCACTCTTTACCTTTTGATGGGTATAGCCGTTTTCTTGGTCTGGCGAGAAGGACTGAGTCAAGAAGGGGTGACAGTAGCTTTTGCGGTATTTTGGGGTCAACTGGTTCTGAACATCCTGTGGTCTGTAATCTTCTTTGGGCTTAGGTCCCTTCTCGGTGGAATGGTTGTGATTCTTCTACTTTGGATAGCTATACTAGTCAACATCATTCTGTTCTTTGGTGTGTCATCCATCGCCGGCGGGCTTCTTATCCCATATATAATCTGGGTTAGCATTGCAGCTAATCTGAACGTGCAGGTCTGGAAACTGAACCGGTAGGACTCATAAGTTCCGGTTTGCCCAAATTGTCTAAGATTGGGAAAACAGCCTCTTTTTGTTCCCCAAGGTAACGAAATGGCTTTTGGTGTAATCGTGAATGGTTTAACTTCAGTCCCGTCACATCCTTTCTTAGCTCTAGATTACAGAGTATAACGTGTATGTAGTCAGCGGAAGTGAGACAATCAGGACTTAAAAATAACCGACACTTTAAGGGTCGTTGCTCTTAGTCCTTCCCTTTTTGCGTTATTGCCAGATGCTTGCCAATATATAGTTCATCTCATGTCAAGACGGCGTTGTCCTCGAGGTAATCCACAACCGCCTGTTGAAGTGTGATAAGCTTGAGATACGGCATACCGTACTCTTCTTCGTACGTCGAGTAATCATCCAAACCAGTATAATCTTTAAAGTAAGCTGCCACATCTTCATCACTGACGGAAATACCGGCGTCCTCCGCGATTGCCTGAATAATCAGGCCAAAACTGGCGGCTTCAGTCAAACTTGCGCTATTTGCTTCAATCAACTCGTCTATGGTTGCAACGCCCACATATGAGCTCAGGAATTCTTCGATTTCCATGCCGAGATAATTCGCATAATCCTGATAGTATTTGAGCATTGAGTTTTCCTGATGCTCTAAAAGCGCCTCTGGAAGTGAAATGATGTTCGTATTTTCAACGATATATTCCTGCACATAACTTGCTGTAGCTAAGCTCTGCAACTCGCTCTTAATACCTGCCTCCATCTCTGTGACGGTGCTCCAGCCGTAATCGGACGACAGGTTTTCCAGGACAAATTCGTCAGTCAACTCGGGCACGACCGATTCAACAATGTAGTTAATCGTTATTGCGAAGGTTGCATCCTTCCCATTGAGCTCCTCATTGCCATAATCCTCAGGGAACGTTACCTCGATGTCAAATGATTCACCGGGGGTGTGTCCGATAAGCTGCTCAAGAAAATCGTCGATATAGCTTGTGACTCCGATGGTTACATCCACGCCGGCGCCATCGGTGCTGCCGCCGTCAAACTCCACACCGTCGATACTGCCGACGTAATCGATATTTACAGTGTCGTTATCTTCGACAGCGCGGTCTACCACTTGCTCATCGCTTGCATAATTAGCCAGAATAGAGTCTATCTCAGTCTGGATTGCTTCATCGGTGATCTCGTGGATGTCGCTTGGTACCAGGATGCCCTCATAATCACACAGTTCGACATAATCGAGTGCAGTGATATTCTCCCAGAAGCCATTATCGTCGATGCCGTCGCTGTAGCTGAAGTCGGTTGTTGTATCTTGGTCGGTGCCGCAACCGGCAAATGTGAATATTGCTAGTACTATGACGAGAATAAGGCTAAGTGGCGTTGTGTGCTTTTTCATCAATATTAGTCTCCTTTATTTGCTTCCGACACATTAGATAGCTGTACTCCTTCAGATCTGAAATCGCTATGTTTCAATATACACGGTTCCATTGTTAAAAATATAAACTTTCTATGAACAGTCGGCAACACGAGGTGACTTGCCCACAACAGTTATTATCATAATTAAAAATTATTAAGAACTTATTAAAAAGAAAGGGAATTGACTAATTTTGACCAGCCCCCCAATAATGATACCACTTCTTAAATCAGAGTAACAGGCATCTTTACCTCAGGAGCCGGCGGGAGGTATCCCACCGCGCTGGTTGCGGTTGGCAAGATAACCATAACCCTGGAGAACTGGGGCTTTACCGAGTATCGCGCTATCCTCATTCTAGGCACCTATAAGAAAGACGCTTTGTTTAGGTCACTTTGTGGCTGATTGTTACCTTCACTCTAGCCATTTTGATGCATTACAGCACTACCTTCGTTGACAGTTAATTCGCGTAGGATTATCCTTAAACATAATGGAGTGATACTAAAATAGGTGGAAGCTAATCCATGTTCCTAACCAAGCCAGTGTCAGAACTCAAGTACAAGGACATAGCGGATTTGACATCATCAGGTGAACCCGAAAGCATTATTCTGGACTACAAGAAAACAATAACAGGGACAGAACGCGAAAAGGCAGAACTAGCAAAAGATATATGTGCGTTTGCTAATTCGCAAGGAGGATACTTAATAATTGGTGTGGAGGAAAAGAAGGGCAAACCTGTCCACCCCCCTTGTGGAACAAAACGAATGCTTGAGGAACAAAAAGCGGAGGAATGGCTCGAACAAGTTATTATTTCAAACGTAGAGCAACGGGTTATTACGGACATTAAGGTTATTTCCATTCCAAAGTCAGATTTATGTATCATAGTCGTGCATGTACCCATGAGTATTAGGATGCCGCATATGGTTACTTGCCAAAGAGACAACAGATACTACAGGAGAATTTTCAAGAGGCATCACTTTGAATCACTACCAGCGGAAGAGTACGAGGTAAGAGAAATGTTCGAAAAAGGGTCAAGGATAAGCAACAAAGCCATTGAATACCTATCCTCTCAAGGTTACAATGACCCATCAAGCACTACATTCGCTGAAAACATTTATACCAGACAGATTGGAATGCGTGTTCGAGGAGAACAAGTTCTTAGCACATATAAAGTGCCCGCAGACCATTTTTCGACGTTCGTAGCCTGCCCCGATTTCCTAACAGATGACCTGATTGATACAGGCAGGGATGAGCTCTGGAATTGGTTAGACCGCAACACTAGGCGATATAAACCCGACCCGGGGGCTATATTTCTACCAATGGATAAACGAACAACCCTAGATGGTATCATACTAATAGACGAAGACTACTTCCCTAATGACAATCAGCGCAAATTTATTCATCGGTTCATACGCATTAACCGAAACGGATATATAGAACTGGGCGGTAACTTCGCTATGAAGTACAAAGATGATGTTTACTTTGCGTATATACCAATAGTTGGATTCTTCTGGCAGTTTTTAGGCTTTGTCTTAGAGCTATATAGATTAGAAGGGCTGCATAGCCCGTTTAAAGTAATGCTGAACATGAAAGGTACAGAAGGTGCCCTGTTGTATAGTTTAGGCAAAGGATGGCTTGAACCGCTGGGTGATATGCGTGAGTATCGTCCGCTCTGCCAAGAACATAATATTCAAATTATAAAACAGATAAGGAGTTCCGCCGTAGACGATTCTGCAGTTGCCGAGATAGTTAAAGGGATTGCTTCACGGATAGATAACGCTTGGGGGCAACGAGAAACTCGGTGCTATAACAACCCTCAACATGACCCATCAGGAGAGTTTCAAATAAATAAAATGCGAGGGTTCTTCAGATAGCAAGTGTACATTCTGACGAACTGTTACCCCTGTTGACACGTCTTAGGCTGTTATCCTACAATTATTTAGAAGGCGCTATCCTTTGGAGCAGATTGTACCTTTGCCATAAGGGGGACCTACTTACTAAAGGGAGCGCCTTCAATTTCACAAAAAACTTGCCAACACCGGTCTTCCCACCCAATACCGCCACCCTCTCCAAATTGTGGAAACTGGCCTACCATTTCCCTAATACTTGTAATACTTGCGACCTATCTTGGCTCTTGCAATTTATAATTAATAACCTTACTGAAACATTGTCGAAGCCAAGGGCTATATTCTTCAGGATTTCTGATTAGTTCTTGCTTGAGTTCCTCTATGGTTACCCAGTTCCAATCAGATACCTCAGCAGGGTTTGGTTTTGGATCCTGATTTGAGACCCCGAAAAAAATGTGGTCAAACTCATTTTCAGTTAGACTGTTTCCAACATCAGCCTGATATAAAAATGTAAAAGTCTCGGTTAATGTGACTACAAGTCCCATCTCTTCGCCAAGCCGACGTTGTGCGGCTATAAGAGGAGATTCTCCTGGCGAAGGATGAGTGCAACAGGTGTTAGTCCACTTTCCAGGGGAATGATACTTGTCAACAGCACGCTTCTGAAGCAAAAGCTCATTTCTATCGTTAAATATAAAAGCGGAGACCGCCCTGTGTAACAATCCATAGCGGTGAGCTTCTATTTTCTCCATTGTGGAAAGTCTACCATCTTGATTAAACAGGTCATGTCCATATTCATCAACTAAAACGACGGAATCCCTTTGTTCCATTAGCCCCTTTAATTGCTCCTTAGAAGTTCTTCTACCTGCTCGACTAATGCGGTTGAGCTGAAAGGCTTGACGATATAACCATCTGCTCCTGCTTCCTGGGCTTTCAACCAGTCAGAGTTCTGTGCCATGCCACTCAGCATTAGTACTTTGGTGTGGGACATAGCCAAATCTGATTTTATTAACTTACATACCTTATACCCGTTCAACTTTGGTAGTAGGATATCCAACAAGATAATGTCAGGATTATCTACTCGCGCAACCCTAAGCGCTTCTTCGCCATCCCTAGCACAGAGGACTTCATAATCTCCGAGATCATCAAATATTGCCGAGAGCAGTTTAATTATATCTTCTTCGTCTTCGACTATCAGTATCTTCTTGGTCACGGTTCCCCCGAATAAGTGAGTCTCTCAGTCGGTTTCACTGGAATTCTGCGTTGGAATTCCTACAAAGAAGGTTGAGCCTTTGTTCAGTTCGCTCTCCAACCAGATCTCCCCTCCCATTGCCTCCATCCATTCCTTTGCAATATAGAGACCCAGACCACTTCCCCTAATACCCCGGGTCTCTGGCCTCTGTATCCGGTGAAAGGTCGTGAAAAGCAAATCTTTATCCGCTGGCCCTATCCCTATGCCCTCGTCAGCAATACTTACTACTATTTGATGTCGCTCTTGGTCATTGTGTGCCGAGAGAGTGATGCGCCCACCATTAGGGCTATACTTGACAGCATTGCTCAGTATATTTCCTACAACATGACTGAGCTTGTCGCGATCCACGAACACATCAGGGAGGTAGGGTTCTATGTCAACAACAAATTTATGCTTATTGGTGCTTTCCTTGGTCAAGGACAACGTCTCTTCAAAGACATCGGACAACCTCACTCGCTCAAGCTTAATACTGATCTTACCGGACTGAATGCGGCTGACGTTCAATAAGTCGTCCACCATTGCGTTAACTCTCTGGCTGTTATCAAGAATGTTCTTTAGCCATCGCTTTCTAGTAACCGGAGGTGGGTCCCGGTGCAGCAGAAGGTCAGCATAGCCCAGAACAGAGGTCAGCGGCGTGCGGAGTTCGTGAGAAGCAACCGAAATGAAGGTATCCCGCATGCTGACATCACGGGCCAGCATAGCACTGCGTAATGATGTAGCGGCTACTGAAGCTAAGCCCTGCAGCAAATATACATCGTCAGACGAGAAATCTTGCCGTGAAATCTTCTGTGACAGGCAGAAAATGCCAACCTCCTCCTCCCCTGCCTTGAGAGGAATTAAGAAAGCAAGATCTGAACAAACGGCTGATGCTGAATTGGGAAACTCGATTCCACGACTTGATTGAGAAATCAAAGTTGCTAGCTGTTTCTGCTTGTCAGTATCAGCAAATGTGCCCTGGGCTGCACTTACTTGAAAAAAACCGGGCTGTACCTTGAAAAACAGGCAACCACCAGCCAAGTTCAGCGTTTGGACCGCCGTTCCAACTATGAGGCGAGAGATGTCAGTAAAGTCCTTGAGCAAGTTCAAAGAAGCACTCAGACTTTGGATTATCTGGCTATAATCATATCGGTCTTTGTAGAAGAACTTGTCTACCAGAATCTCGATTCCTTTCTTGGTTGGACCGAAAAGGACAACGGCAATGCCACCCAAGGCTAGAGCGATAATAACTTCCCCAAGAACCCCCAATGACTCATGGAAATCTATGGTAAAGAAAATAGCGACTGACAAGATAGCTGCCATTACTACCGTGATCAGGCCGTAGATCACACTACGCCTGATAATAACATCGATATCCATCAGTTTTTGAGTAACTACAGCGTACCCCATCCCTAGCGGTATGAACACGATGAATAAAAGACTGAACCCGGGAGGTAAGATAGTTTGTCCCAATATCACCTCCGGGAGTATACCCAGGATCAGGGAAGGAACCACGGCTGCGAGGCAGCTAATTAACACAATCTTCATTTGCTGTCGTGTTCTGGGGGAAACCGTGCGGAAGTAGTTGAAAACTGCCACACCGGCTGCCGCTAGGAATCCAACCACGAATTCGAGCAGCCTGAAAGAACGAAACCATAGTATAGGTTGGCCATCGGCGTAGCCAATCAAAGGGAAAAGTACCAGCGTTATCGCTGCCGGGAGATAGATGAGATACACAAGGGGGTTATTGCGAAGCCCGGTCCGCTCCTCGGGCAGGATGAGGAAAAAGTGCAAGAGTAGCCATGGACCAGTGACAGAAGCGATAACCTCAAGATAAGCTGCTGCGGGAATTGCTCTTGCTGCAGCCATATTTGCGCTAAAGGCTAATCCGATGGTCAGTCCACCAAGGCACAGTAACAATGCCACAATATTTTTCGGTCGCTTGAAGAAAACGTAGAATCCGATTATCCATGTTATGATACAGACGAAAAACAATATTGCCAGCTCACTCACAGATTCCCGGGATGGAGGGCTATCTTTGAGATCTACTGATTTCAGTTGCCCCTGCTCATCAACAACGGTGAGTTCTCTAATCAACCGTCCAAAAACCGCACCAGCTTTTTCATATTCCTCCAGGAAGATATCTGCCGGTTGACCATTGATCTCTACCGGCCTGTCTCCTTCTTGTATCCCAGCTTGGCTTGCCATGCCGTTAGGGTCTACGTTCCCGACTGTCCAACCTTGATTATTCATAGAAAGCATAGTTCCCATATAAGGTTTGCCCATGCTCGAGACAAAGAAAAATAGCGAAACAACCAGAATACAAAAGGCGAATATAGAAAAAAGGGCTAGTCTAAGTCGCCCACGGTCTTTACCCAGTTTGTATAAGATATTATTGAATTGGCTCATGCGAATGTTGTTGGTATCATTCCAAAAATAGCTTCAAGCGCTCTATGTTAACCTCTGCCCCTTCCGCTTTGGAAAGAGTATCCAGGGCTCGCTGTTTGTAAGACTCCATCTTTACCGTTGTATAGTGGATGGCGCCGATGCTAAACAGCAAGTCCTTTATTTGTGTGGGATCAGGCACGGTTTCAGATTGCTGGCCGAACGCGATCACTAACTTATTGCGAGTTTCACCCTCCGCTTGAGTTAAGGCGTAGATTACAGGTAGCGTTATTTTATGCTTCACAATATCGCTTCCACGGGTAACGCCCCGAATATCGTTGGCGATTTGGGCTGCTATGCCAAGAGTGTGACCGAATAGAGCGAATATATCGATCAGCTCCTGGTTCGCATTGGCCAGCAATGCCCCGATATGGCAGGCACATTCCACCTGAGAGGCAGACTTCATGCCTGTGACTCTAACATATATGTCTTCTGAAATATCCATCTTCGAGGTGAGAGATAGGTCCAGATGTTGTCCGGCGCAAGCAGTAGTACAGTACGAATTGACTACATCCATGACGCGGACTATGGTGCAGTCCGCTACGCCCCTTGCCTTAAGTCGCGTGATTGCTGCTTCTCCCATGGTGATAAGCGTGTTGGCTACATTTATGGCTATGGCAGGACCATATCTGGCCGGCAGCGACTCTGAGGAATCGGCGTCCTCAATGTCATCGAAGACATCGCCGGCGGCCATGAGCAGTTGAAGAGCTGCGGCTGCGGGGAGTGCGTGTTCATAATGACCGGAGATAGCCTCGCACACTACCAAGGGCAACAAGGGCAAGGGCTTAGCGCGAGCAACTTCAGCACCTAAACCCCGTCTACCTTGGGTTAAAGCCTCTTTAATTAAATCGCACAAGCCGTCGGCATCAGACAAAGGGACTAGAAGTTCCTCTATCTCACGGTTGAGCTTCCCAGCCTGTCTCTCCTGCCACATAACAAGATGTTGACGTTATATTAAGTCCAGTAAGTGAGAGGATCGAGAGCTGCTTCCAGTTGCTGAGAATCAGCGGTTGCCAACCCCAGCTTGGCATGCGTGTTCAACACCGCCTTTTTTTCCTGCTCTGTTAGATTAAACTGGGCGAGAACGCTATGCGGGTTTGACATGAACTGGAGCTTGGTCTTCTCATCGCTAAAGACTTTTTTGATCATCTCTTGCAGTGCCTGAGATTTCATGTTCCGACCTCCTTTCAAATATTTGATTTTTCGGTTCACTGTCTCTAGCTTGTATTAATGTGATTCTCTGAATATACATATGTCCTAACTCCGAAAGCTATTTATTCTGCCTGCCAAAACGGAGATAGTTGTTGACGGCGCTGAGTATGTCAGAGCCACTAAAGGGCTTCTTCATAACGCCAAAAGGGCCGTAATCCAGAGCTTTCATCATTAAATCGCTATCCGGATAGCCGGTGATGATTGTGACTGGTAATTCGGGTTTGGTTACCCTTATTT
>Ga0315539_1003577_pt1 | contig 10896 bp, 19 predicted proteins | sample SalMarSW160150MG_FD_203097 | JGI IMG/M metagenome (GOLD analysis project Ga0315539, IMG submission 203097) | Salt marsh sediment microbial communities from the Plum Island Ecosystem LTER, Massachusetts, United States - Salt Marsh Sediment SW1601-150 ... | reverse complement strand
GCATCGTCAAGTAGCTCCGTCCTGTTCATCTTCACAAGAGTGATGCCTTCAATCTCCTCAGTCTTCATCCCGAGCTTCCCTGATCCCGGTATGTAGTCGAATACCTCGACCTTGCCTGGGAACTTCCGGGCGAATGCCTTCGCCATCCTCACCTCGGGCTCCAGCTCAATGACTGTCTGAGCAGGCTCGTACAACCGCATGACGTCGCAGAGACCATCGAACGTTGTCTCAAAGCCCGCCGCGATGATCCGGCTACCCTCTAACACCACATACCAACAATCTGGCTCGCCGGGGTCGATACCGAGAAAGCATCCTCGTCCTCCAGGCTTACAAGTGTGCTGGGATCTACCGACCAATTCGCGGAGGTAGTCAGGAGCGAGTCGGCTAGCACTTGTGGAATAAGGTAGACCCATTTTGAAGTTATAGAAGAGCTGCGTCTTCCCCGGGTTGCCTTGTACCGCCTTCCACTGACGCTCCAGGTCTCCAGGCGCAACCGTCGAGGAGACAAGCTGGGATAATCTGAACGATTCGTATTCCGCGTCCTTGACCAGCGGCACCCAGACGCCATGAAGCTTGTCGGTCTCATCAAGTTCAATCCCGCACTCTGGGCAGACGAGCTTACCGTCCTTGATCGAGTCAGGCCAGCTCGCCACCGGCTCATGAAGGTGCCCTTTCTTGCACTCAAGCTTCCAGACATTCTGCGTCCCTCCCTCCCACGCCTCGTTGATCCCCACCCCGGGCACACTCGGATTCGAGATGTCGAGTTGCCACTTGTGCTTTACGGACGCTGCTAGGCGCTCCTGCGCTTGCTCAGCCCCTTGTGTCCACATTCGGTCGAGCTCGTCCCTGACCAATAGACCTACGGCGATCTCGATCAGGAGCTTCTCCGAGTTCGCCCCGCGCAGATAGAGACCGCTCCCCCAGCCTATTTTAAGCCCCACGTTGTCAACGTCCGAGAAGCCCTCAGCCAGCCACTCAGATTTAAGAATGGCATCGTTGATGCGGCGTTGCGCGAACTGCGAAAGCTGTCCGGCAAGAGGCAGCATGTAGAGAGCATCCTCAGTGAATTCCTTGAGGAACCAAAAGGTCAGATTCAGCGCCATCTCCGTGAAGCCAAGCAAGGCCGCCTTCTGGATCGCCATGCGGAAGCCCTCGGGCGTCCTATGGTTCCACAGACGATAGGGTTTATCGAGATACGGCTGAAGGAAAGGGCGTTTCCAGATCGAATAAGGTTTTTCGTCCCTCATCCTACGATGCAGGGATGCGGCGCTGTAAGGATCGGCGGAGCTCTCCCCCATATGCTTCTCCCACATCGCCCTTTCTTCCTCGGGCAGTAGATCCAAGACCGCCGCGCTTTCTTTATTCATTTGCTCAATCCCTCGGCACGCGCAATCGTCTCCCGTGCCGTTTCATGACAACGTTCGTCAAGCATTCCTGTTGCAATCGCGTCCCTCAGAAATGTACACACACCACTATGCGTTGGCGTTACTTTGCGATGCCGCCGTATCTGGCCGGTAGAGCGCGGGGCGTCGAACACGCGAAACTGCGCGCGCCCGTCGACCACCCGGAAATCCACACGATGGACTTTCCCGCAGTCACAACACGCCATCTTGTACCCCACCTCTACAGGCTGCACCCACTCACCTTCTGCCGGCTCTTCATACTTTGACATCTACTGCCTCCGTAGAATTCCGGCTCATTCCCTACTTCCCTTCCAGGAACTTCTCAATCTTGGCCCTCACCTGCTTGACCTCTTCTGTTGCTTCATCTGATAGCTCACTCCATGCCCACGACCAACACACATCATACTCCTCTTCCGCTAGAGCCCGTTTGCTGTCAGGGAACACCGTCAACGCCGAGCGCAACAACTCCCTTGCTTCATCCACTGTACCACTTCTTGAGTTCTCAGGCATAGCAATCACCTCCTATCCTTCTGGCAACGCTAGTCCAGCTTCCTCCGCCGTTTCGCGTATCTTACCAATGACCCGCTCGAATTCTTGCTGTTCCGTAGGATTTCTCTCGATCACCAGGATATCGTGTCTTTCTATCATCTCAACCCGTTCAGTCGGTTTACCTGTCATCAAGGCCTTCTGCTTCATCAAGTCCAGCTGCCCGTCGATCGACTTCTGCAAGACGCGATTGAGATCCTTGGCGTCCATGGCGTTCCACAGCTCGGGGGACCTCTTAACGAGTTCCGCTTCATCCTCAGTACGCGCCGTCTTAACCATACCAAGGCGAAGCAAACACTGGTAGATGATCCCCGCCAGACCAGCTTGGTAGGTTTCGACCAGGCGGAGCCCCTTATCTACCTTCTCAGACCGCTCTTGTATTCTCGCCTCTGATAGCTCGGCGATCCTTTTGTCACTTTCATGCGACATTCTTGCGACATGAGCTTTGCGCAATGCCGGCCAGTTGTCCTCCTTGCTGTGCCTAACTACCGTCCTGCGCGTTACCCCCAGTTCTATCCGCAGTTGCTCATGTGTGACGCCGGGGACTGTCACGTACTTCTCTTTGGCTATCTCCCAGACCGCGTCACTCAATCGAGGCATCGAACGTCCTTCTCACTCACTATTCGCTCCTCCAGCTGGATCTACGTTATGTTTTTTCCTATACCAATCTCGCGACCGCTTGCGGTGTTCCTCGGGATGATCATCCTGCCATTTTTGTACTCTGGAGAGTTTCTTCGCGCGGAACTCGGGATCAGCTTGATATCTCTCCCTCCTTTTTGCGGCGATCTTGCCCCGATTGAGCCTGTTATATTCTCGCGCCCTCTTATTTTTCCGCTCTCGCCATTCAGGATGATCCCGTCTTTGCTTTCTCTCTCCGGTAAGAATCCTCTCACGATTCTCAGCGCGCCACTCCCTGCGCCGTTTATTGTCTTTGCGCCGGATTTCAGGATCAGTTCGGCATAACTTCATCCTCTCCCTGTTTCCCCGCTTCCTCTCTCCCCAGTCGCCTTCATCCCTACCCCAGCTATAGATGACCGGCCTTCCCCATCCGTAACGCTCAGAAATTTCCCTGGCTGTAACCCCTTCTGCGCGCAACCGCCATGCGATAACTCGCTTCTCTTCCAACGTATAATCGGGTATAGTCATTGGCACAAGCATAGTCACCTCCTATTCTGGGTGTTTAGCGTTACCAGAAAACGGGATCGCCATCACGCACATACCCCGTGCACTCCCAGCCACGGCAAGCGCAACGTAGGCGAGACCCCCCATTACGAGCCAGACGCCCGAGAGCATTAACCACTTGCCGATGTCCTTCATGATTCTCTTGTCAACTCCTTCCCTCTTATCGCCCCGCCTCCGCGAGCAAGCCCGCTAATGTCCGGCTCCGTCCCACCACGGGCCGCATAACGTCAATGCTACCACAAGCAGCGCCGTTAAGCCGATCACGAGGTATCCTATCCATTCAGGTTCCACTCGCTTCCTCCTCCATCGGCTTCCAGCGGACGCACCCGAAATCGGGCGGCATGATGTGCTCATCATCGGCCTCCAAGGTGGTAATTACTATCGGGCATCCCGTCGCAGGAAGCTCCCAGAATCGACAGTCCTTGCAATACCCGATTAAGATCTTATCTTCCTCTCCACTCATCGCTCATCTCCTTTTCATGTCAACCATTCTCATTTTAAGATTCGTCCTGCGACCAGCGGTAGGGGCCATGGGGCTGCTGCCACCCGCAATGGCCCCGAATCCGCCGTGGTTCTAGGAGGCCGCTGATACCCCAAGGCCGAATCGAACGGCTGACATTATGGACGGGATGTTACCCCGCCCGCGCCTACCAATATTGGGGCTAGCGGTGATGTATCATACTGCCATTTATATCCATACACCCCCCGAATTTGTTCTGGGCATGGTCCAATCCACTTAAGAAAATCCTGTGTAGAAAAAGTAGATATCCTTATCCTCCCTGAAGCCCTTGAAAAGGCTTTGAATCCCTTACTGCAAAGTTGATTACTTAGAAAATCTCTATCATGCTTATTGAAACAATCCGTGCAGAATTCTATATAAGGTCTTTCTCTCTTCGTGTGGGGGGGATGCCTTAGACAACCGTCACCGATAAACCATTGTCGCGCTATAATGGGGGTGAGGATAAGATCATTAGGCACAATTTTTTTCCCCGCGGGATAAAAACGCTTACGCAAATCAGCCAATTCAGCGTACTGATTACTCTGATAGTGCCACGTAGGATATTCCTTGCCCCAGCTTTTTCCTACGGTTTTATACACCGCCCCTCCTTTAAGGCCCCAAGCCGATAATTCTCCTGACAGCCACACAAGATACTCTCTCCTGCTACTACTATGTGTGTAGCGCCCCGTCCGCTGTTTCGGTATATGTACAGAGCCATCTCCCAATAGTTCCCCTTCCAAGAATTCCAAAAGATACCCACAAAGCTGAACATGCTTGACTCTTCTTTTCACTAAGCGCATAGCTTCGCTGTCAGTCCTTACAGGAATTTGGAGGTTGTGAAGCCACTTTAAAATAGTCTGCTTGCAACAGCCAGCTTCTTTACTTATAGCTGATGCGGATAGCATCTCAGAGTGGTACTTTTCGGTCAACCATTCTTTCTCTTTATACTTCTTCATGATAATAGCCTCGTCAAGTAGGCTTGGAGGCAACCACCTCTTGACGACGGCCCGAAATGGACTAGGGGCTGCCTCCGCCCCATGGTTATACGTCTCCAAACAGGCCAGATCAAGCATCTATTCGCCTTCTCCCAAGGTTTCCAGACGTGCTGGCATTGATGAACGGGATAGTAACCCCCATTCGCGCCTTCCACTACCGGACCAGCGGAGATTCATTATTATTCCTTCGCCTTATGAAGTGCCTCTTCGCAAAGTGCAAGCGTATTCTCGGGCGACAAGACTGCCTTGAGCGTTAAAAACACATCGGGCACCTCACGATACTCAATCACCCCATCTCGAAGCTCATGGAAGCTACAATTCACTTCCACATTCATACGCGCTTTGGCCCCAGACCCAGGATGAAGCAGAAACGAAAAGGCCCCGGGATCCCGATAGACCTCGAACGAGCCCTTGAATCGGTCCACCAGCCGCGCGATCTCCTTCTCATGTCTATCGCTTCTTTCCAAGCCTTCTACGCACGACAGCGCACGATCCACGGCGTCAGAGACTTGGTTCCGGTTGAAGTTCCCGTATACACCACTGGCTCCTCCGACGGTCGTGGTTCGTACCGCTAGCCGCGGCACCTTGCCGTCCATAAATACATACCCCTCAAGCCGCGGATGCTCGGGGTTGACTCCCTGCCTCTCGCATTCCTCCTCAAACTTGTCCGCCAGGAAATCAACCTTCGCCGCCCGCCTAATCTTCATTGCCAGTCGCCTCCTTTTCCTCCTTGGCTATCTTCTCACGCAACGCTGCCTTAATGTAAGCGGACGCCAGCCGCCGCTCCTTCAGCGCAGCAAGGCGCTCGATTAGATCCCGGTCCCGCTCGCAATCTAAGTTTATCACCTGGAGAATGTATTGTCTAGACATTGCCTCCTCCCGAGCCCCTCTTTTAAGATGCTCTCCGTAGATATGTTTTCATCCTCTTCCTACTTCAATTCCCCAAGCTAGTAAAGGAGGATCTTGCGGATAGATCTTCTTCAGAATCCCACGAACTTCCTCTTCAGAGTCTGCTCCAAGCGCATCAAGCGGAACGGACTTAATCATCTCTTCGCGTGAAAGGAACTTCTGTATACTTGTCACAACAGTGAGAGCCTTATGCGGCCCTGAGACAAAGAGAAGCTCATCGCCTACGACAACATTCTTAATCCGTGAAGATTCTGCCCTAATCTCATACGTTTTTTGCCCTGATGTAATGAGGTCTAAAAATTGCTTCTTGATACGAAACATTCTCATGACTCCTCCTCATAAAGCTTCTGAAACGTTTGGCATGCCTTCTCATAATCCTCTTGGCTCCACCTTGCTCGGTGCTGCGCCCGCATTTGCCGGTTTCCCGCATCCGTAGCAGCGGCCCTTATGATCTTATACCTATCTTCTTCACACATTCCTCCTATTCTGAGCATAATTCCCTAAACGCTTGCTGGACATCCTCAGATTCAGGCCTGAAAGAGGAGTGAAGGCACACCATCTCATAGAATACAGAGCGACTAGCGCCTGTATATCGTCGCCAGAGAGATGCTGGTACTACTAGCTGCATTTGTTCCTTGATCCAGTTCACCCAACTGCGTTGATTAAAGCTCATAGTCTCACCCCCAGGACGGCACGGACTGCTTCTGTAGCTGCTCTTAAACGCGCCTGCACATCACTATCAGGAAGAGTAATGCTCTCTAGCTCTGCATCTGCCAGTACCAGAAGAGCCTCTGCCTGCTCCTGTAAAGACCGTCCGTCCCACGCTATTGGATCGGGCCAGCATTCTCCCTGATGATTTGGGTCAAGCGCCTCTGACAGCTCTAGTACTACCTTCTGCGTGAGCGCCCCATCATCTTGTATGACGGGATACTCTATGTTAGGGTCAATGATATGGTGCTCTTGGTCTTGAATCCATGCTACATCCTCATCCGTATACTCAAAATTCCCGTCTTCCAGATTCGCGCGCGTTACCTCTGTATAGTGTAGCGCTCCACATACTCCTGTGACCTTACCGTCCATGATCTCGACAGCATATGTCTCACCGCTCGGGGCTATGGCCCAATACTCTGCTCTACTGCTTTCCTGCTCTACTTCTGTGGCTGTTTTTTTCATCCTCGCCACCTCCTTATATACGTATTATACAGTATAATGCCCGGCTTGATAAGGGGTAACGGCTTTCCATTTTTGCGTTATGCCGGGCGTTATAAGGAGACAAATGTCCGCCCTCCTCCTAGCTCTCTCTTTAGATGAGCCCGAACTTTTTTGCATCTTTATAATTTGGTTTCCCTTTAAACACGAAGGATGCGGTGGCCCTTCTTGCTGAGTTCATCAGCCAGTTTCTTTGAAGCTCCTTCTTTTGATGAATTGTCCCTGACTCAGACGCCCGTGCAACTCTTCGATAGAGCCCCCAAAGTGGAGACGCTGAATGATAATATATCATCCCCGGATGCGCCGTTGTAATGAAGACACGTTTGCCTTTAATTGCGGCCATGAGACTAGCAACGAAATCTGATAGCCTAACGCCAATACCAATTCCTTGATAATCAGGCAGACACACTAATCTGTGGCCTCGCCAAAATCCGCCACCTCTACCCACGGTATAAGTCCATGCCGCAAAGGCGATCGGCTCCTCATCAAGAAGCGCAATGAAACACTTGGCTGATCTATTAATATCATGATCTAGATAGTGATACTTACTGAATAATCCCCAAGCAGAGTAATGGACTCGGCGTATTTCGAAGGTGATTTCGGGGTGTTGTTGAACTAACCTCCAGCTAAATGTGTTTGACCGTAAATCATATACCCAGTCTGGCTGAAGCCATTCGAGAATATCGTAGTGGCAAGAGATGCCGATAATCTTCTGTTTCTTCTTACGGACAGCTCTTGCTATTGCAGTACTACCAATCTGCGCAACTGTTCTATCTACTACGCTTGTAAATTCATCAATGACTGCTAAGTCCGGAGATTCAGCCAATGCCCTAGCCATAGTAACTCGGAACTGCTCTCCAGTCGATAATACATGGTAGGGGCGTAACCAATTAGGAGGACTGCTGAATCCAACAGAAGATAGGAAGTCTGTTATTTTCCGTATGCTCATTCCTTTCGGAAATCCGTCAACTATGCTCTCCGTTTTCGACCACTTATAACTACTGATTATATTATCCTTAAAGAGCCTGCTTGCTATTGTGCTTTTCCCACTTCCGCTTGGCCCGACAATGAGGCCTATATTCCATTCCTTTTCTTCACACGGAAGGTCTGCATCCCACTCTTCTTGGCTTCTCTCTCCTGGTGGTACATCAAAAAGCCCTTGCAGTTGAAGAACGCGTGGGGTTTGCTTAATTTCTACTGATCTTATAATATGAGCGCGCGGCATGTGAATCCCCTTTCTAGTAACTCTTCTAGCAGTGCTCCTTGTTTCTCTTCCGTTAGATCAATTACTAGGACCTGGAATTCCCCCGTATATGCAGGCGTATTATCAGCATACCTCTCTTTTACTGCTCCTCCTTCTTCAAACCCCGTCGCGTCGAAATCGAAGTCCTCAATATCAGTGAGCTCTAGTTTGATCTCCTCCAGCATGGACTCGTCCCACTCCGCCAAAAGTGCTATCTGATTGTCAGCCAACGCCAGTGCCTTCCTTTTCGGGTCATCTGTCGCCAAGTCATCTCTCACGACTACCACCAGCTTGTCGCCTTTCGTGTGGATGAATTCCATGTCCAGGCCGAGCTCGACGGCTTTCTCCAGTACCGCGGAGCCCCCGATGGCAACACCGCTTTTGTCTACGACGATCGACCGCCCCGCGCCGAGCTCGTCCAGGCTCCTCTTCACCGCCTCAAGGTTACGCGGCGGGTGAAGGCGAGCGTTTCTGGGGTCCGTTTTTAAAGTCAGTTCCTTGTCCATCCGCTCTCCTTTCTTTGGCAAAGCCCCACCCCCGTTCTATGCCCGACCCGAAAACTAAGAGGATCTCTCTTTTTAAATCGCCGGTTTCATTTGCCACCATTACTACCCAGCCTCTCTTTATATTGCCAAGTCGATAAAATCACTTTCTTTTCCTTACATTGCGGCTTAGTGATGAGGCCTCGTTCTACATTTTCAGTCATACTATTTACCTTCTTAATTACTTGTAAACGAGATGAATCAGTCCATTTTTTCCAATATGTATATTGATCTTTTCCTTTACATCGGCAGGTCTTACGCAATTTATATAGCCACCGGCCTAGGGAAAACCCTCCTTTACATGAATTGCATCGCACACACGAAAGGCAAAGATTCCCATGTTCATTCCCTCCGTTTTTACAGCGCGGTAGAATATGATCGATATGCGAGCCAGTAATTTTAATTTTTCGGTTACAGTAGAAGCAACGCCCTTCCTGAATATTATACAGATTCCTTTTAATCTTATAATAATCCGGGATTGAGGAGCTGCGTCTAATGACAACAGGATTTCGGGGCATTGAGGTAAGGCAGATATCCAGCTCTCGTTTGTCGCTCATGCCATCAACTCCTTTTTGCAGTAAGGCTTGGCGGGCTAGGCAACCCTGCAAAACAGGACGCCCGTTGCGGGTAGGTCCCGGCTCCCTGCCCGCCAATCCTCATTATAACGCCTGCCGCCCGTGAAAGTCAAGCCTTTGGCTCCAGATACTTCACGGGCTTGCCTAGGCTCTTCGCGAACTCGATCTCACGTTTTGTCTGCTCCCCGATGTGCCCCTCGCAATTGATGATCAACACCTCGTCGGCCATGCGGATCTTCTCAAGATGAACTTGATCGAGGATCTCGGCCACGCCCTCCTGCTCCGCGATATGGTCGCCTTGCGTCACGTACCAGCGCGGTAGGAGGTGCCACCCAAGCGCGATATCCCCGAGCTTCTCGATCTCCCAGGCTACCACGGCCATGATCTCTGTGTATCGTGTGGATCCGCACAGGCAGATGATCTTCATCCTTCCTCCCTCATCAAGTCAGTTCGTCGCTGAGGATGTCCATTACCAGCTCCTCAGCCTTCTTGAAGTCCGGCTTTGGGGGTAGAGGACTGTGAATGTATGCTTTTTGCGCGAGATCGAAGAGCCGCGTGGATTCTGCCAGCACCCGATCAAGTGACCATCCGCCGTTCTTGATCTCCTTAAGTTCACACGCATCCTCGCGGACGATGTGAAGCTCTCCGTCAGTTAGGAACTCGATCCCCATGCGTAGCAGGCGGATGAGATGCCCAGCATTTTTTACGTCGAAGCCAAACCGAGCTACCAGTTCCTTGCGCTTCGCCCCCAGATCGGATGAATTGATGTGCGTCATTCTGTGTAGCTGCCCGTGTGCATATCCAACGAACGAGTGATACGCTTGTTTGGTCAGAAAGATGTCGCGGTTATCGATCAGGCGCTGCCCATAAGGGGAGGCGTTGATGTACAGATGTTCTGGCAACCATAGCAAGGACATGACGTTAGGGCTGCTCTTGAGAAGCAGCCGAACAAACTTGCGCAGTTCGTAGTTCACGCTATCCCAGGTGATGCCATCCTTCCCCTCAAGCATCGTGTCTCTCTGCTTCGCTTGCGTTAAGCCAAAATAGTGCTCGCGTGGGGCAATGAACACGCCCATGATATCTTTATCATCGTGCTCGCCTTGCCCATAACTTGGAGTATAAGTGCCATGCGCTACACTGCCCCGGTATCCGAGAAGAATTGTCTCTTGTGGAACAAGAGCAACACATTGTTCTTTGGTTAGCCCTTTTAGTTTCATCGCCCTCCTTGCCTATTCCCAATGGGGTAGCGTCTTCTTGAAAAACGCGTTCAAGTCCCGCATAACCGCCGCGTCGACGAGCCTGATCTTGATTTCAGGATAGTACTTCGCCATCCGCTTTAGTTTCGTCTTGCTCGTCGGGTCGAGCCAACCCTTTATTTCATGATATTCTATGTGCCTGTCAGCATACTCAACTTTGAAATCCGGTTTGTAGTCTATCGCCCCGCGCTTGATCGGGAACGGGAAGGTCTCAGTCTCATAACCCCACGATCTGATCTTTCCATTATCCTTTAACCAGTTCAAATATCTGCAATAGTTCGCCTCCCAGCTGCTGCGAACATATATTCGTATATCTTCTCTAAAACCACCCTTACTATGCTGACTCCGCTTATTTGTCGGCATATCTAAGAAGCCCCTTAGAAATCGCAGCATTCCATTCTGGAGAATGGAGTTTACCTGTCTGTGCTATTGAAACGCCCCTTCCTACAGAGCGAGTAGGAATGCTTAGTTGTTTCATCCAATTATAAATCGTGCCTTTGCTTGCGCCGTATAATTCCGCAAGCTCATTGGTGCTCT
>Ga0315539_1003576_pt1 | contig 10901 bp, 9 predicted proteins | sample SalMarSW160150MG_FD_203097 | JGI IMG/M metagenome (GOLD analysis project Ga0315539, IMG submission 203097) | Salt marsh sediment microbial communities from the Plum Island Ecosystem LTER, Massachusetts, United States - Salt Marsh Sediment SW1601-150 ... | reverse complement strand
AGGAGACTTTCTCTACTCTCATTTCTTCTCTTATACGACCCAATGCCTCTTTGGCATTTTTTATTCTCTTTCCTTTGTTCGAACCTATTCCAATATAGGCACATGCCATTTATAGGAGCCTTCCCGATAGCGTATAGTGAAAAGCATAAAGTGTAAAGTGCAAAACTATAACGGATAAGTTCATCGTTCATGGTTCATAGTTCATCGAGAAAAAAATAAGGTTCATAGCCAGAGATTTCTAATCAATGAACAACGAACTATGAACTAAGAACAAGATATGTAAATATTATACGTATAATTTAAAATTTTACAAGATATAATCAAGAAAAAATTAAGCAGGGCTTGACTTTTTGGATTTTTTTGATAGTATACTAGTAATATTTGGAGATTAATACGAGAGGGGAATGAGGGTTTATATTTTTGATAAAGAGTATAATTTAAGAGCGAATAAAAATGAGGATTATCTTAAGGGGATTGCTGGTTATGTTGAGAGAAGAGTTAGAGAGATAGCTTCTTCTGCTCCCCAGAAGAGTAAAGAAGAAATAAGCATCCTCACCTGTCTTAATATTGCTGATGAGCTTCACAGGGAGAGGGATAAGAATAAAAAGGCTAAGCAGAGAATCCAACAATTGGTGGAAAGGGTTAAAAAAGAAGTTAAATGAACTGGCTGGATGTAGTCTGGTTAATTGTAATTGTTTTCTTCCTTATTCGGGGAGCAATGAAGGGGTTATTCAGAGAGATTTTCGGGCTATTGGGAGTTTTTGTAGGTCTGATTGTGGCTGTTAATTATAGCGAAGAAGTGGGGAATATTATCAGGGGTGAAATCACCAGTCTTTCTCCTCAGATAGCTAAGGGGATAAGCTTCGCTATTATTTTTGTGGGAATAGCTCTAATAGGAGGGTTAATAGGGTTAATTTTCCATGGAATGTCAAAGTATTCTCCGGTCAAGGGGATAGATCGGGGAGGAGGGCTCATTCTAGGACTGCTAGAAGGGGGAGTAGTATGTAGTGTTATTTTGATTTTTTTGACTATTTCTCCTCTAGCTGAAAACGCAGATAGATGGAAGAAAGATTCTACTATAAGCCCATATTTGATGAAAATAGGTCCTTTTGTTTATGATAGTATAGCTTCTATTGTTCCGGGTGAAGCAAAGAAGTTCATGGAAAAAATAGATGAGTTCAAGCAGAGTCTGTCAGAAAGAAGGTAAATGTTCAGTAAAATGCGTTCCTTCCTGTCATTGCGAACGAAGTGAAGCAATCTCTGTCTTTGGGATTGCAGAGCCTGTTCCGAGCGAAGCGAGGAATCTCCTATCGCTCCTCGCGATAACAACACAGAATGTACTTTACTGAATACTTACTCTGGCAGAGATGGTTAGTTTCTGAAGAAGGAGAGAAAGGTAGGCCTTGAGGAAAGAAAGAGGTCAGTTTTTTGACAGGATTGCTCAAGAGGAGCTTGAGGAGCAATCTCTCTCTCCTTATGCCTGTAAAAGTAATCAGAGTAGAGGGAGAAAGAGAGAGGAAAAAAATGTTTGTTCATTAAGGACAGCTTTCCAGCGGGATAGAGATAGGATTATTCATTGTAAATCCTTCCGCCGTCTAAAACACAAAACCCAGGTCTTCATTGCTCCCTTTGGTGACCATTACCGCACTCGACTTACCCATACTTTAGAGGTAAGTCAGATTGCTCGTACAATTTCTCGTGCTCTTCGTTTGAATGAGGATCTAACTGAAGCAATTTCGCTAGGTCACGACCTGGGGCATACTCCTTTTGGACACACGGGGGAGGAGGCTCTAAATGATGTCTATAAAGGGAGTTTTCAGCATAACGAACAGAGTCTGAGGGTAGTAGATAAACTAGAAAGGGAAGGAGAAGGGTTAAATCTAACCTGGGAGGTAAGAGATGGCATCTTAAACCATTCTCAGGATAAAGAAAAAATATTGACTCCTAAAAGCAGAAACCAGCCTGGCACCCTAGAGGGTGAGGTAGTGAAAATAGCCGATGCCTTGGCTTATGTTAATCATGATATTGATGATGCTTTACGTGCAAAGATAATCAAAGAAAAAGATTTACCTAGAGAATCATTGAGAATTTTAGGAAGAACTCATAGGGAGAGGATTAATACCTTAGTTCAGAACATAGTAAAAGAGAGTTGGCAAGTATCTCAGTTAAAGATGGGGGATATTGTTCTTAATGCATTTAATGAACTAAGGGATTTTATGTATGATAAGGTTTATCTATCTTCCTTTCTCTTTGATGAGACAAGAAAAGCCTACCGAATAGTAAGCGAACTTTATAGTTTTTATCTAAAGGAAACCCATCTTCTTCCTATTTCCTTAAGAAAAAACATAGATAAAGAAGGGCAAGAGAGAATAGTGATAGACTACATTGCTGGGATGACCGATCGATTTGCTATAAATATTTATAAAAATTACTTCATCCCTGAAGGATGGAAATGAATGTCATCTTTTATCTCAGAAGAGTTAATAGAAAGAATTAGTAATCATTTTGATATTATAGACATTATTTCTCAGTACATACCTTTAAAGAAGGCGGGGAGAAATTACAAGGCTCTATGTCCTTTTCATGAAGAAAAGACCCCTTCTTTTGTAGTTTCTCCAGAGAAACAGCTCTTTCATTGTTTTGGTTGTGGAGTAGGAGGTAATCTCTTCACTTTCTTTATGAAGTGGGAAAAGATAACTTTTCCGGAAGCGGTGAGGATGGTAGCTGAGAAAGTAGGGATATCTATTCCTACTCTGGATACGGAAAAGAAAAAAGGAGTAGGAAGGGAGGAGTTTTATCATACTAACGAGTTGGTAGTTAGGCTATTTCAGGAAATATTAGAGAAAGATAGAGCTATCCAGGACTATTTGGGGAAACGGGAGTTTACTCAAAAGATAATAAGAGAGTTTGGTTTGGGTTATGCTCCTTCCTCGGGTGATTTTCTTAGATTGGTTCGCCAAAAAGGAATCTCCCTGAAAAACTTAAAGCAGTCAAACCTGGTAGTTGCTTCTCAGGGAAAAGAAGGATGGTATGCCTGGTTTCGCTCTCGTCTAATCTTTCCTATCTTCAACGCAGAAGGGAGGATATGTGGTTTTGCAGGACGAGTTTTGGACAATAGCCTCCCTAAGTATGTCAATTCTTCTCAATCTCTTATTTTTGACAAAGGCAAAATTCTTTATGGTTTGAATTTTAGCAAAGAGGCTATAAGGAAAAAAGAAGAGATGATTCTGGTAGAGGGATATGTTGATGTTATAGCCCTTCACCAAGCGGGAATCAAGAATGTAGTTGCTTCTATGGGTACTTCTCTCACCCCCTCACAAGTACGGCTTATTAAACGTTATAGTGATCGAGTTTTGATTGCTTATGACCAGGATAAAGCAGGAATTGCTGCTACTTTGAGGAGTTTTGATTTGCTTATGAATGCTGATTTACAGGTAGAGATTGTCAATATGCCTCAGGGAATGGATCCAGAAGAACTGGTTAGAAAGGAAGGAATAGACTCCTTCCTGGAGAGAAAAAAAGGGGCTATTCCTTACTTTGACTATAGACTTGATATGGCTATTAATAATCGTTCTTCTCTAGATAGAAAGGATAAAGGAGATATAGTCGCTATTCTTTTTTCCATTTTAGAAAAGACCAAACTAGAAAAACGTCAAGAAATGATCAGGAGGCTTTCTCAAAGATTGGATTTGGATGAGGAATCACTGCGGGCGGAGCTTAGTAAACTCAGAGGCAAGGAGAGAGGATTTTTTTCCCAGCGTGAGTTCCTGGAAATAGAAGATAAGCAGATGTCAACGGAAAAGGCGCTTCTCCAGCTCATGTTAAAGGAAAAAGCAGTAATAAAAATAGTAAAGGAGAGTGAGTGTATAAATAATTTTATCAATTCTTCTTATAGAAAAATTGCCGAGGAGATAATTGCCTCATCAAAAGAAGGGGAAATATCTTCCTCCAGATTGATAAGTAGACTAGGGGAAGAAAAGTTTTCTTCTCTTATTTCGTCTTTCTCTTTGTCTGAGGAGCTTTCCCAAAAAGAAGACAAAGAGCAGGTGGCAATTGATTTCATCAACTACTTACAGAAAAACAAAAAACAGAGAAGATTCAGTGAAGTAAGGAAAAAGATAAAGGAAAGTGAAGAAGAAGGGGAAAAAATTGACAAGTGGCTTTATGAAACAATAGAATTAAATCAATTTAGGAAAAGCAAATCATAATGGGGTGAATACCTATGAAGAAAGAAGATAAGGTTGTTTTAACCAGGGATAGAAAAAAGAGTAAGATTATCTCTGAGGATAAAGAGATAATCTTTACCAGTGAGATTCCTGGCCAAAAAGAGATTGAGGTTATAGTCGATATATTACAGAAGGAGCAGATTGAAGAAGTAGAGGGAGAAGAGGGGGAAATTGTAAAATCCTCTTCCCTAGGAATAAGTATAGATGATGGGATAGGAAGATATCTGCAAGAGATAGGGAGAACTTCTTTACTTTCCGCTGAAGAGGAAAAAGAGTATGGAAGAAAGATTAAGGAAAGCAAGAAGATCTTAAGAGGCAAGGCTTCCGAACTGGTCAAGTTGGTGGAGAAGGAACCTTCTTTATTCTCTTTTATGCAGAAGGGGGGGTTAAAAGAAGAGGATTTGAAGGTGGGAAGGAAAAAATTCAAAAAGATAAAGAAAATAACTAATTTCATAATGGAAATACCAGAAAAAGAGATAGAGTGTTTAGACCCGTCTAAAAAAAGAGAAAAATTCTTGGAGATGCAAAGGGAGATTAGAGAGACTAGGCTCTGTTATGAAAGATACCGGGATGCAATGATTAAAGCTAATCTGAGGTTAGTGGTTAGTTTTGCCAAAAAGTACACAGGGAGGGGAGTTCCTTTTCTGGATCTTATCCAGGAGGGAAACATCGGCCTTTCCCGAGCAGTAGATAAGTTTGACTATAAGCGGGGAAACCGCTTCAGTACTTATGCTAGCTGGTGGATAAGACAATCTTTGTCACGAGCTATCTCTGATCAGTCTCGCACTATCCGGGTTCCCATTCACATAACTGAGCTCATAAAAAAGGTAAATAAAGTTTCTCAAAAACTGGAGCAGGAATTGAGTCATACTCCTACAGCAAGGGATATTGCCGAAAAGTCTCGTCTTCCCCTGGATAAAATAGAGAAAGTTCAACGCGTTATCACCAAATCCACCTCTATGGATATGCCTATCGGAGAAGACGAAGATTCGCATCTGATAGAAATTATAGAAAATGAAAAGGCTAATAGTCCGGTTGAAGAAGTCAATCTTCGTTATCTTAAGAAAGAGATAGATAAGCTAATAGAAGAGGTTAAAGATAATAGGGAAAGGGAAATTCTTAAGCTTCGTTTTGGCACAGAGAATGGATGGGATTGTACCTTGCAAGAGATAGGGGAGAAATACGGAGTAACCAGAGAGAGGATAAGACAAATCGAAGCAAAGGTATTGGAGGAGCTACGAGAAATAGCCAAAGAAAGAATGTTAAAAGAGTACCTGGATTAAGATTGAGCAGAGTTAAGTTGTAATATTAAATCAACTGCCTCAGAGAGGTCTGAGGCAGTGTAGTCTGCTCGATTCTTACCCATAGAGTTGCCTCTATTCTCACCATTTTTGATGATTATGGTAGTACATCCCAGGTGATGTCCTGCTTCTATATCGGAAATTTTATCGCCTACCAGATAAGACTTTTTAGGGTTGAAAGCAAAATCTCTGGCTGCTTTTAGCAAAAGGCCAGCTTTTGGTTTTCTACAGTCACATTTATCCTCGGGCTTATGCGGGCAATAGTAAACTGCCTCGATCTTTCCTCCTGTTTGGGATGCCTCCCTTACCATCCTCTTATGGATATCCTCTACTGCCTCTTGGGAGGTAATGCCTCTACCCACCCCAGCCTGGTTGGTTACTACAATCGTCATATAATAATTATCATTTAAGCGTTTCAGCGCTTCTTTTGCTTTCGGGAGCCAAACAAATTCATCCCAGGATTTGACATAATCATCTCTGTCTTTACAGATTACTCCATCTCTATCAAGAAAGACCACTCTGGACAGAAAGATAGCTCTTAGCCAGGAACAGAGAATATGTTCCAGAATCAGGTGCACATCCTCAATTTGCTCCAGGGAGTGACTTGGCACAATCAAACATTCTTGCACCATACCCTTTAGTTTTCCTCCTCCAAAGCCTGTTAATCCGATGGTTAAAGCTTTCTGGGCGTTAGCATATTCTACTGCCTTGATGACATTTTTTGAATTACCACTGCCGTTGATAGCAATTACCACATCTCCCGCATCCAGTAGATTCTTTAGTTGCTCAAGGAAGATATTTTCGTAGGCTGTATCCTTTGCCCAGGCGGTAATGATGGGTACACTATCAGTTAAGGCGATGACCTTGAATCTTTTCCTGGAATCATCCTTCCCGGCGGTTCCTTTTGCCAGGTCACAGGCAAAATGGGAGGCTGTGGCTGCACTTCCTCCGTTTCCCATAATAAAAACCTTCTTGTTTTCCCGATAGGCTGCGAGTAGAATATCCTTAATTCTCTCAAGCTGAGAGTAAGGTAATTTATCCAGAGTTTCTTTTAATTCTCTTAGATAATGCTCAACAAAACTCATTCTATCTTTTCCTTTCATCCTTCCCTCACATTAAAGATTGCTTTAGTTCCTTCCTCTTCAAAACAAAAGGGTAGTTCTCTTAGGTTTTTCAGGGTTTTTCTTATCCGATTTTGTCGCTGGCAAGGATAATAGAGAAGTAAGAATCCACCTCCTCCTGCTCCGAAGATTTTTCCTCCCAGAGCGCCAGCCTTGCGGGCAGCTTGGTAGATCTCTTCAATCCGGGGATTGCTTATTCCCTGGGCAAGTTTTTTCTTTCGTTCCCACCCCTGGTGGAGAAGTTTTCCGAAGCCATCTAATTCACCTTTAATAAGGTATTCTTTTCCCTCTTCTACCATATCTCTTATATCATTAAGGACGCTTGTTTTGTCTTTGATGTTCTTTTTTTGTTTAGAAAGAATATTGCTCGACCTTCTGGTAATTCCTGTATAAATAAGCATCAAATTGGCTTCTAGCTCTCGTTTTACTTCCTCATCTATTGATAGGTGCTGTAGAATTACTGTGTCGTCGGGATTAAATTTTATCAGATTTAGATTACCGAAAGCAGCACTGTAATTGTCAAATCTTTTTTTGATAATTACGTATATGCGCTTATCGATAGCGGTATTTAACACAGATCCCCCTTCGCCGAGGCGGTAATAGTCTTTAAAGTCGGTCCCCCCGCCAAAGAAGCTAATCCTAAGCGGTGTCTGGGTAAAATTATCATCTTTGTCTCAAGATATTTGTAGGTTTTTACTCTTTAATTATAATTTCCTCGAAAAGATACTTTTAGGAGGTACTTTTCAATAAGGAAAACTTTCCTTCTTCATAAAACTCAAGCAAATTTTGTGTCACCCTTCCAAAAAGCATAGGGAACCTTAAAAGATGACAGAAAAGTCGTAAATATTCAGCGAACGACGTCATTGCGAACAAGGTCCCGTAGTCGTGATGCGTATTGCGCAATCTTATTTTTCACCAGAGATTGCCACGTCGTCCTGAAGGCTTTCAGGGCTCCTCGCAACGACAGAAAGAAACGTATTTTACTGACTATTTCCCATTTTTTGTTCAAAGTTCGACAGGTCAATCTGGGTCAAAAGAGCTCTTTCTCTCCTTTGCCATATTAAGGTAGTGCTAATATTATTCTATGAATTTGCTATAATTTCCATGAATCAATGTTCAAAAACACTAGCTTGGCGGGTAATCCTTTTCCTGTATGCCAGGTTGAGATAAATGGTCGGCAGCCACCTCCGTTGAGGGGGAAAGAGGGTTCGTTTGATTATGCTTCTTATAGAGTAAAAGCGTCGGTAGTAGTGATATAAGTTCTTAGAAAAGACCTCTTCCTCCATTTTGGTTCCTGTAAATTCAAGACCATAAATTCTCCTATTCCAATTAAGCCACCATTTAGCATCCTTTAACCGACCCTGAGCTTTCAATCTTTTATAAAGGGGTGTTTCCGGATAAGGACAAAGAGCTGACCAATAGGTATAAGGTAGACGGTTTTTCATTAAGAAATGGTAGGCCTCTTTAAAAACCCCGGGCTTCTCGTCATCAAAACCAAATATCATGCTGGCTGCTACGTTAATTCCTATTTTTCTATAGGCTTTCAGATTCTTTTCATAATGCTCGACTTTATTTATTGTTTTCCCCACAGACTTAAGGTTCTTGCGAGATAAGCTCTCCAGACCTATGCTCAGTTCAATACAACCACTCTTTCGAGTAAGCTCAATTAATTCTTTATCCTCTGCAGCATTTATAGTGGCCTGCCCAATCCAGAGAATCCTGAGGGGAATAAGTGCTTTGAGTAGCTCTCTTGCGCGAGAGCGGCTGGCAAAAATATTGTCGTCAATAAAGAAACAAAATTTTGCCCCAAGGGTTTTTATCTCATTGATAACATCAGGAATAGGTCGTGGTCTGTACCGTCTTCCCGAAAATTTTGTAACGGAACAGAAATCACAGGAATGAGGACATCCTCTTCCAGTTTGAATGGGGATCATCTTATAATCTACATAATGAGATTTATTTATTAGTGAAAATCGAGGGGTAGGAAGATGAACAAGTGATGGTCTTTTCTCTGCTTTATAGACTTCCTTCCTTATGCCATTTCTAAAATCATTTATAAACTGTGGCCAGGTTTCCTCAGCTTCACCTATGATTATTGTATCGGCATGTTCTTTTGCTTCCTCCGGCTCCATAGATACATGGATGCCACCCATTACAACAGGCACGTTCCTTCTTCTAAACTCATCAGCAATTTGATAAGCTCTATGTATGTTGATGGTATAGGAAGTAATGCCGACCAAATCAACTTTTTTCTCAAAGTTGATGTCCTCACATATCTCATTTACAATAGAAACATCAATATCAGGGGGTGCTAAAGCAGCAAGAAGAGGGAAGGTAAGAGAAGGAACTATAAGTTTCTTCGACTTTAGTAGCTTACCATTCTCAAGATACCTGGTTGGTCCTATTAATTTTATCTTCATACTTGTTATTATATCTTAATTTGGGATTTATATCTACCCGAATAACGGCCTAACACTTTCTGAATTCACTTTCTACAGGAATTTCTCCAGAAAAAGTCATTTCTAAATATTATTTGGCTAGTCCATATTCCTTTATTTTGCTGTACAAAGTGATGCGGGAAATCTCAAGAATCTGGGCGGCTTTACTTAGATTCCATTTAGTTTCTTCCAGGACAGTAGCTAAAAGATTTCTTTCCACTTTCCGCAAAGATTTTGAGCCGAGGGAGAAGCTCTCTTTACTCAAAGAGACAATATCCCCAGAAGGCAAAGAGAGGTCTTCTTTCTTAATTAAGGGCTCCTTAGCCAGGATAACTGCCCTTTCTATGGTATTTTCCAATTCCCTTATATTTCCCGGCCAGTAATAAGAGATAAGGCAATCAAGTGCCTCTTCACTAATTCCTTCCACTTGCTTATTTAGTTTTCTATATTTTCTCAGGAGATATTGTGCCAGAAGTGGGATGTCTTCTCTCCTCTCTCTCAAAGGGGGAAGCTCAAGGTTGACTACATTAAGCCGATAAAAGAGATCTTCCCGGAATCTCTTTTCTCTTATAGCCTGGGGAAGGTTTTGATTGGTGGCGGCGATAATCCTCACGTCAACTTTAATGGTCTCTTCTGCTCCCACTCTTTCAAATTCACCTTCTTGCAAGACCCTCAAAAGCTTTACTTGAGTAGTGGGAGGGATATCTCCAATTTCGTCTAAAAATAAGGTTCCTCTATCAGCTAGTTCAAACCTGCCTCTTTTTTGGATGTAAGCATCGGTGAAGGCTCCCCTTTCATGGCCAAAAAGCTCACTCTCCAGTACTCCTTCAGCCAGGGCAGCGCAATTCACTTTGACAAATAGATTTTTTTTGCGGGGGCTGTTCTGGTAGATAGCCTGGGCAACCAGTTCTTTTCCTGTTCCAGTTTCCCCGGTGATTAAAACAGTAGTTTCGGTTCTGGCGACCTGCTCTATCAGCTTCTTTAACCTGCGCATTTTTTTGTTCTGGGTGATGATTTCTTCTTTTTTCTCCAATTCCTGGCGCAGGAATCTATTTTCCTCCCTCAGGTCTTCTTCCTCCATAATTTTATTGGCGATTAATATAATCTCATCGGGGCGGAAGGGTTTAATTAAATAACTGTGGGCTCCCTTCTTTATAGCATCCACTGCACTTTTAATGGTGCCGTAGCCGGTTAAAATCACCACCAGAGTTTGAGGGTATCTTTCCTTAATCATTTCCAGCAGCTCCATTCCTCCCATTTTGGGCATTTTAAGATCAACAATGGCTATATTGAAGTATCTTTCTTTGAGCTTTCCCAGTGCCTCTAATCCATTTTGGGCAGTGGCTACTGAATATCCCTTTCTTTTCAAAACATCGCTTAAGGACTGAAGCAAATTGACTTCATCATCAACTATAAGAATCTTAACTGGTCGGCGCATTAATCTCCTCCTGGGAGGGCTCCTCTTTGAGAATAGGAAATTCAATGGTGAAAGTAGTCCCTTTAACCCCCTGGCTTTCTACTTGAATGGTTCCTCCCCATCTTTCGATTATATTATGAACCAGAGTTAAACCAAGGCCGGTTCCTTCTCCTGGTGCTTTAGTGGTGAAGAAAGGGTCGAAAATGTTGGAAAGATGTTTTTCAGAAATACCTGTTCCGGAATCGGCAACTTTTATTTTCACCCGTTCATTTTTTGTAATAGAAGTTGCTATCTCCAGTTTCCCCCCACGCGGCATAGCCTGAGTAGCATTTAGTATCAGGTTTAAAAAAACCTGTTTCATCTCATCCATATTTGCTTTAATAGTAGGACTGTGGTGA
>Ga0315539_1003564_pt1 | contig 10919 bp, 13 predicted proteins | sample SalMarSW160150MG_FD_203097 | JGI IMG/M metagenome (GOLD analysis project Ga0315539, IMG submission 203097) | Salt marsh sediment microbial communities from the Plum Island Ecosystem LTER, Massachusetts, United States - Salt Marsh Sediment SW1601-150 ... | reverse complement strand
AATTTGTGCAGAACCTAAAACATGTCCGGCATTGTAAAATGTGATTCTTATATCCGGTGTCACGTCAGTAACTTCATTATAATTTAAAGAAATACTGTGTTTTACCATTTCCTGAACATCTTTTGAACTGAATAAAGGAGTTGCTGCCTGCTTGTATGCTACGCCAATAAAGTCCAAAGCTAATAAAGCAGATATGTCTCTTGTCGGGGCTGTCATGTAAACTGGACCTTTGTAACCCATTTTATAGAGATAGGGCAATAAACCAGAATGGTCAAGATGTGCGTGGCTTAAAATTACAGCGTCTAATTCATTTATGTTAAATTCCGGAACATTGAAAAAAGGAAATCTGTCTGCGCCTTGCGAGGCAACATCAATTCCGCAATCCAATAAAATTTTTGAATTTGGAGTTTGCAATAAAAAACAACTTCTTCCGACTTGACGTCCTCCGCCGAGACAAGTAAGCCGAACCCACAAATCCATTTTTTCCGGATTCCATTCTTTGTAAATTTTTTCTCCAATATCATTAAGGAATTTTCTTCTGTAAGAATTATTTGCATAAAGAACTTCACGAATGCTTTCAGTGATTTTACTTTTTATTGCAGAACTTCTCTGAACCTGCGGAGTCCATAAAGTTTCTTTTCGGATTTGCTCTAAAATTGAACCTTGTTTCCCAATTACTAAACCTGGTTTTTTTGCTTCTATTACAACAATACTTCTTGGCGCGTCAAAAATAATATTTGTTATTTCTGCTTCTTCCGGCACAATTTCTTTTATCTTTTTTTCAGCCAAAAGTTTTTCAGAAAGAATTTTACTATCTGAACGCAATTCAACACGTTTTTTAATTTCATTTACAATTCTTTTTATTTCAGTTTCACCGGATTTGAAAAAGTTTTCATTGTCTGTGTAAAGAACAATATTTGCTCCTTCAAAATTCGCTTCTTTAATCTTTCCAGAAAGCTGGTCTGTTATCTTCTTTAGAATATCTGCCATTTTTGAATATGAATAAAATTATTGGTCTTTTTTATCGTCTTGGTAATCAGGTTCAATAGTTTGTTCAACGACTTTTTTAATTCCCTCTTTTGTTATTGTGAAAATATCAATTCCATAACCTGAAGCAGTGTCTCTTTGAGTAGAAGATTTTAAAGATTCTTTTGCAAGTTCAATTCCTTCTTCAACTGAAACATCTTTTTTATATTGTCTTTCTAATAAACCAAGAACATAAGGCATTCCTGAACCAAAATTTGCGTCGTAGTCTTCAACTTTAATTATACTTCCTGCTGGTTCAATTGAATAGAGCTCTGTTTTTCCGTCTTCATCAAATCCTGCTATTAAAAAACCTGCCTGTTGTGGAAGCATAGAAGGTTGCCTTATTCCATTATAATTTATATTCATAAGTAAGCTTGCTGCCTGTTTTACATTTGGTCTTGATTTAGAACGTAATTCTTTTAATTTTAATTCAGCTGTAAGAAGTTTAGGAACTTTCTGAATATCTCCTGCAATACCACAACCAGACATTACAAGGTAATCATTTATCTGAAAAACTTTCTTTTCGTTTTTTGACATAACATGCGTACCAGCAGTAATTTGTCTATCAGAAGCCATTACAACTCCGTCTCTGCAAACAATACCGAGAATAGTTGTTCCTGTTTTTAAAATTGAATTTTTTAATTCCTGGTCCATTTTAGGTTTCATAGAATAAATCTATTTAGAATTTATATAATTTTTAGAATCATGTATTTTATAAAGTTTTTGGTTTTCCAATTCCCACTCCAATCTTCCGAAACTTATTTCATTGTACTCATCAGCGTCGTAAGAATAAATTCCGCTTTTGTGGAGCAAAATCCAGTTTTTTATTCCTTTGTCAAGAGCATCTTTTGAGCAAATTGTGCAGTAAGGTTTGCCTGCAGAGATTATTCTGTTGTCAAGATTTAATCTTATAAAATAAATTGTTGCTCCTTCAAGAGATTTTTTTCCATAAATATCTATTGCATTATCAATTGCTCCACCTTCTGCATGAATACAACATGTTCTGTCAGATTTAAAATCCTCAGGCAGGTCATCTTTAAGGCATTTTTCTAAATTTTTGTTTCTGGGGGTGTGATTGCAATTTCTTCCGATAATTTTTTCATGTCCGTCAATTATATTTACAATTACTGCTCCGCCTTTTGAACGAAGACAATTTGAATGTGTTGCTGCGACTGCTGCGTCCATTAAATATTTGAATGCTTTTAATTTTTCTCTGCCTTCTAATTTTTTCATTTTATTCTTCCATGTAACTTATTCCGTTTTCTTTTTTCAATCTAATAACATTAAAATCTAATCATATCCGAATTTGTTTGTGGAACAGGATTTGGGGCAATAACTGAAACTAAATTTCCATGAATGGATTTGTTTTCAAAATCAAAATCTAATTTTAATATTGGAAATTTTCCCATGCGGAATTGTAAAATATCAAATCTTCCCTGAACTATTTTAGATAATCCAATTTCTTTTCTAAATTTTTCATAAAGTTCAGTTATTTTTACTCTTCCTTGTAAAAAAATATCTCTAAAATTCAGGATATCAAAATCTTCTATTATTTCCTCCCTAATCATATTTTCAACTAATGCATAACTTGCTTGAGAAACACAAATATGTAATCCTCTTGGAGTAAGATAACTAGGAAAAGTTTCTTTTAAAACAAGAGGTTCTCTAAGATTAAAAGTAAAAACCCCTCCTTTTTTATCATAATCTGCCCCTGCTAAAAGCATATATCCTGGAAGATAAACTTCATTTTCTAAAAATTGTTCGGTTGTTTGATATTTTTTAATCATATTAATATTTCAGAATTAAGCATCTGAGGTGCTATCACCTCACAAAATTAAAAGATATAAAGTATTTATAAAATTAATTGTTTTGTTATATTTATTCTTCTGTTCCAGAAACCCCGTTTTCTTTTTTCAACCTTATAACATTATCAACAAAACCCTCGATTTTTTGTTCATGCGAGACAATAATTAACTGAGCAACGTTTAATTGTTCTAAAACGCCACGCATTTTGTCAAGTTGTGTTGATGAAAAACCGTCAGTAGGTTCGTCGAGAATTACTATATCTTTTGTTTTTATTTTACTGAGCAGAGAATTTATTACCTGATTTAAAGCAAGACGATAAGCAAGAGCAATTGCAGTTCTCTCACCTCCTGAAAGATAATTATAATCAATTTCATAATCCTGCTGTTCTATAATTGGTGTGAAATCATCATCAAGACTAACATGAAAATTATCTGAAACAAGCATTAAGAACCATTCAGAAAAAAGTTTTGAAAATTCTGATTTTAATTTTACTAAAACATTTTTTTCAACAAATGAAATAACAGGCATGAATTTTTTTGAAATCCAATCTTCAAGTTCAGAAAGATAATTAAGTTCTTTTTTTATTTGCTCTGTTTTTTCAATTTTCTTTTTTATTTCCTGAATTTGTTCTGAAAAAACTTTTATTTCCCGACGAAGTTCTGCAAATTTTATTTCTGCAATTTTTTCTTCTTTTAGACAATCTTCAAGAATTTTTTTATTTTCAATAAAAAGGTTATCATATTTTGAAATTTCAAATACAGAGCTTCTCAGAGAATCAATATGAGAATTCAGCATTTCCATATCCTGAGAAAGTGAAAGATTTTGTTTTTCAATATTCTCCATTTGTGCTTGCTTTTCGTGCAAACTTTGCAATCTTACTTTTTTCAATTTTAATTCCTGAACTTCTTTTTCTTTTAATGAAATATCAGATTCAATTTTATTTAATTCAGAAGAAAGCTTTTGTTTTTCAATTTCAAGCTCTTTTATTTTATTGACATTTTCAAAAATATCAGAATCTATTTTATTTGAAACATTGCTTTTGTAAACAGAGTCAACATCCTGAAGACAAGTAGGACAAACTTCAAGATGAGAAATCTTTTGTTTGAGATTTTGAAAATCCTGATTTTTCAAATTCAACGACGATATTCTTGAAGAAACATCAAGATTCTTTTCATTAAAGATTATTCTTTTTTCTTTTAGAAAATTTATTTCAGATTCAAGCGAGGGGATTTGAGAATCGTCAAAGTAAATTTTTTTTAATTCCTCTACCTGAAGCAAAATTTGTTCAAGTAGTTTTTTGTTTTCAGTTATTAAACTTTCTTTATTTGAAGCCATAATTTTTGTTTTTTCTATTTCCTGATTAAGACGGTTTTTTTCTTCTATTTTTTTTGAAACCTCATCAAGAGATTTTTGAGCTTCTTCTCTTGAATTTTTTTTATCAATTAAATCCACTTCAAATAAAATAAGTTTTTGGTTTTTTGAAACTAATTCAGATTCTTTTAAAATAAGTTCTCTTTTTTCCTCTTCAATATTTGAAACTAAAGCTTCTTTGAATCTTTTTTCCTCACGAATTTTTGACAAAATAACAGAAGTATTTTCTAAAATTCTTTTGTATTTATCAATTCCAAAAACATGCCTTAATGTATTTATTCTTGTTTCAGAGTCCTGCAAAATAATTTGTTTCATTTCTTCCTGAGGTGTATAAACTGTGAACTTATAGAGAATATTCTGTTTTTTTGAAAATTCTCTTGGATAATTTAATAACTCAAGAACTTTATTTTTTAATTCTGTTACAGCAATTTCTTTTTTTTCGTCGTCAATGGTGATTGCAGAATAATCCTGAGAAATTGATTTTTTTCCCCGTTTAAGATTTCTTTCAACCAAAATTGTTTTTCCATCAATTTCAAATTCAATTGAAACCCCTCCTTCGTCGGCATTGTTTCTTAAAAGAGATGAACCTCTTTGTCCTGGCTGCAAACCAAAAAGCGCGAATTCTATTGCCAAAAGTATTGATGTTTTTCCTGAACCAATATCTCCTGACAAAAGTGTTGAGCCATCAGGAAATTCCATTTCATGCTCTTTGTAACTTCTTATGTTGTTTAATTTTATTTTTTTTAATTTCATCAGAAACTCAAAACCCTCCGAACTTCTCCTATAAGACGATTGTTGAAAACATCTGTTTTTTCATCTTCCTGTTTTTCAATGGAAAGAGCATTCATTAATTCAGGAATTATAGAATTAAAGTCCGAGGGATTTTCTTTTGAATATTTTTCAATTGTTTCTTTTTCAATGCTCTCTGAAGGTTTTTCAGAAATGTCAATTCCCATGTCAATATCAAATTCTTTTGTTTTTAGGTCGTGAGTGTTTTTCAACAAAAAATAAGCATTTTGTGACTGAACATATTCTTCTATTCTTGAAAATTTTATGTCTGAATTTTTTCCTCTTTCAAGTTCTCCTTTAATTCGCAGTAAAACAATCTTGTCATTAAGATTTCTTTTTTTTAGTTCAGAAATTATTTCTTCTGTTGCAGTAAGTCCGTCGGAAATTTGTATTTTTACATGTTCCACTTGTTTTGTGGGAAGTTTTATTCTTTCAATTTTTTGAGATGAGTTTGTATCAAAGATTACAAAATGTCCCTGCTGCAAATCTTCTAATTCACGAAAATTATTTGGGAATAAAGGACCGGGATAAACAAAACCATCTTTGTCATATAAAACATGAATGTGCCCAAGAGCATAATAATCTGCTTTGGGAAGTTCTTCTGGTTCAAGAGAATCTATAGGGAGATTCTGAACAACAGGGCTTAAAGTTGAATGCACCATGAAGATTTTGAATAATCCCGGGGCTTCGTTTAGTTTTATTTTTCTTAATTCAGGAATTTCTAATCCGGATTTTTTTCCAGGATATCCATAAATTGCAATGTTTTCGTGAATTACTGGATTGAGATAAATTGTTTCTTCGTTTTCTCTTTGTTCTGGCAGAAAAACATTTTTGCAAAAACCAGCTTTTTCCAGAACATCTAAAAATGTTTTTCCAGAAACAGAATAGTCATGACTTCCTGCAATAATAAAACAGGGAATTTTTGCTTCTTTTAATTTTTTAAATTCTCCAAAAGTTTCTTTTAATGTTTCAATTGACGGGTACGGGGAGTCAAATAAATCACCAGCAAATAAAATGAAATCAACTTTATTTTCTATACAAATATTTAAGGCATTTTTGAAAGAATCAAAATTCAGTTCATTCATTGGCTCCTGTTTCCAGCCGCCGAGATGAACATCTGCTATGTGTGCGAATTTTACCATTTTCTCTTCTATAAAAAGAATTTAATTTGAGTATTTAAGTTTGATTGTGATAAATCATCCAAACAAAGCATTTCCTGTAATTGTCAAAATTGTTACAAGTGTTGCTGCGATTAAAACTCCCAAAATATTTGCTTTGTGAAATTGTCTTTTTGTTAATCCGAGCATAAATGCTCCTAAACTTCCCATATAAACTCCGCTTCCGGGAATTGGCAAACCAATAAAAACCGCGACTCCAAGAATCCCGTATTTTTGCACATAAGGATGGAGTTTTCTGTGACTTCTGTCCATAAATTTTGAATAATGGTTTTTTACTTTTGAATTTCTTAATCCTTTATCAAACACATGAACTAAATTAAAAATAATTATTCCAATAAGGATGTTTGTAATAGAGACAACCAAAAAAACAAGAGCAGGATTTAATCCCAAACCTGAAACAGTTATTCCCCACGGCAAAGAAATTGTTCCGGATAAAATTCCAACGGGAATCGAAAGCCGAAGTTCTACAAAAGGAAGAAAAGTTATTATTGTAAGTATCAATAAATCTTTTAACATCTTATTTTATAGGGATATTATATTATTAATGTTTGGGTAATATATTTTTTATTGTGATTAAATTTAAATAGTTTTGAGAAGAGATTTTTTTATGAAAAAACATTATACAAAAGAAGAATTAATTAAAGAAGGTTATAATGAATTTCCCTTAGAGGAAAACAGTCCTTTATATAACAATTATAAAATAAGAAATTTAGTTTTATCAACAAAAGATCTCAAAGAAATTCTGGACAAATCTCGGTTGAAAAAAGGAAAAAAAGGAGATTTGATTTATGCTATTGACGAAAAATATTTTTTTGATGGAGAAATTTCTCTCGCAGATGTTGCATTAAGGAAAAAAAATAATAATTACTTTACGCGAGGTTCTCTTTTTCAGAGAGATGGAAAAGCAAAAGGAGAACTTTCAAAGTTATATCATTTTATGCAAGAGGGAATTTTGCAAGATGAAATTCTTGAGATTTCAGAAATCGAAGAATTGCTTGTTAAAAAATTAACTCCCACAAAATAATTTCTTCAAAAAATAATTTTCTTTTATCAATAAGTTTAGATTTATAACCTAATTTTCCAAAATCAATTTTTTCTGACAAAGAAGAAGTTATTAAAAATATTTTTGTGTTTTTATTCATATAATTTTTTGCCTGTTTTAAAAATTTTATAATTATTTCATTTCCTTTTTTTCCGCCTGTTGTTGAAAGTTGAGAATTTTTTGGTTCGCGGAAATCTTTTGGAAGATAAGGAGGATTGAAAATAATAATATCAAATTTTTGTTTTGGAATATTTTTAAATAAATCTGATTGAATGCAATTAAATCCTAAAGTTTTACAATATTCTACTGCTTTTGGATTTATATCACATGAAAAGATATTTTGTTTTTTTATTCCAGAGCTAAAAGCAGTTTCAAGATTTATTCCAGAACCAGCTCCAATTTCAAGAAATTTCGAATCTGAATTTTGTTTAATTAATCTGGGAATTTGTTTTTTCAAATTTTCAGACATTAAAAAAGAATCTTCTTCTGGGAAATAAATAGAATTATGCATTTTAGAATCCGAAATTGTTGAATATTTCGATTAACTGGTTTCTGAAAATGAAAAGTGCGACAAGCGAGCCCAACAGAATTACAAGAAGAACAAATAAAATTATAACAACTGTTTTGCTTGCTTTTTTTGGACGTTGTCCATTGTAATCAGAAACACGCTGAATGATAATTGGAGGTTTGAAATCAGCGTCGGGTTTGACAACCTGGATTGGGGATTTTAAATCTCTCAAGTTTTTTATTGCCTGGTCAATTACTGCTTTGAATTCAGGAGGGGCTTCTTTTCCGTATTTTGAAACCGGCTGACTATGTCTTCCTGGCTGAAAGTGTCTTGGTTTTTTTTCAGGAGAAAGATTTTCAGTTAATTTTATTGTTTTTTGTTTTTCTTCTATTTTCTTTTTTTGAGTTTCTTTTAGAGATTTTTGCTTTTTATCCTGAACAGATTTTTGCATTATTTGCTCAGGTGTCTGGGATTTCAAAAGCATGGCAGATTCCTGAATTTCTTTTTTTGAATAACCTGCATTATACAAAGAAATCATTGCTTTTTGCAAGGATTCTCCTCGTGAAAGTGCTGAAATGAGTCCGCCGAAAATTTCCTGGTTTACCATTTTACAATTTATTCAGGTAAAATTGTTTTACCAAAATTTTTAATTTTGAGTTTACCATTTTAAATTTTAATTATTTTTCCGTTTGAAGACAGATGAATATTTTCATTGAATTTGTATCCTAATTCAACAGATAAATCTACCATTGGAGCTTCTTGTTTTAACGAGCCATGAGCCGGAATTATATGCCGGGGTTTTAACATTTCAATTAAATCTCTTAAATCTTCACGTCCTCCGTGTCCTGAAACATGAATATCTGTTTGCAATCTTACTCCCAAAGAACGCAGTTTTTTATCCATTTTTTCTCTTGCAGAAATATTTTCTTGAGCAGGAATTATACTTGAAGAAAAAATTAAATTGTCTCCATTTTTGAATCTAAATGAAGTTTGGTTTTTTGAAATTCTGTCAAGAATGGATCCTTTTTCTCCCTGATGTCCGGTGCAGACAACAAGATATTTTCCACGGTCTTTGTTTAATTTTTTCAAAAAAGAATCAACCTGCCTTCGGTATTTCATAAGTTTTATTTTTTTTATAAAAGGACACATGCCGACATTGTTTGCTGCATAAACATATTTATTTAAACTTCTTCCAAGAAAAATTATTTCTCTTTTTGTTTTTCTTCCAAATTCAACTATGCTTTTTAATCGTGCAATGTGAGATGAAAAAGTTGTTATAAAAAATGCTTTATCTTTATTTCTGACGCTGGACATTGCATCTTCTAAAAGATTTCTTGCGATTCTTTCACTTGCAGTTCGCCTGTCAGTATCAGAATAAAGTGAGTCAATTATTAAACATTTTACAGAATTATTTTTGCCGAGTTCTTTTATTTTTCCAAAAGGAAATGGTTCTCCCATAACTGGTTTTTGATCAATTTTAAAATCCAAACCATAAAAAATCCCCCCTTCATCTGAACACCATAAAGCAAAAACACATTGAATTGTTGAATGGGTTGTGTGAATGAATTCAATTTTTAATTTTCCTTTTGAACCTTTGATGTGGTAAGTTGAATTTGCTTTGATTCTTGTTAGTTTGTTTTTTACTGAAATTTTTTCGTCATTGAGAATTGACTGGAAAACTTCCATTGTAAAAGGTGTTGCAATTATTTCTGCATTTGGATAACGATGTGCTAAATACGGCAAACCACCGACGTGGTCTAAATGCGCGTGTCCGATTACAATTGCCCTTACTTTATTTGTCCAGCCGAGTTTGTCAAGAACCAAATCATTAGGGATTGCTTTTATTCTTCTGAGCATTTCTTCAGAATATTTTATATTATTCTCCTGTTCCTGAAGTTCAATTAATGGCGGAAGGTAAATTCCTGCGTCAAAAATAATCACATCATCTCCTACTTTTACAGCAGTCATATTTTTTCCAACTTGTTCATAACCTCCAATTGTGCAAATTTCCATATTATTTCCTCTTTTAATTTAATAGAGATTTTGGTTTATATAGTTTTTTGGATGTATAATTAATTATAATAAAGAATATAAAGAAGATTATTTTAAGAAAAATAATGGACAAATTAAAACCTAGAAAATTGGAAAGAAAAATTAGAAAAGAAGGCAATAAAGAGGAAATAGAAACACTAAAACTAGGAAAAAATAGTTTAAAATTGTTAAACAAATTATCTCCTGGTGAGGAATATCGAGGAATGTGGAATTCTTTTGATGCTCTAAAAAATGCATAAGGCCAATGTGCAAAGATACAAAGGGATTTATTCAGGTTATTTTGGAAATATGCTAAAAGAAATAGATGAGCAAGAAAGGCAGGCTTTAGGATATCATCTTCATTAAGATAATCTTCAACAAGTTTTTTATAATCAATCTCTCTTTTTAAACTTAAAAGAATCAATATTTTCTATTTGGAGTAAAATGAACAGGGTCTTTTGAAAAATCAAAGGAAATCCCAATCAATTCATTAGAATAAGTCCCGCAACACACCAAGAGATTTTTATTTTTTAAATCATTAAAATTATTTGCATTTACACCATCTCTTAAAATCAACATGTCATCCGGATGTTGAAGGTGAAGTTCATATTCTATTTTGTCTTTATCAAGAATGGAAATGTATAAACCAAATTTGGAGAAATCAACTGGGTTTTCAGATAGGCAATCTTCAATACCTTTAAATTTGAAATCCTTAATAATTGCTCTTTTCTCTTCGAGCATTGGAAATTTTCCACAGACTTTCTGTTTATACAAATTCATTCCTTCCTGAATTAATTTCTTGGGCTTAAAATATTCCATGAAACTGGACTCATTAAAGAGTATAAAAACATTTATTTAGTAAAAAATATACTTTATTTTATGAAAAGTTTAATTCCATCGCACAAAGAAAATAAAAGGTATTTATTGCTTAGAGGAAAAGATTTGAAGAAAAATGTTGAGAAGGCAATTTTGGAATTTGTCGGAGTTTTGGGTTTAAGTAAATGCGGTTTGAGTTGGATTAAAAATGATATTATTTGTGTTAATCGTGAGGCAGTTGATTCTGTGAGAGCGAGTTTAGTTGTTTTTCCTGAGAAGATAGAAGTTTTGAAAGTTTCAGGGACTTTGAGAGGGTTGGGGAAGAAGTGAAATAATTAATTATTCAGAATTT
>Ga0315539_1003561_pt1 | contig 10926 bp, 10 predicted proteins | sample SalMarSW160150MG_FD_203097 | JGI IMG/M metagenome (GOLD analysis project Ga0315539, IMG submission 203097) | Salt marsh sediment microbial communities from the Plum Island Ecosystem LTER, Massachusetts, United States - Salt Marsh Sediment SW1601-150 ... | reverse complement strand
TCTTTAAACAGGTAGACGCCGGGGCTGGCTGGTAATCCCCTTATTTGCTCGGTTATATAGCTCGCCGTCATACAAATCTATTTTAGCATAGCCTGTGATAAGGGCAAAGTATTTGGTTTGTGGCAGGGGTGCTGCCCGCGTACTAGCATTTGCTGTCCCCCCATTGACATTTGCCATTTGGCGAATTATACTCCTTCTAACAAAAACATACTTATTCTAACGAAACTATACTTTTGCTAACAATTATTAGGGGGGTTGGGAAAATGGTAAGGAAATTTATGCCTATGGTGGCTGTGCTTATACTCCTTGTCTTGCTGCTATCTGGATTGCCGGCGCAGCGGGCGGAGGCAATCCCTGCAACAGAAACGGAATGGGTTCATCACAAATGGGAACAATCTGGAAGAACTCTGTATAACCCTGATACCGGGCAATACAAGTATGTCTCTTATGTTGGTCAAACAAATGTAGATCTTGGAGACGGGAATTATGCTCCCTATGTCTGGAACCCTGTTACCAAGGTTGTCAGATTTGCTGATTGCCAATTAAGATTCTTTAATCCTCATTTTGAGTTTTGGCGAAATGGAACCAGATTAACCACTGCCAGATTCCAACTACTCAAGAAAGTTGGCACAGATTGGGTCAATGTCCCGGTGGTCTTTGATGGTCTGACAGTTAATGAAGGTGATGAATATGCAACCGCCACCATGAAACTGAGAGACGAAAATGGTAATGAGATTACAGTCAACATCCTGTTGGGTATGTTCCACTATATTAACCTGGACTTTGAGGTAGGAGTAAACATTGAAGGTGAGTATCGTCTTCAGATGGAGAATACTGGCCTTTCGGGTGACCCGGTGGAGATTCACTCCGGCACAGGCATAAACGGTGAGGAAGAGGACAGAGTCATCGGTATCGTCTATGAGAAGATGTACTTCCGCTGGTCTTATGATGAGGCGCCAGATAGGCTTTATTTACACGAAATTCAACCAGATGGCAGTGAAACCTCAAGGAAAATAGTTGAACTTGGCACTCTGTCCTCTGGTGAATCAAGGCTTATTTCTCCTGATACTTGGGGGCCAACAGCAATTCAAGCTGATGTAAATGATGGCGAGGAAGATGGCCGTGGAACGGCGGGAGATAGATGGCAACCAGATGGCTTCTATGACGATGATGCTAACTTTCTAGGTTGGGCTACCCCCTATCCTCCTTGCCCTTACGAAATAGGGTGGCGATGGGACAATATTGTCGCCTCGGGGGCGGCTTTAGATGGTTGCAGCATTACACTTACCCATGCCGATAGTCACACCGAAAGCGGTGCCAGTGACGCAACTTTATATGGAATTGATGAACCTAACGCGGTGGCTTTCGATTCTGCAAGCAGCAGCACATGGCCATCTAATAGAAATATAACAACAGCATACGTGGACTGGGACCCACCAGCGGAAACAGCTAATAATACCCACGAAATCGAAGTAGGCCCGGAAATTAAAACTATTATCCAGGAGTTGCTTGATAGCTATACTTACACAGGGACTCAGGCGATGGCTTTTAGCTGGGTTGCTCATGATACCGGGTCACCGTGGTGGCGGAATTACGGTGACCTTGGTCATCCAACTAGCGCGCCAGCAAAACTTACAATTGTTTATACTCCACCCCCCGGAGCCGATTTTACTGCCACGCCAAGGCAAGGCCCGGCACCGTTAACCGTCCAGTTCGCTGACCTGTCAACCGGTGATATTACCTTATGGCTGTGGCACTTTGGCGACGGGGAAACCAGCACTGAACAAAATCCCTCCCATATCTATAACACCCCAGGCACCTACATCGTCACTCTCAGCGTGGAGGGTCCAGGTGGGACAGACAGTGAGGTGAAGACTGATTACATAGAGGTGCTTGCGGCAGTAGCGCCAGTCAGGATAATTGTCCGCAACCTGCAAATCCAGCCAGCTCAAGCCTACCCCGGGGAACAAGTGGTTGTTTCAGCCGATGTCGTCAATCAGGGCGGCATCCGTGGCTCCAAGAATATAGACTTGGTGATAAATGGACAGGCGGAGCAATCAACCAGGGTTGGTGTTGACCCGGGCACTGCCCAGCATATAACTTTCTACACCTCCAAAACAGTGCCGGGGACATATGAGGTCTACATTGAAGGTCAAACGAGCGCCTTTAATGTGTTGTTACGTCCTCACGTGGCATCTACGGGAGCCAGTGGAGGCTTGGACACGGGCGCTATCATAGCCATTGTGGTTATTGGCGTTATATTCCTTGTTGGAATAATTATCGTTTTCATATTTGTCCGCCGTTAGGCTTAGGCTGAATAGGGCGACGTTAAGGGCAAGGGGGAGTTTCAAAGCTCCCCCTTTATATTATAATGCGAATGCACCGCAGCAGCATCTTGCTTTGACGGGCTTTAACTTTACATATTGATATGTTAAAATACATAATGATTATCCGGTAGTGGGGGAGAGCGGTGAAAGAAGCTATTGACAATTTTCTGGACTATCTGGCGGTGGAAAAGGGCTTCTCCGAGAACACCGTATTTGCCTATCGGAACGACCTGCATCAACTGGCCAGCTTTATTGAGGAGGAGGCGGCCAAGCGGGGCACTATCCCCCCGTGGGCTGCTTTTGACCGCCAGGCCATGCTGAGCTATCTGCTTGAGCTTAAGGGGAGGGGCTATGCTGCCACCACCGTAGCCCGCAAGGTAGCTGCAGTCAAGTCCTTCTTCGGCTTTATGGTGGCTGAGGGGGTGATGAAGGATAACCCCACTCAGGGTGTGAGTTCAACTAAGGTGGGGAAGTCATTACCCAAGCCTATCTCAATCGCCCAGGTCCACCGCCTGCTGGAGCAACCAGCCAAGCAGTCCACGCCAGAAGCCAAGCGGGACAGGGCAATGCTGGAGCTGTTATATGCCACCGGGATGAGGGTGAGCGAATTGGTGTCCTTGAACCTGGCTGATTTAGATACTGAGGGTGGCTTTGTGCGTTGCTTTGGCAAGGGGCATAAGGAACGGCTCATCCCTATCTACGAACGGGCGGTTCTGGCTGTAAAAGGGTATTTAACCGAGGCGCGTCCTCACCTGGCACATGACAGTGAGGAAAAGGCTTTGTTCCTCAATCGCCGCGGTGAGAGGCTGACCAGGCAAGGACTGTGGCAGATACTAAAGGGTTATGCCAAATCAGCCGAGCTGGGGGCTGAGATTACCCCTCATACTCTGAGGCATAGCTTTGCTACTCATATGTTGAGCGGCGGGGCTGACCTGAGGTCGGTTCAAGAACTGCTGGGTCACGCCAACATCTCTACTACCCAGGTCTATACCCATCTCACCACGGAGCATGTCCGGCGCGCCTATGAGAAATCTCACCCGCGGGCTAAGTAGGAGTTGGTAAATGTCGGGCAAATCACGGCGTCGCGGCCGGCACCTGTCTCGGAGTAAGAGAAGAAAAGGCGGCAAGGTCTTTTCCGCCCCGGCGGCTTTAGCACCGGCGGTGGCTCAAAAACCTGAGCTCTCTCCCCGGGCTGATACTCCTGTTCCCTCGGCAAAGGCGCCAATCCCGAAGCCTATAGTAGCCCAGCACCCCAATATAGCTGCCGAGTTACGGAGAATTGGTATTCTGGCGGGGATACTACTGATTATTCTGGTAGTGCTATTCTTCGTTTTGCCCTTAATCTTATCCTGAGCAATGGGTGCCTATTATGGATGCGGATTTTGAGGTAGCGAGGGCTGAGTTAATTGAGCACCTTGGCACTGAGATTAAAGACGAGCGGGTATTGGCAGCCATGCGGTCTATTCCCAGGGAACTCTTTGTGCCATCAGAGAGTCGGCACTTAGCCTATGAAGATAGACCGCTTCCTATCGGTTGCGACCAGACAATTTCACAGCCTTTCATCATCGCCCTTATGACCGAGGCATTAGAGCTTACTGGCAAGGAAAAGGTGCTGGAGGTGGGTACCGGCAGTGGGTATCAGGCAGCTATTCTGGCCAAGCTAGCCCGGTTTGTGGTTACCACCGAGCGGGTGCCAGCCCTGGCTGAAACAGCCAAGCGGGTATTAGACAAGCTGGAATATACCAATATTGAGGTGCACTTAGCGGAGGAGACGCTGGGGTGGCAGCGAGAAGCCCCTTATGACGCCATTATGGTTACTGCGGCTGCTCCCAAGGTGCCGCCCGACCTCTTAGCTCAGTTGGTGACTGGTGGACGGCTGGTAATTCCCGTTGGCTCTCGCTATATACAGGAGTTATATAAAATTACCAAAGGCAAAAAGAAGATGGCGGTTCAGAATTTAGGTGGCTGCCGCTTCGTCTCCTTAATCGGTAAGGGTGCCTGGGAAGAGGAATAAAAGTCTGGAGGAGTATAAGCATGGACGCTCTGGAGGCAATTAAGACCAGGAGAAGTATTCGCAAGTACAAGTCTACCCCGGTCGATGATAAAGCTGTGCAGGCAGTTCTGGAAGCCGGCCGCTGGGCGCCGTCCTGGGCTAATACTCAGTGCTGGCGATTTATCGTGGTGCGGGATAGCAAGATAAAGGCTGAGTTGGCTGATACCCTGTCCAAGTTTAAAAGGCCTGACGGGGTGATAATAGAAAATGCTGGCACCAGGGCCATCAACACGGTGCCGGTGGTAATCGTCGTCTGCGCCCAAATGGGCAAGTCAGGCTGCCGCTCGGACGGTAAAGCCGTCACCGACAAGGGTGATTGGTACATGTTTGATACTGCCCTGGCGGTGCAGAACATGGTGCTGGCAGCTCATGCCTTGGGGTTGGGCACAGTCATTATTGGTGCTTTTGATGCCCCCAGCGCGGCGGCGATTCTGGGAGTGCCGGATGGTTACAGTCTGGTTACCCTCTTCCCACTGGGCTACCCCGACCAGGAGCCCAAAGCAAGGCCAAGAAAAGAACTTTCTGAAATCGCTTTTCATGACAAATTTGGCGTTGAATAATGCATGCGCTAGCCCTCCACCCCCGTTTTTAGCCTGTGTTCTTCTTCCCACCCACCCGCCTTCATAAACTTCGCTTCTAAAACTTTCTGCCCCACCCCCCCAGAAAAGAGAGTGAAGAGAGGTGAAACCTCTATTGGGTGGGGGGGGGAACTAATCTAACAGGGAGTTTAAGAGGGGCGAAGCCCCTCTTTTAAAAAAATCTTCCCCCTCTCCTTTGAAGGAGAGGGGGATTAAGGGGGAGAGGTAGATAATCAAATTAATAAATAACTTGCTGTATCAACAAGCTCTGATTATAATATGATGGATTAAGCTAGAGAGTAGGTGCCTAGATGCCACAATTTGGATTAGAGAACATTCGCAATGTCGTTTTACTGTCGCACAGTGGTGCCGGCAAGACCTCAGCCTCAGAAGCAATGTTGTTTACCGCTGGAGCCGTTAAGCGGTTGGGCAAGGTTGAGGACGGGACTACTACCTCAGATTATGACCCTGATGAGGTAAAGCGCCAGATTAGCATAAACCTGTCTCTTCTCCCCTGCCAGTGGAAAGAGGCAAAGCTCAACCTCATAGATACCCCTGGTTATTCTGACTTTGTCGGCGAGGTCAGGGCGGCGATAAGGGTTAGTGAGGGGGCAGTAATTATGGTCTGTGCTGCCTCTGGTGTTGAGGTGGGCACCGAGCAGGTATGGTCATACTGTGAGCAAGCCGTCCTGCCCCGGCTTATCTTTATCAACAAGATGGACCGCGAGAACGCCGACTTCTTTAAAACTGTGGGGCAGATTCAGTCCAGATTTGGCTCTAAGTGCCTGCCGCTGCAGTTGCCTATAGGTGCTCAGGATAGTTTCCAGGGAATAGTTGACCTGCTGACCATGAAAGCCTATTCCGGTTCTGAAGCTAAAGAGGCGGAGTTCCCATCCTCGCTTCAGGGCCAGGCCGATTCCTTTCGGGAGAAGCTGGTAGAAGCGGTGGCTGAGGTTGATGATAAGCTTATTGAGAAGTATCTGGAGGGCCAGGAGCTCAGCCTGGAGGAGCTGGGCGATGGCTTGCGGCAGGCGGTAGTAACCGGCAAGGTTATTCCCATTTTAACTGGCTCGGCGCTACAGAATGTAGGGACTACCTTGCTTCTGGACGCCATTTATAATTATCTGCCCTCGGCTAAAGAGCGAGAGGTAATAACTATCAGTGATTCCGCCAAAAAAGCAATTGAACCCAGTGAGGCTGCCCCGCTGGCGGCTCTGGTGTTTAAGACCAGTGCCGACCCCTATGTGGGTAAACTTACCTATTTCCGAGTCTATAACGGTGCCATTAAAAGTAATTCCCAGGTGTGGAATGCCACCCAAGGTGGGGCCGAGCGCATCGGTCAGCTATTTATTTTAAGGGGCAAGACCCAGGAGCCAGTGCCTCAGCTCGGGGCCGGGGATATGGGGGCGGTAGCCAAACTAACCCTGACCGGCACCGGGGATACATTGTGTAGTCAGGCTCAGCCGGTGAAGATTGCCCCCATAGAGTTCCCCCAGCCAGCGTTTAGCCTGGCGGTACACCCCAAGACCAAGGCTGACCTGGATAAGCTGGGAGCGGCGCTATCCAGATTGTCTGAGGAAGACCCCACCCTTGAGGTGCGCCGTGAGACTGATACCAACGAGACAATTCTATCAGGAATTGGTGAGTCCCACCTTGAGGTAGCCGCCGACAAGATGCGGCGTAAATTTGGCGTCGGGGTGAGGCTGGAAACGCCCAAGGTTCCCTATAAAGAGACGATTACCGCGGGGGCCAAGGCTGAGTATAAGCATAAGAAGCAGACGGGAGGACATGGTCAATACGGGCATGTCTTTCTGGAGCTTGAGCCTTTACCTCGGGGGAGTGGTCGTGAGTTCGCTGATAAGGTGGTAGGTGGCCGTATACCAAAGAATTACATTCCATCGGTGGAAAAGGGAGTTAATGAGGCCATTCACGAAGGAGTTCTGGCTCGCTACCCGGTTATTGACATAAAGACGACAGTCTATGACGGTAGCTTTCACCCGGTCGATTCCTCGGATATATGCTTCAAGATTGCTGGGGCGGGGGCGCTCAGGAAAGGATTAGCCGAGGGGCAACCTATCCTGCTTGAGCCAATAATGAATATCGAGGTTACCGTCCCTGAGGACTTCACCGGTGATATTATTGGCGACCTTAATACCAAGCGGGCGCGGGTGCAGGGGATGAACCCCGGGGATGGGGTTAACACTATTGAGGCTCAGGTGCCACTGGCTGAGATTCTGCGCTATGCCATAGACCTGAAATCAATAACCCAGGGTAGAGGCAGCTATAAGACCAGCTTCAGCCACTATGAAGAGGTGCCGGCTCACATCACCGAGAAGATTATCGCCGCCCGACAAGCCGAAAAGGGTTAATCTTACCCGGCGAGCAGTTCCTTGAGCTTCTCGGTGAAGGCGGGTAGAGCTTTTTTCCAGTCGCCCACTACGCCGAAGCGAGCTTCCCTGAAGATATTTGCCTCAGGGTCTTTATTTATGGCGACTATGGTCTTGGAGCCAGAACAGCCGGACATATGCTGGCTGGAACCAGACAGAGCTACGGCTATGTAGAGGTCGGGGGCAACAATCTTGCCGGTAAGCCCTATCTGCGCCCCGGCTGGCACCCACTCATTATCACAGGGGGGTCTGGTAGCGCCTACTGCTCCCTTCAGCATCCTGGCAAGTTCCTCTAGCTGCTGGAAACCTTCAACACTGCCAATGCCTCTACCGCCGCCTACTATCACCTCGGCGTCCTCAAGCCTTATCCCCTCCACCTTTTCTGCCACCTTCTCCAGCACTTTGGTTCTTATTGCCGAAGGGTCCAGGCCGGCGTCAATAGTGGTTACTTCCCCTTTTCTTGATTTGTCTGGCTCCAGCGGCGTCATCGCCTTGGCTCTAACGGTAGCTATTTGCGGGTAGGACTGGCAAGTGAAAACGGCTTGAGCGTTGCCTCCGTAGACCGGCTTGGTCTGCAGCAATAGCTTTGACTTGGGGTCAATAGCCAGCTCCAGGCAGCCCAGGGAGGCAGCCGTATTCAGCCTGAAAGCTAGTCTGGGTGCCAGGTCACGACCGATAGAGGTCTGCCCCAGAAGGAGAACCTGGGGCATCACTTGCCCCACCACCTTTCCCATAACTGAGACGTAGGAATCGGTTTGATAATCCTTGAGCAGGGGGTCATCAACGACATAGGCTTTATCGGCGCCAAAGGCAATTGCTTCCTGAGCCAGGTTGCTGATGCCGCTGCCGACTAATACGGCGGATAACTCCTGTCCCAGGTCATCAGCCAGCTTTCTACCGCAACCCAGTAGCTCGGTGGCGATTGACGCCAGTTTTCCTTCTGCCGCCTCGCCAAAAATCATAACACCTTTATATTCAGCCATTTATTCGCCTCCTTAAGTCATAGCAAAAGAATGTTAAAAACTGGTTAAGAACTCCTATAGTATTTTGGACTCCCTGAGCTTAAGGGCTAGACTGGCCGCCGCTTCTTCAGGGCTTTCGCCTTCAATAATCTCGCATTTACCTTCGCGGACTGGTTGGAATAATTTTAGCAGCTTGGTGTGCCTGCCAGCCGCCCCGAGCTGGGAGACCTCGACCCCGATATCGGCTGGTTTCCAGATAACCGGCTCCTTCTTTTTGGCGGCCATAATCCCTTTTATGGTGGGGTAGCGGGGCTCACCAATCTCATTGCTTACTGTAATCAAGGCGGGTAGGGACAGCTCAATCACCTCGTAGCCTTCATCAGTTACCCGCTCTACCCTTGCCTTGCCATCGGTGATGTCTATCTTCTTGGCCAGGGTTATGCTGGGTAGCTCCAGTATCTCGGCAATGCCTGAGCCTACCTGTCCGGCGTTCCAGTCAGAAGCCTCCCGGCCACAGAAGACGATATCGTATTCGCCGAGCTTTTTGATGGTCATGGCCAGGGCATAGGCTGTTGACCAACTATCGCCCCCGTCAAAGGACTCATCCTCCAATAAGATAAGCTCATCAGCCCCCATGGCTAGCGGCTTTTTAACTATATCCCGGAGCTGGTTTGTGCCTAGGCTTATGGCAGTGATTTTACCCCCCAGGGCATCCTTAAGCTTGAGCGCTGTCTCTACCGCATATTCAGCGTAGGGGTCAATGACCGGCGATACCCCCGCTGGCGGCACCACCTTATTGCCGGAAGAGTCAATCTTGAAGCTGGCGGGTGGTGCCTCAGGGTCAATCACTTGCTTGATGCAGACAATCATATTCATAATGCTCGTTCCTCCTGCTTTCCTTGAGTAAAGAACCCAATTGATTAATTTAACATCGGGGCGATTGTGTGTCAAGCTGAACCTTGGGGCATAGTGTCGACGTCGATAACGATGCCTTCACAGTCAACGGCTACCTCAAGGATGTCCTCGGGGTGACGCTTGATTATCTCTCTGCCCCCGATATCGCCCTTTAACCCGGATAGCTGCGCTTTATATTTTATAGAGAAGATAAGAGGGTGTCCTCTTTTGCCCTTATAGGTGGGGATGGCAATACCCTTGTCATGAGCCTCAAATTCCTTTATCAGCTTATTGAGAGTCTGGCTGTCAACAAAGGGCTGGTCGCCCAGGGCGAGCATAACTGCCTGGGCTTGGCTATCAATGAATGTTAGCCCGGCGGCTATGGAGGTGCTCATACCCTGGCGGTAGAGCGGATTTATTACCATCTTGATAGGTCTACTTGCTATTCTCTTCATTATCTCTTCAGCTCTATGCCCCAGCACTACGATGACCTCGCTTACCCTAGAACTTGAGAGGTTATCAATGGTTTGTTCCACGATAGTGGTGTTGCCCAGGGGCATCAGTTGCTTGAGCTTGCCCATGCGTTTGGCTTCGCCGGCAGCCAGGAGTATTGCCGAGACCATGGTAGAGCTAGTATTCATTATCTAGCCACCTTGAGTTTGCTGGCGGTGAGGCTCAAGTGTATCACCCGGTCTATGCCGCTCAAGTCAGGCACGGCCTCTATTTCGCCATTGGGGAAGAGGGTATTAAGTAGGGCGGTTACCGCCTCTCTCTGTCCCTGTCCAATCTCCAGAAGCAGAGAGCCGCCGGGGCGTAGCTTGCCGCTCACCTGTCGGCATAGCTGGCGTATTCTCTCCGTTCCATCTGAGCCTCCATCAAGCGCCAGCCGCGGCTCAAATTTTACCCCGGCTATTTCTGATTCCTTGACATAAGGTAAGTTGGCTATTATAAGGTCAACCGGCTGGGGCAGGGGGTCAAGCATATCGCCGTGGAGGAGACAGATTCTATCTATCACCCCATGTTTCTGGCAGTTGAGTGAGGCGACCTCAAGGGCGGGGGCTGATATATCGGTGGCGTAAATCTTGGTCTCTGGCAGCTCAAGCGCCAGGCTGATGGCAATAGCCCCACAGCCGGTGCCAATGTCGGCAATAGTGGATAAGGGGTGATTTCGAGCCAGACCGAGGGCTACCTCTACCAGCAGCTCGCTTTCCGGCCGGGGGATGAGGACGCGAGAGTCGGCATAGAAATCGAGCCCGTAGAATTCGCGGTGTGTGGTTATATAGGCGGTGGGCTCGCCGTTCAGGCGGCGTTCGACCAGTCGCCAGAAGGTTTGCTCTTGCCGGGGGCTTAATTCATGGTCCAGGTCTAGATATAACCGGGTTCGGCTTATTTTTAAGGCATGCCCTAGCAGAAGCTCGCCCTCCAGAGGGGCATCCTCAACATTGTTTTCAGCCAGAATGCCCCTAGCGTGGCTGAGAGCCTGTTTTAGGGTCATGCCAGTTGCCTCTCCATCCGTTTGGCCTGGTCACTGGTGGCTAGGGCGTCAATGAGCTCGTCAAGCTCCCCCTCTAGGATACGGGGCAGGTTGCGCAGGGTTAGGCCAATGCGGTGGTCGGAAACGCGGTCTTGAGGGAAGTTGTAGGTTCTTATCTTTTCGGCACGTTCACCGGTGCCCACCTGCAAGCGGCGCTGTTTGGTTATTTCCTCTTCCTGTTTGCGTTGCTC
>Ga0315539_1003550_pt1 | contig 10947 bp, 12 predicted proteins | sample SalMarSW160150MG_FD_203097 | JGI IMG/M metagenome (GOLD analysis project Ga0315539, IMG submission 203097) | Salt marsh sediment microbial communities from the Plum Island Ecosystem LTER, Massachusetts, United States - Salt Marsh Sediment SW1601-150 ... | reverse complement strand
CCAGATTCCCAGGGAAATGGCCAAGCCCACTTTTATTCACCAACTACGTCACGGCAGATTAACATAGTCAGCCAAATCAATATTGTGCTCAGCTTCAAATTTCTGCATTTCTTCAATGCGTTTGATATCGTCTTCGATCCTATTTACAAGCTTAAATATATACGGCTTATCTGCTAAACGGTGTCGCAAATCGTCAAGCATGGGTTCCCATGTACCATCGTACAATTGCTTCTTCAAAACTACGAGCATTATGTGCTCATTGCTGAGTCTGTTAACAAAGTCATCTACATCCTTGGTTTCCCGCGAAGCGGGGACCCTTCTGACGGCAATATCTTCGTTTTCACGGCTTTTTCTGCCCTGCTGGCCCATTTTTTACAACCTTGCCCTGTTCTAAGCGTATAACCGGGCTCATGTCAGGGGCATCCTAACTACCCGACCTGCAAATTGCAATAGTTTTTCTCCAATTGACCGGTTTATTCCTGTACTTCGAAATGCAAAATGTTAGAAATGAAGAAACATAATCCCGCTATATGAGAAAAATGCCTAAAGTGAGCTAAAGTTACATCCATAATTTTAGTCCACAGGATGTGGCGCCAGCCATCCCAGCGACCTTACGGCAGCACTTTAGTCACTTCACATCCTCCGACTTGGCTCAGGCCTGTCCCAAGCAAGGCCGAGGGGACGGGCTTTAGGCACTTTAGTTTTCTATGGCTGCTGTGCTCTTGGCCAATCGCGGATGTCTTCAAAAAAAGGAGTTTTTTGTTTTTCCACACACCCAGCGGCGTATAGGTACATCGCTGCTGACCAGCTTTGCCAGTCCTCGCCCTGAGGTGTCCCATCTTGTGCTCGCAACCATTCATTGAAGCCGAACTCAACATTTACCGCACGGGCCGGACGGACAAGCTCCGTAAGAGCAATCAATCTTTTCTCGGCAAGCTGCTGCTTGCCGGCAGCTACCAAGGCGGCTATGTAGAATCCGCAAATGAAAGGCCAAACGCCCCCATTATGATATTCGCCGGGCTGGTTGTATTTTGCGTACCTCGGCATCCAATCCGGATCCCCTTCTCTTACATACGGAAAAAAATTGGGCGGTAAATCGACAGCTAAATCTTCGTTCTTCCGCAGGGCTGCGCACTCTGTTTCTATCCATGCAACGAGATCTTTGGCTCTACTTGGAGATGCAATTCCCGTCAGAATAGCCAGGCTATTGCCCAACAAATCAAAGCGATCGCTACGATAGACCTTATATGACCATAAAGCATAATATGGTTTGTATCTTAGAACCAGTCCTTCATGCACATGACGCTGTTGCCTTTCGCCTTTCACGGTAAATCGACCCATCATCTCTCTCAGCTTAGACGCCCGTTCATCCTGGCCGAAAAGACGCAGGTAAGTATAGACTATGGTATTTACAAACAGTCCGTAGCCCACGACCCACTGCTCGTCACGCCAATCACTGGTCGGTAGCTGCGCGACAATAACCCGGTCGGAAGGACTTTGATATTCCATCCAGGTCATGGCTTTTTGCACAGCTTGTTCAAGAAAGTCGGTCTCGCCGGTGACTTTTCTAAACAGCCCTACCGCCATCAGAAATAATGCAGTGGTATCGCTCGCTCCCCGGTCTTGGGGATCGTGAGCCAACGATGGAATATGCCCAAGCCGACTCTGGTTTCGAGCGGTAGTTTCGATAACCTTTCTTAACGATTCTATTAGTTTTTTATTGCCTGAAACTAAAATTCCCAGCGCTGATATCATCATGTCTCGTGTGTATGGTTCGGGATAGCCCCAACCGGCGGTTCTTGGAAGTCCCCGATAAGAGCCGTGACGATTATGCAGCAAAACTTTGATCGCTGCGTTCTTGGCCTGCTCTATTATATTCTTGTCTCGCAGTTTCATTTCTTATGAAATCCCCAACTTTGTTGAGACGGTCTCGATAAATCTCTTGGCGATAACACGGTAGTCATAATTCTCTACGGCGCGTTTTCTTCCCGCCTGGCCCATCTTCTTTCTCAGCTCGGCATCCTGCATCAAGTCCATAAGATAATTGGCTATGTCATGTACACTCGCACGATAATCGACCGTTCGCGGTCTTTTGAAGATTACTCGATGTCCCTCCTCGTATCCGGATTCATCACCTACAGTCGTCTCTCTCATCCTTATTTCCTGAGCGATGCCTGCCAAAAAAGCATTTTGGCCGTGCACCATCGTATCAAGCATTCCCATCGCTTTTATGCCTATCACCGGCTTGCCGCAGGCACCTGCTTCGACCTGTATCATTCCAAAACCTTCCAGACGCGATGGCGCCGCATAAATATCGCACGCGGCTAAAAGATAAGGCATAAAATTGCGAGAGACACGACTGGTTGTATAAATAACATTCTTCTCAATCCCAAGGTGCGTAGCAAGCTGCAGGTCGGCAAGGCTTTGCTGCTCCGTTCGGGGTTGGGGCCAAACTTTACAGACATACTTCCAGTCAGGAGCCTTAGTATCGTTGATTGCCAGGGCCTGCATAACTTCATGAGCTCCCTTAGAGGCTGCATCACCACCGATTGTAAGAATCACTATCTGGTCCGGTGCAATCCCCAGTGCTTCGCGAACAGCAGCGACTTTCGGGTCATTCTTGTCACGAGGAATAAAAGAGTCCGTATCGCAGCCGACAGGGAGCACTTTGATGTTTTCGCCGCTGAGACCGTCCCGCATGTAGATCTTCTTTACCCATTTGGATGTTACTAATATAAGGGGAAGCGCCTCCAGAACCTCAAAGTAGTTTACCATATAGCCGTCTGCAACCAGCCAGGGCACAGGCTGAACACCATACCGTTGAGGATGAAGCACCAGATGGGGTGTGTGGCCCCAGTAACCAACTCCCAGAACCACATCCGGCTCGAACCAGCGATAATACCACTCTTTTTCCTGAGCCGATTCGAAATTCACCGCATGGGCTTCGACACCCATCTCCTTCAGACCTTTGTAAAGAAGGTCACCCTGAGTTGCCAAGCCTCCAGGAGATGGGGGATAATCGTAAAGAACCAGCACTTTCATTTCTATCTCTCCTATTCTTTATGAGCTTGTTTGGGCATAGATGCTTTCTTAAAGCAGCGAAAAGCTTCCTGACGTGGAACGGTCTTAGCTTCAAAGCTGTCAGGCTCAAAACCATATATTTGGGTGATTATATCATATTTTTGTTGCCAGATTTCCCCCGGCAGGTTTACCAGAATATCCGGATTATCAACCGGCTTGGGCAGATACTTACGTCCGCCATCCTCATAAGCGAACATCCATATCTCTTTAGCAGGCAATTGACCGCTTTGCCACAATTTCAGGACAGATTTTGCTGTCTCCTCATGCCTTAGATGTCGTGTATATTCACCTTGCAGTCCGTGTGTCATAATAAGGTCGAATTCATCCTTCGTAGTATGTAGGGTGCGATATTTCGCACCATTAACCATCTTTTGGTGCGATGAATCGCACCCTACCGTCCTGTCTTCTGCGAGCAATTGAATTATTGTATTTTGCGTTTTACGTTCGTCCAGCGGAGTTTGTTCGGGCCCATCATCAAGGTTGCCCATAGCTCCAGTCGCATTAAACTGCTCCAAGGCTCGAAAAAACTTTGACGAGCGATCCGGATCACTTTTCCTACAGAGCGTAACCACCGTCCATTCACTTTCCGGATGCATCAATATCGTGCCCCCAGCCCACAGAGTCTCATCATCGGGATGTGCTACAATTACTGCGCACTTGCCGAAGGGCCATACCTGTCTATTTATTTCTGAATCGCTCATGCCCTATTGTTTAGAACAAAGAATAATCCTATTTGCCTTTTCGAAATGGTCGCAGTACCCTGAGCAAACCAAAATCCCGCCAGCTTTGCCGAATAGGAAATATTCCTTTTTCGACAAAACCCACTTCCTCCATTGTGTAAAATGCGTGTGGATTAAATTTCTTGATAGAATCAACCACACTCGGGGCTTCACGCCGAGGTACGATGGTAAAAACGACCTTTACCTCACCGCTGGTTCCATGGCCGTCAACACTGGTAACTCCATAGTTTTTGGATTTCAAATGCTCCACCAACTGCAGAGCATCTATTTTAGTAACCACCCGTATCAGTACAATGCCTAAAGATAGTTTCTCAGCTATACAGATGCCTACGTAGTTACCCATAGCGAAACCGCCGGCATAAGCAATATAACACAAAGGATTAGAAAGATTCTTCATAATCTGGCCGATAGCAAGAAGCCAGATTAAGATTTCAAAAAAACCAACGATAGGGGCCAGGTACTTTAATCCTCTTGATACAAATATCACCCGCACCGTCCCCATACTAACATCAACAATCCTGGCTGTGAAGATTAGAAGAGGAATCACAAACCATGTGTAGAAAGTCAAGCTAAGAAGCAATACATTGTCCATATTTATTCTTTCAAAGTTACAATCAAGGATTCATGCAAATTTTATTTCTGATATTCTCTAACTTTCCAAAGCAAATAAGCTCATCATTTAGGATGATGCTCATATCGGCTGCCGGGTTGGGTATTGTCTGTCCATCTCTGACTATTGCCAGCACGGTAATGTCATGCCTTCTCAAGTTCGACCTGGCGAGCGTCTTGTTTAATACGGGACTGCCGGCGGAAACTACAACTCTCGAAACTCCATATCCGCCGGTGGCCAGCAGAAGCTCCTCAAAAGATACCCTTTTAAAGATTTCTTTTTTAATGATTTTCCGCCTTAGAAAATTCGTTAGTTTCTTGGCAAACTTCTCATGTGTAAAAACCTTATATATCCCATATACCACAACCACAATAATCGCAAGATTCATCCATATCACTAAATAAGGAGGGATACGAAACGGCAGGTGTGATTCAGACAACTTAGAAATTATAGTCTCTTGTTGTGGGACGAACGAACCTGCCAAAGTGGCTATCATAATGACCAGCCCTGCGTTACCCAAAACTATAAGAACAGAAGCAATCTTGCGCCTTTGCTTGTTACTGGTAATCAGTTCCGCCTCTTTTGTCGTAAAGCCGGTTCCCGTAAAACACGACAACGCCTGGAACTTAGCTAAAGACCACTCCAGCCCCGTCAACTGAAAGGCAATCGCCCCGATTCTGACCACGGTGAACGATACGATTAGTGTTACAATGAACAACAATAGCATAATCACTTCTCCTTGAGATAAAAACCCCACGTGAAACGTGGGGCTAAATATTTAGCCTGCGGTTTCACCGCAGGTTTTACAAACTTCATAGCCATTTCTTTTTTCTAAAGTAGATTAGCATAACCACGGCCACCAAAACCATGACCAGCAAAACAGCCGAATAACCCCACCGCCATCCTAATTCCGGCATATACTTAAAATTCATCCCGTAAACGCCTGCGATAAAAGTTAGAGGAATAAAAATGGTTGCTATTATCGTAAGCACCTTCATAACGGCGTTCATCTTATTGCTGATGCTCGAAAGATATAAATCAACCATCCCTGAAACCATATCCCGAAAGCTTTCTATAGTATCTATAATCTGTATGGTGTGGTCGTAAACGTCCCTTAGATACAAGCCGGTGGACTCATTAATTAGAGCCGACTCGGTTCTCTGTAAGCCGCTTATCAGCTCTCGCAAAGGCCAGACTGACTTGCGCAGGATAATCATCTCTCTTTTCAGCCGATGGATTTGCTGAAGCGTTTTCTCGTTAGGTTCTGCCACCAGCTCTTCCTCAAGAATCTCGATTTTTTCTCCCAGTTTCTCGAGAATAGTAAAATAGCTGTCAACAATAGCATCTATTAATGAATAGGCCAGATAATCCGGCCCCATTTTGCGGATTCGTCCCTTTGCATTTCTGATTCTGTCTCTGATTTGGTCAAACACATCGCCGAGCTGTTCCTGGAAGGAGATAACAAAGTTAGAGCCCAGTACGATACTTACCTGCTCGGTCTCGACTGTTTGGTTATCACCGGTGCAAGTGAGCATTGTAAGCACTATAAAGATGTACTTTTCAAAATCCTCCAACTTTGGACGTTGTCCGGTATGAAGGATATCTTCAAGAACAAGGGGGTGCAGCTCAAACTTTCGGCCAAGCTTCTCTATTATCTGGACGTCGTGAAGACCGTCTATATTTATCCATGTTACAGTAGGCGTGGTTTTGAAAGCAAAGCAATCTTCGACGTTCGAGACCTGTTTTTCAGCGAGATTCTGCTCGTCATAGTCGATGTAGGTTATCCGAACGGTTTCGACCCTTTTCTCGCCAACATAAACAAGCGTCCCCGGCGGCAGGCCGGCCGGCTTATACTGCCGTTTATGCAATCGGGGCTTCTTCGCTGCCTCTTTCATTTTTTATCTTCCTCTAAATAACCCCCCAATAAACCCGGCCCCCTCGGCCTTACTCGGTGCATGCCTGAACAGGGTCGAAGGATTGGGGTGCTAAATATCATTTGGTTTGGCAATAAGTACGGGATAAATAAAACACATTTATTTTATATGATCCGTACTACTTTATACCTTAGATTGGCCGGGTTTTTTCAACATAAAACTTACAATCAACCCCGTGGCAAAGCCTAAGCCAAACGTCAATATCAGAAGTAAAGCTCTCGACATTTCAATAGACATAAAAAGTATTTTTGTTTTTACCACTTCTGTGTTTTGAACAAAAATGATAAGAGCCAATATTGAAATGACAGCTAAAATAATTATTTTTGCTTTTTTCATTATCAATTTCCTTCTGTTTTATCGACCTTATTATGATTATTAGCACCAATCTTGACCGCTACATTTCTAACAATCGAAAATGGAAAGCTCACCATTTGACGCAGACCTTCAACGGATGAAAGCGTGCGAACCTGACTTTTCACTTCTGCGAACAGCTCGTTGACTACAACTTTTTCTTCAACTTCGCCTACCTCTTTTACCATAGCTAAGCGATGAAGCGAATATAAGCCAATCAAAAAAGCTAGAGCAAAGAAAAAGTCCCACTGCTGAAGATTAAGTGTGGGCAGGCTGAATTTACCTGACTGGCTCGTGTACTCCAGAGTCCAGGCTAACTCTCGTCCAGCAAAGAAATCTGCAAACTTACCCCCAAGAATTGGTGCAATGCCAGCAGCTACTGAATTGACTATAGTATTGGTCGCAAGATAAGTCGTCGCTTGTCCCTCCGGTGCAAGCTTCAAGCTGATGTTGCCGGAGGCCAAAGATACACCTGCCGACGAAAATCCCATCACCACATGGATAAGAATTAAAAGCGGTATCGTTAAAAAATATTTTTCCGGCATTGTCGTAAAGGTCCAGGCCAGAATAGATAATATAAACAATGGTCCGCATATCGCAAGTACCGACTTGTTGCTGAAACTATCTGTGAATTTGCCCCAGATTCTAAGAAAAGTAAAGTTAAGCACCTGACTGACAATCGAAAGGGCGATGATAAAAGACATACTCAAGCCTAATCTTTTGAGCATATAGACCATAAAGAACGGCCCAGCCAAATTCACCGCGAAGTTCCACGAGCACATAAATGCGATAAGCTTTCGGAAATTCTCATCTTTAAACGGCGTGGCAAGCAGCTTCAAAATCTTAGGCCTTTCCTCCACGGCAGGCATGCGTTTCTCAGGTGTTCTGGCTAAGAAGTAAAGCCCGACAGTACCGGCTGCAAAACCCACTAAAAACAGAATTGAATAGCCTTGAAGCTCGTAGTTGGGCAATATCTTTTTCCATGCGTCCAGGTAAACCGCAGCAGCTATACTCAATGCAATCCCAACGCCTGTAGCGATTCTCATTCTTTTGGAAAAGAACGAGCCAAGTATATTCTGCGGTATAAGGTCTCGCATCCACGAATTCCAGCTACAGCCGGAAACCGCTCCAAGGGCCGAAGCAGCTATCATTGATGCTAACAAAATAGCAAGGCCGATTTTAGCCCCGAACACAAAAGGAATAAGAGCGATTAGCAGCCAGCATAATCTGCTTATAGCCGCTGCTGTGACGACGATAGCCCGTCTGTTGCGAATCTTTTCAACGAGAAATATCGATGGCAGTTGAAGCAATTGAGCTAACGGCCCAATAGCTGCCAGCAGACCAATCACCATATTGGAAGCGCCGAGCTTGATTGCAAAGGCGACTAAGAATGCTCCGCCGGTCAATATCCCCATCGACTGTGAAGCTATACCGTCTTTGATAACAAAACTCAGGCCTGATTGAACTTGCTCCTCTGTCAGGGTATCTTCGGTTTTAAACCACATAGTAGAGGACCTCCTTTTTCTCTACTCACCTGGCATAATTCCGACCCAGTCAGAAAGCCAGGTGCTTTTTCGCTTTTTCCAGTCTTACTCCGACCTTTCCTACATCCTCGATATGTCTTATATGCTGTTTTTTTCGCTGCTCTAAAATCCGCTTTACCGTTACCGGCCCAAGACCAGGCACTCTCAATAGCGAAAAACGCGAAGCGTGATTTATATCGACAGGAAAAAACTCAGGATGACCAAGCGCCCATGCCTCTTTAGGATCGACCGTCAATGAAAGATTTTTATCGTTCTCGAAAGCAATGTCCGATTCGGCAAATCCATACTTGCGAAACAGAAAGTCCACTTGATACAGCCGATGCTCCCGCATAAACACATCGTTCGGGCTTTTTTGCACGACCTGTTCGCCGGCTATAGAAACATCGCCCAATCCCTTCTGGTAGGCGCTGAAATAGACTCTGTTCATCTTCAATCGGTCATACAAACCCCACATATACTTTACTATTTCCGCGTCCGATTCTCCAGCCGCCCCTACAATAAACTGAGTGGTTTGTTTTGTTCCCTCGTATTTCGAGCCGCGACCTACCAATCTGCTTATCAGCTTCATCGGCTCAATAATGTCACTGATGTATTTTTTCTTATTTGACAATTTAGCCAGGTTCTTTTCTCCCGGAGTTTCAATATTTAGTGACACCGCGCTTGCCAGCGATACCGACTCCTCTATCGCGGCATTACTCGCACCGGGAATGATTTTTAGATGAATGTAGCCTCTAAAGCTATATTTCCTGCGTAATATTTTTGCAGTGGAATTGAGCCTGTCCATTGTCGCATCGGCTGAGCCTATAACGCCTGAGCTTAGAAACAGGCCGAAGACTTTACGCTGGCTATAATAATCCATGAATATTCTTGCGGTTTCTTCCGGCCTGAGACTGCACCTGCGAATATCGTTTTGCTCTCTTAGTGGACAGTATTTGCAGTCATTACTGCACACATTTGAGAGCAGCGTCTTAAACAGGATGCTTCTGCCCCATTTGGAAGCCGCCCGAAGGGCGGTTTTGGACTTGGCCATCCCTTTCGGGAGATCCGGTCCAGGGCTTCGCCCTGGCGGATATAGCCACTTTCCGTCGCCGCCTCGCTTGCGGTGTTCATCTTTTTCGCAGCCGCACGCGCAAGCCAAATCATACTGAGCATCCGTGCTGAGTATATCCAATTTTTCACTTGTTCCCGGCCTGGAAACGACCCCGACCATTGCGGTTTATCCTCATTCGCTGCTTTCCGGCTTGGCTCTCTTGACGACAAAGAAATATACTATTGCCCCCACGAAGTAAAAGCTCAGAGACAGCAGGATTACGGCACCCCAGATTAATTTGTCATAATCACCGTTTTTTGTCAGAGGATATACGAACTTCGATGCCGGTCGCTTCAAGCAGTCGATAAGCATAAATATAGAGAAAACCACCCCCGCGATTGCCAATAGCGTCAAAAAGACTCCTGGGCCTACAAGCGGCCTAATTGGCCAGTAAGGAAATTTGTACATCCATTCCATAATAAGCACCTCCCAAAATAGTTTTAGCCTCGGCACCTGTGGCCGAGGTAGCCCCTGCCACGGTCCGCAAGATACCTAACGGCAGTGCGGGGGCTAACCACGGTTTTACCGCACATTTTACCACCAAAGCATTTACCACCCAAATTTATTTTGGCATAACCCTAAATATTTAGCCCCCCAGCCCGTCCTGAGCCGGGTCGAAGGATTTACTTGGGGGTTCGCCGGCTAATAAAGAAATTTAACCACGAATTCCGCGGATTAACACGGATTTACACGAAATCGAGATGGGAGATGATCGGTTAGCCCTGCCACCTGTGGGCAGGGCGAAGGATAACTCGGCGGGTTTTTGTTTCTTAGCCACAGATTCCACGGAATATTATTGCCACGAATTAACACGAACGAACACAAATAATTAGAAGAAAGCCACAGAGTGCACAGAGAAATTTATCTTGTTTAGCCCTGCCATTAACAACAGGATTCTTTAGTGTACTGGTTAGCCCTGCCATTTTTATGGCAGGGTTATCTTTTGGCGTAGCAAGGTGGCAGGGTTCTTGTCTTTTTTGACACGGATTCAAACTGATTTTTACTCCTAAGGGGTACGCTGTTTTTATTCCATTTATCTTTTTCCTTTTGAGCTTTTTTGCGGCAATATTAGTTAGCCACAGATACTACTCTGCGAATTGCCTACTTCCATAAGGGACTGCGAAGGTCCATTCTCCGTAGTACTCCATAAGTCCACAGGACGCCTAACGGCGGAGTCCTTAGGACTACGAAGGATGAACCGGAAGCTTCGCTACGCAGCACGAGTTAGCCCATGCTGTTCATTACGCAGGGCAGGCGAGCAACGAATTTTTTCTTGTCTTTTCCGACAATCCTGACCATAATAAATCCAGCAGCGGTGGGATTTCTCATACTTGATAAGACCAAAAAAATTGTAGGGTGTGCACTCGTCTCGGCGAAGGCCAAGCCGAAGCGGTACAGCATACTAAAATTATTTGATTGCAGAATCAAAATGTGATAAAGAATTGTAATGTAGTTCTTCAGCCCTCCAGTAGGATGGGCAACTGCTTGTTGCCCATGCTGAATATAATCCTCTTATTTTTTGAAGGAATAAAATGGAAAAGGATATAATTGTTAAACTTCATAAGAACTTTGAACAGAGTGTTTATAAGGACGAGGA
>Ga0315539_1003548_pt1 | contig 10954 bp, 10 predicted proteins | sample SalMarSW160150MG_FD_203097 | JGI IMG/M metagenome (GOLD analysis project Ga0315539, IMG submission 203097) | Salt marsh sediment microbial communities from the Plum Island Ecosystem LTER, Massachusetts, United States - Salt Marsh Sediment SW1601-150 ... | reverse complement strand
GAAGCCCAGGCTCGCGCAGTGATCGCCGAGGTCGGAGCCACCAGCATGGCACAGATGGGCGACGTGATGCGGGTGCTAATGCCGCAGCTCAAGGGCAAGGCCGACGGTCAGGTGGTTAGTGCCATGGTCCAGGCGATTCTGAGTGAGAGGGCGTGATCCATCCGCCAGCAGGAGCCTCTCTCCAGGAGGGCTCGAACCATGGAAGACCGACGTGGAGCGCTCGTGGGCGCTCCCTTGCGTAACTGGAACTTGATGGTGCCAGGATAGCATGTCCTCAGGCTGGAGCGAAGCGTTACCAGAGGCAGGCGGGCCAAGGGAAAGACTGACCACGAGGAGGATCTTTCGCGTCCTCATCTTCTGCCTTCTCCTGGTGGTGACTTGGAGCTTCATACTCAGCTTCCAGTTCCTACCAAGTCAGGTATACCTCGAGGTCGGAGATGTCAGCCCCTATGACATCCGCGCCCCCAGCAGAATCACGTACGTTAGCGACACCGAGACAGGGGCCGCGCGTGACCAAGCCGAGATAGCCGTAGACGAGATCTATGACTACGACCCGACGGACACCGCAATCGCTCGGCAGCAGATCGATCACGCACGGAGGATCTTCGAGTACGTGTCGGCCGTCCGCTACGATCCCTATGCCTCTGCAGAGGTGAAGACGGAGCTAGTCCGGGCGATAGCGGGCATAGACCTGTCCCCCACGGCCGTCGCTGACTCCCTCGACCTGGATGAAGCGCAGTGGGATGAGGTGGTCACCAAGAGCCTGGAGGTTCTGGCTGAGGTCCAAGGACAGGAGATCCGTAGCGACCAACTGGAAAAGCTACGAGATCAGCTCCGCGTTTTCGAACCTCAGCTCTCAGAGCCACAAGCTGCTCTGGTCGAGACGTGGGTGCGCAGCTTCATGGTCCCCAACAGCTTCCCTAACCCCGCTGCGACGGAGGAGGCCCGCGTCGAGGCTCGTCAGGCAGTTGAGCCCGTCTACATCACTCTAGAGGAGGGCGAGATCATCGTCCGTGAAGGCGAGGTGGCCGACCCGGTCGTCTGGGAGGCTCTGGTGAAGCTAGGACTGCTCCAGCCGCGCATAGAATGGCGCGACATAGTGGTCAGGGTCCTCTTCACCTCGTTGCTGACCTTCATCCTGGCCCTGTATCTGACCACCCTTCACCCGACGTTCTGGGGCAACTGGCGCGACATGCTCCTCCTGGGTGTGTTCTCCACAGTGGCGATCCTCGCGGCTAAACTGATGATCCCGGGTCACGTTGTGCTGGGCTATCTGTTTCCCTTCGCCGCCATCTCCATGCTCTTGACAGCGCTCGTCGATACGGAGATCGCCATCGTCCTCACAGCTATACTCAGCCCGCTGATCGGTTTCATAGCAGGCGGGTCTCTGGAGTTCTCCATCTACGCGTTTGCTGGAGGGGTTGTATCGTCGCTGAGGCTCTGGCGTATCGAGAGACTCAACGCCTTCCTCTGGGCAGGAGTGTATGGGGCCCTCAGCAATCTGGGCGTTGTCCTCGTCTTTCGAGTCCTGGAGCAGGATCACGACATCCTTGGCACACTCCAGATCGCGGGTGCCGGCGTGGCCAACGCTGTTCTCACCATGAGCCTCACACTGGGCGGCTTCTTTCTCTTCAGCAACTTGCTCAACATCACAACGTCGCTTCAACTCTTGGAGCTGGGACGTCCCACCCACCCTCTCCTGCGTGAACTGTTGCTGAAAGCGCCCGGGACCTACCATCACAGTCTCATGGTGGGCAATCTTGCCGAACAGGCAGCACAGGCGGTAGGTGCCAACTCGTTGCTGGCGCGAGTCGGAGCGTACTACCACGACATTGGCAAGATGCTGAGGCCCTATTTCTTCACCGAGAATCAGACCGACGGAGAGAACCCTCACGACCGGCTGGATCCCGAGACGAGCGCCCAGATTATCATCTCGCACGTGAAGGACGGACTACAGCTAGCCAGGAAATACGGATTGCCAGAGGAGATACAGGACTTCATCCCTCAGCACCACGGGACGGCCGTGTCTAGCTACTTCTTCCGCCGAGCTTGTGAGCAAAGCAATGGCGCTCAACATGCACAGGAGGAACGGTTTCGCTACCCGGGGCCGCGCCCACACACCCGCGAAGCGGCCATTCTCATGCTGGCTGACGAGGCCGAAGCTGCCTCGCGAGCCGATCGTCCACGCTCGGTGGAGGAGATCGAGGAACTCGTTGATGCTCTCATCCGGGCCCGGGTAGACGACGGCCAGCTCGACGACAGCGACCTGACACTGCGCGACCTACAGAGGATCAAGGAGACCTTTGTGAACATCCTGCAAGGGATCTACCACCCACGCATCAAGTACCCAGAGGATCCTTTGCAGGAACAAGGAAAAAAGGATAGAGTTGCAGATCGAGCTCAGCGTTCAAACCGATCCCCAGCTAGAGGGCAAGGCAGATACCGAGCATCTGAATGAGCTGGTCTTGAGCACGATCAGAGAGGAAAGGTTCGACGAACCAGCCACGATCGGATTGCTCATCACCAATGATGGCACCATCAGGGAACTGAACCTTCGGTATCGCGGACAAGACAGCTCCACAGACGTCCTCGCCTTCCCACCTGGCGGGGGCACAGACGGGTTCGTGTCTCCACCATCTGTGCCTCCTCACCTGGGTGACATCGTGGTCTCCTATCCTCGCGCCGTAGCCCAAGCCGCCGATCACGGCCACTCCGTAGTGGAGGAGTTGGACCGTTTGGTAGTCCATGGGGTCTTGCATCTTCTTGGATACGATGACCAGAGTCAGGAAGAGCGCGAAGCTATGTGGAGGCGGCAGGAAGCCATGGTTCGGACCTTCCATGGGAACGGGGAATGACTCTACAAGGGCATGACAGGTCCCGTGGATTCCTCGACCGCACAAGGCCAGCCGGCTAGTGGATAATCGTATGCGGACCCAGCCAAGCACCTTGATCGAGAGCTTCCAGCACGCCTTTGCCGGCCTGGGGCACGCCTTGCGCACGCAGAGGAATGCGCGTATCCACGTCTCGATCGCCCTGGTAGTAGTCATCCTCGGCGTGGCTCTGAAGCTCGACCCCGTCGAGTTCGCCGTCTTGACCCTGACTATCGGCTTCGTATTCGTCTCTGAGTTGTTCAACACTGTAGTAGAGACAGCGATCGACCTGGTGACCGAAGAGTACCATCCGCTGGCCAGGCAGGCCAAGGATGTCGCCGCCGGTGCGGTGCTGGCCTCGTCCATAGCAGCGGTTGTCGTAGGACTACTAGTCCTCGGGCCACCCCTCCTGCGCCTCCTCGGGTGGTGACCGTGACCACGACGAGAAGCGACGTAGTGGTCGTAGGGGGCGGGCCTGCGGGGGGAACGGCCGCGTACGAGCTCGCTCGCAGAGGCCTCGACGTCGTGGTGCTGGAAAAGGAGAAGCTGCCCCGATGCAAGGTCTGCGCCGGTGGCTTGACCCTGAAGACGGTCCAGTTGCTCGATTTCGATTTGACCTCGGTCTACGAGTCGGCAATAACCAGGGGCAAATGCACGTTCAAAGGCCGATCACCGGTAGTTTTCGACTTCGGAGAGGTGGTGGGCTGGACCGTGATGCGGGACAAGTTCGACTATCTCATCCTCCAGGAGGCCGCAACGGCCGGCGCTCAGGTTCTTGACGGGGAAAAGGTCAGAGGGATAGAGTCGCAGAGCACGGGCGCAATCGTGAGGACCCCTGGCGGAGAGTTCCGCTGCTCAGTGGTGATAGGAGCGGATGGCGCCAATGGTGTGGTGGCCCGCAGCAGCGGCTTACGGGGCCAGCGTCGCGCCGCGGTCGCCCTGGAGACCGAGATGGAGGCCCCGCCAGACGTGCTAGAAGCGCGACTAGGATGTGTTCACTTCGATTTCGGCTCGGTTCCCAGAGGATACGGCTGGGTTTTCCCCAAGAAGGAGGTCCTCTCAGTTGGTGTGGGCAGCTTCTGGGGAAGAGCCACAAGCCTGAAAGCTTCCCTGTTCAGCCTGATGGAGCTGCTAGGGCTGAGATGTGACCCCAGCCAAGTGAAAGCCAGAGGGCACCTTGTGCCCTTGGGAGGAGTGGACCGGGTTCTGCACAAGGGACGAGTCCTGCTAGCAGGAGATGCCGCAGGGTTGGCGGAACCACTCACCGGTGAGGGCATCTACTATGCAGTGAGGAGCGCGAAAATCGCTGCCGATGTCATCTATCGAGCCCTGCGGCACGGGACCGGTGATCTGTCATCCTACTCCGCGCAGATCAACGCGGAGATAACGCGGGACTTGCGATACGCCCGCCGCCTGGCCGGCCTGCTCTATCGACTACCTCGTCTTTCCTATCGTTTCTTCGTCACCAGCCCGACGGGCCAGTCGGGAATGGCAGACGTCATCTATGGCCGCTCCAGCTTCGAGCAACTGTGCGGCGATCTCCTGAAGAACGCCCCCAGATTGCTGCTCTCTGCTCTTCGCTAGTGGTGGACTCGGCGCCGCCACGATGGCGGGCCGCGGTCACTCACGTAGCCACCGCCAAGACGCAGGCTACTTTACGGGGACACGGCATGTTGAGGCTTCTCCACGAGCCGCGAGCGCAGAAGGTAGGCCGCCACGCCGCAGAGGGGAATCAGAGAGCCCACGGTTGCGCCGGCGATCAGGGCCCAGCGACGACGCCCCCCCGGCTGAGCGACACGCAGGTTCGCCTTGTGGCGCATCGTCTGCTGTAGGCCATCCCCGAGATGCTCTCTGAAAGCCGGTCGCGGTTGCACCGGCACAAAGGCCCCTTCGACCTCTCCACAGAATCGCGCCAGAGACCCGTCGATCTCCTCTTCTGCCGGGAGACTGGCTATCCACTTCCTGTCAAGTTTCGTGCTCATAGCAGACACACCCAACCTCATCCGCAGATGACGGACTCACGACTCGCCGCTGCCTTCACACCTCATAGAAGCACAATCCAATGACGCCAGGTCCGAAGTGCACCGTCAGCGATGCACACAACTCGATCACATAAGAATCCTTGCAGTTGAATCTCTCAGTCACCCTTGAGTACATCTCGTGCCCTACTTCGGGGGCCCTGGCATGTATGACGCCCATGTTTATGGGGACCGTGGTGTCCACCCTCTCCTCCGCGAGCTCCACCAAGCGATCCAGGGATTTCTTCCGCGTTCTGACCGTCTCTACCGTCTCCAGCAATCCATCCTTCAGCGTGACAATCGGCTTCATCTTGAGGAGAGAGCCCAGGGCCGCGCTCAATCCTCCCACGCGTCCACTCTTCCGCGGATACTCGAGATTCTCCAGCACCAGCAGTACGTTTATGCGAGACCTGATCTCGTCCAGGCGCGCGACTATTTCCTCGGCGGTGTTCCCGGCCCGAGCCATCCGCGATGCTTCCACGCATGCCAGGCCCAGGGCGGGAGCCCCGGCCAGACTATCGTGCGCGTAGACCTTCACCTCATCTTTCACCTCCTTGGCAGCCTGAAACGCCGATTGGTATGTGCCACTCAGCTTGCTGGTCACGTGAGTGGAGATGATGGCGTCAGCACCCTCCCTCGCCAAGCGGCGGTAGGTCTCCGCGAACGCACCTATCGATGGCTGTGCGGAGGTGGGCAGAAGTCCCGTCTCCTCGATCTTGCGGTAGAAGAGGTCCCAGTCCAGATCGACACCCTCCTGGTACTCATCTGTGCCGAACTGGATGTTGATAGGCACGACGGTGATGTCGTACTCCTCCACCATAGCCGGAGGCAGGTCGCACGTTGTGTCCGTCACTATCTTGATCATGATCTCCTCTCTCTCCTTCAAGCGTTTCCTTTTCGCCAGGACGATGCCGCCATGGCTTCAGAATCCCCTTCGCTCCAGTTCTTTCCTCAGGGCAATGAGAGTGCGGTGGTACAGGGCTTTCACTGCCCCCTCACTGCGGCCCATCACCTTGCCGATCTCGCTATTGGTCAGCTCCGTGGTGTACTTCAGCACGAGCAGTTCCTGACGCTCGGGAGGAAGTCCGGCGATGGCCTCCCTCAGGACCTCCACGCGCTCGCTGGACTCCACGAACGCCTCAGCCGAATCCCTCTCCCTGCTGACCATGGCCAGGTCATCCAAGGGAATACCAGCACGACGCTTCCGATCTCGGTGCCAGTTGGCCACCAGGTTGTGCGCGATGCGATACAGCCAAGCCGAGAACGGCAGCCCTCTGTGCTGATACCGCCCCAGGTTGGCAAGAGCCTTGTAGAAAGCCCTCGCCGTCAGGTCTTCTGCATCACATCGATTGCCTATTCGATAGAAGACATACTGGTATATCTGGTCAACGTATCTCTCATAAAGGACTCCGAATGCCTCTGGATCCTCCTTGGCCCGCTCTATCAGCTTCTCTTCAGGCTCGCCCAAGACGCAGCTCCAGGTCGCCGCCTAGCGTCCTCAACATTAGAACACTCTTCAGACACCGCAGTTACGAGCGTGGCGCGGACAGCACCCGCCCCTTCTCTACCGCTATTGATGGCCAAAGCGCACGATGTGCTCTGTCCCCATGGCCTACGTCTGCATTCCAGCGCCGCAAGTCTGGACCTCTAAAGAGTACCTCTCTGGGGACTAGCCCGCACCAGCGAGGTCCCCGGCCAGGTGCACGACACCTTAGTCCCTCAATGCCACACCACAAAGGACGAGGGCGTCTCCAGGAGTGCCGCCGCCTCAGTCCCACAATCCGACGAGGTGCGCCCGGGCAAGTATGGCAAGCTACGAATACCCTACAGGAGAAGCCATAGAGGAATCATGCCACGAAGGGACCGGTCCCTACCATTCGTTGCCAGAAGCGCGGCGCCACGGACTGCAAAGAAAGTCAACCTACCTGTTCTTGTTGGAAAACCTGCTGCGGGGCCACCCCCGCCTGGTGCAAGGAGTGTCCTTTTTCGAACCCGCCTCACTGGCCACCCGCCGGGTAGACCCGTAGGACAACGGCCACAGCTACGGTGAGACAAGCGATGATGCGGAGCCGAGTTGTGCTCGAGGCAAGCCTGTCACGGCCTGCCAGGATGCCATTGCGAAACCCCATCACGCCGTCGTGACCTGGCAAGTATACCATGCCAGGGTGATGTCAGCAATGACTATGTGCTGGAGGGTAGCTTTCATCAACACAGGGTGTTATAATACTCCAAACCTGTGACTCCAGGAGGCGTCCAATGACCACGAAAGGTCGCAATGGAAACCGGGTAGTAATCACCGGTATCGGCGCAGTCACCCCTTTGGGCAACGATGTAGAAACCTACTGGGAGGGGGTCGCTGCCGGCCGCTCTGGTGTGGGCTACATCACACAGTTCGATGTCACCGGTCTTCCGACCAGGATCGCCGCCGAGGTGAAGGACTTTGATCCCCTTGACCACATGGACCGCCGCGATGCCAAGAGGAGCTCCCGTTTCATCCAGTTTGCCCTTGCCGCAGCCAACATGGCCCTTGAAGACGCTGAGCTGGATCTATCCACGGAGGATCCGACCAGAGTCGGGCTGGAGATAGGAAGTGCCGTCGGCGGCATGGGTCTCGTGGAGAAGCAGGCGTGCATTCTCAAGGACCGGGGACCGCGACGCATTCAGCCTACCGTTCTGCCTGCGGTGTTGCTAAGCATGGCGCCATGCCAGATGGCCATTGCGCTGGGCATCAAGGGACCTGTGTCCGCACCGGTCGCCGCCTGCGCCACGGGTGTGATCGCCATCGGCGAGGCCATGCGACGCCTCCAACGAAAGGAGGTGGACGTGATGGTCGCCGGGGCTTCTGAGGCAGCCGAGTCGCCTCTCGCCCTCGCCGCTCTGGCGCGACTGGGTGCCTTGTCTCCCAATGACCAGGATCCCCCTGGGGCAAGTCGCCCCTTTGACGCAAACCGCGACGGTTTCGTCATGGGTGAAGGCTCGGCAGTGGTGATCCTGGAGACACTGGAACATGCCCTCAGGCGCGGGGCCCCCATACGCGCCGAGGTTCTGGGCTTCGGTTTCACCGCCGACGCGTATCACCTGGCTGCCCCCGATCCGACGGGCGACGGCGCGGCGCGGGCCATGAACCTGGCCGTGGAAGACAGCGGATTGTCCCCCCGCGACATCGACCACATCTGTAGTCACGGTACGGGCACCGTCCTCAACGACGTGGCCGAGACGAACGCCATCAAACAGGTCTTTGGGGACAAAGCCCGCTCCATCCCCATCAATTCCATCAAGTCGATGATCGGTCACCTGCTTGGCGCGGCAGGTGCCATCTCCGCGGTCACGGCGGTGAAGGTCATCGAGACAGGCATCATACCCCCTACCATCAACCTGCGTACGCCTGACCCTGAGTGCGACCTGGACTACGTGCCTCTTGTCGCTCGTGCTGCCTCGGTTGCCGCCGCGCTCGTCAACGCCCTGGGCCTCGGAGGACAAAACGGCGCCCTGGTCATCCGAAGATTCGACGAATCGTTTGCTTGAACGCCTGTTTTGTGCTAGACTTGACAGTTAGACGCACGACGATTCGGAGAGGACAGCATGAGACTGGGTTGGGCGACGGCTGCTGCGGTGTCTCTGTTGCTGGTTCTGTCCACGGAGATCCTGGCAGCGGCTCCTCCGTTCCAAGACCAGCTCTACGAGATAACTTCCCCCCGGGCCAACGCCGAAGTCCGCGGCAGTATAGACATCGTCGGTTCTGCGCAGCTTGGCCCGGAGTTCCAGTTCTACAAGGTCGAATACGCATCTTCTGCCACGCCTGACCTCTGGATCTCCATCGGAGAGATCCATCCGCAGCTGAGAGTCAACACCACTCTTGAGATCTGGCATACGACTGCTATCCCCGACGGTTTGTACTACCTGCACCTGGTGGTAGTCAAGCAGGATGGAAACACGGTAGAGACCGATCGGATGCCAGTGCATGTGGCGAATGCAGAGCCGGAGCCAACACCAACTCCGGAAGAGACTCCTACGCCCACACCCACCGTCGTCGTGCCCACGCCGACCACTGCGATCGTGGACCAGCCCACGGTGGTGCGCGCCAACCCCACAGCTACCAGCGTCGAGAGCGAACCTTCGCCCACTGTCTCAGCCGAAGAGCCTGGCACGGTGACTATTCCGAACCTTGCGTCGTTTGTGAGGCAGTTTGTGTACGGAGCGTTCGTTGCCGCGGTGCTATTTGTGTTCGCAGGGGTTGTCCTCCTGCTGCGCCGATTCATCTGATGTGCCAGCTTCTATCCCAAGCTGCCACGTTGCCCGGGGGCTGGTAGTACAACCAGCCCCTAATGCTTGACCAGCAAGAAAGAGCGAGAACCCAACATGCTTCGAAGAATCCTGCCCTGGAGGGAACCGAGGACTTCAGAGGACGCCAGGCTGATTGTAGGCTTGGGGAACCCAGGCCCAGAGTATGCTGGAAACCGGCACAACGTTGGTTTCCGGGTCATCGACAAGCTGGCCGACGAGCTGCAGCTCTCCCTCGACCGGGTGGAAGCGAAAGGTCTGCTAGGTCGCGGGATGGTGGCAGACACGCCTGTGATCCTTCTCAGACCGCTCTCCTACATGAACCAGAGCGGCAACGTCGTGAAACCTGTCGTCTCGCGATACAAGGTCAGGCTGGAGCACTTACTGATCATCTACGATGACCTGGATCTGCCTCTGGGCACGGTCCGGATTCGAGCACGCGGTGGCTCGGCCGGACATCGTGGCATGCAATCCATCATCTCTTCACTGCACACGGCGGAAATCGCGCGAATCCGCATGGGTATCGGCAGGCCAAGCGGGGAGCCGCCGGAGGAGTACGTGCTCAAGGACTTCACCCTGGACCAGAGCATCACCATGGAAGGCGCCTACGATACGGCACTCGCTGCTATCCTGTGCTTCGTAGGAGAAGGTATCACCGCCGCCATGAACGAATACAACTAGAGGTGCCAGTTGCAGCTTCATGGACTCGTCCCTCTCGTCCGCGATCTGAGGGGCTACAGCGAGCTGCTGGAGCGGTTGAAACCCCACCCCAGCAAGGGCAACACTCTGGTCGCGGTCTCCGTACTGGAAGCAGCCCGACCATTCCTACTGGCTGCCCTCCGTAGCGACCTCGGCCGACCGATGTTGATTGTCACGTCGCGGCGGGATGGCGCACGCCATATCTACGAGCAACTCAAGACGTGGTCCCCCTCGCCGGATGGACTGCTCTTCTTCCCGGAGCCGGACGTGCTGAGCTACGAAAGGGTACCCTGGGACAGGGGGATTGCCCAGGACCGCTTGATGACTCTGACGCGGCTGGCGACCAGCGACCAGTCTTCCGACGGTGCGCTGCCGGTCGTCGTGGCATCGGTTCGCGCCCTACTCCAGAAGACAGTACCTCGCGAGCGCTTCGTGGCCAACCTCCACGAGCTACAGGCCGGGCAAAGTCTGAGCAGGGTTCAGCTTCTCTCCACCCTACACGGCCTGGGCTACGAACGCGTCACTGTGGTGGAGGGCCGCGGCACGTACAGCGCCCGAGGGGGCATAGTCGATGTGTTCCCGCCGCAGCACGAGCAGCCTGTCAGGATCGAGTTCTTCGGCGATGAGATCGAGTCGCTACGTCTCTTCGAGCCAGCGAGTCAGCGGTCTCTGCGAACGGTGGAGTCCGCGACCATCGTCCCCGCGCGAGAGGCGTTTCCCCTCGGTGCCGATCTCGAGGGTGGAATCGACCGGCTCGATCTCACCTCCTGCCATCAGGACGTGGCTAGAGAGTTAGAACAAGACCTGGATGCCATCCGCGCTGGAGACATTCTCGACATCTCCGAGTTCTATCTGCCCTACCTGTACCAAGCACCGCGTGCCCTCCTCGATTACCTCAGTCCCGGGGCACTGGTAGCGCTGGAGGATCCCCTGGGTCTGGAAGCCACGGTGACCAATCTACAGGTACAGAACACCGGTCTGCGTCACGACTTGATACAGAAAGGCGAGCTACCCAAAGGGGTCCAGCCACCCCACTTCACCTGGACCGCTCTCACACGGCAATTCGAGGAGTTTGCCAGATTGGAG
>Ga0315539_1003544_pt1 | contig 10959 bp, 10 predicted proteins | sample SalMarSW160150MG_FD_203097 | JGI IMG/M metagenome (GOLD analysis project Ga0315539, IMG submission 203097) | Salt marsh sediment microbial communities from the Plum Island Ecosystem LTER, Massachusetts, United States - Salt Marsh Sediment SW1601-150 ... | reverse complement strand
CAGAAAAGGCGAAATCATCAATAAAGAAATTATTTGAGTTTGATTCTGGATCATCGCTCTGCGATTGTTTGCATAACTGAGCTGCAATTTCTTGCAGTTTATTGTAGTTGTTTGTTCCATTTATGTAATCATAAGCCCCAATACGTATATATTCTGTCGGCGGTTCTTTGCTATTTTCGTCAAGACCTACAACTAAGACAGGAGCACTTGTTAAATTTTTATCGGCCGTATTTATGAATTCTCTGATGTGATCTGGGCTGAAGGTGTCGTCAAAGACGACGATGTCAGGACTTATTGTTTCAGTAATGTCTGAGGCTTCAGCAAGGTCGTCAGCCATGAATACTTCTCGGCTTACTTGCTGAGCTAATTGGTGAACCTCACCTCTTTTGCTTACTACAACGATTCTGCGTAGTAAACTCATCTTATCCTTTGAACATAGCGTTATCCCCCAAGTTAAAAACAACTTTGCCTTTTTATGAATAACCGACACATCGTCAGATACTCAGGGACATCTTTAATTTTTATTGGACTGGCTAATAATGCTATAGAATCTTTTGTATGTTATACATAGTGACATCTACATTGGATTTATAGGACATTTGATCAAACCTAAAAAGCAAAGCATGAACAAGCAATGCTTACAGCGCGACCGTATTCCTTCTTATGGGACTTCTGGGTGTTGTTGGTCCTACAAAAAAACAGACGTACAGAAGCGACGCGGCAGTCGAAGTTAAGCCGGCAGATTCTTCTGTGTCTTTGGAAGAATCGGCCATCAACCAAGTATTCTGGGCCGTGATTAGTCCTACTTTGGCATTTTTTGTTTTTGATAACATTCTTAGTACAAGGCACTTACATATATCAAGGCCTTATCACTCTCGGATATGGCATACAAGTTGCAATTCATCCTCGTGGTTTGAATGGATACTGTTTTGAAATTGTTTGACAAAGTAAATTTTTTTTAAGGACGAGAGAGTTATGAGCTTATCATCAGTGGCCACAGCAAGTGACATTCAGATGGATTATATGAATCTTCTGGTGGCACAACTGAAAAACCAGAATCCACTGGACCCCTTAGACAATAAAGATATGTCTTCACAGTTGGCGCAATTCTCGCAACTGCAGCAACTTGAGGAGATGAACTCAAGCTTTGCAGATGTACTTGATTCTGTCAAACGGTCCTATGCCATTTCTCTAATAGGCAAAGAAGTCTCATTCGAGGTTGAGACATCAACAGACGAAAGTGGGCTTAGCAGTGGTTCAGTTGATCAAGTGTATAACGATGTTGATGGTGAAGTATACCTGATAGTTGGTTCAAATGCCGTCAGCTTAGAAGATGTGTTAGTAATAGAAGATTAAGAATTACGTTTGCATTGTCAATATAAGGAGAAACGAAAATGAGTTTTGCATTGTCAGCCGGAGTTACCGGCCTACAAGCCCATCAGAAGATGCTTGATGTCGCTGGCAACAACCTAGCAAACGTCAATAGCACTGCTTTTAAGGCCAGCCGAATCACTTTTTCGGAGCTGCTAAGCGAGACGATAAAAAAGGCCTCGCAGCCCACCGAGAGCGTCGGCGGCACCAACCCACAACAGATGGGCAGCGGTGTTGGAGTCTCTGGTATATCGCCGAACATGTCACAGGGCAATATTGTGAACACCAGTAACGCTCTGGACGTGGCCATCGAAGGAGAAGGGTATTTTGTAGTCAACGACGGTGAGCGTGACCTGTATACACGTGCAGGTGCTTTCGCGGTTGATGAAGATTCGATGTTAGTTGACCCCTCCAGCGGCTATCGCGTCCAGCGGATCGGTGATGAAGGTGAGATCGACGGATTTCAAACACCGGGTGACAGCAATATCCACGTGCCTTACGATGTGTCTATGCCGGCACGGGCTACATCGAGTATCGTAGTCTCCGGTAATCTAAGTGCTGACGAATCATCGGATACGGTGCAAACGAATAAGATTACTTCGAGCGTAGCTTATAGCTATGACGATGGCACTGTAGCTACGGAAACTACCCAAATCGATCAGCTTGATCAATTTAGCGATGGTTCGGAAGCTGATGGACAATTGGGCTCAGGCCAGTCGGGTACGATTACTATCTCAGGCTATCATTCTGACGGCACCGAGTTTAGTAGCGGGCTGACGTTTACCGTCAACTCTGGTACAACGCTTAGGGATTTGATTGACCATTTGAACAACAACGTTCTTAGTGGTGCTACAGCGTCTTTGGTCAACGGACAGATACGCATCACAGACGACACCAGTGGCTATAGCATGTCAGACATGAGTTTGTCATACTCTGGTGATGGCTCGCTAACTGTACCTTCGTATTTCGAGGTCACAACTGTTGGTGGAGAGGAAGTCAAAAACGTCAATATTGCGATTTATGACTCTCAAGGTGGCAAACACGTCTTATCAGGTGCGTTCGTCCGAACAGACACGATAAATGAGTGGGATATGGTGCTCACCTCTATCACTGGAGACGTATACGAGATTAGTCCGGAGAATCGCCGGATCGAAGGTATAACTTTTGACGCCAGTGATGGGTCATATAGTGGTTTGGAAGATGAGTCAGCCACAGCAAAATTCATAGTGTCGTTTGCAAATGATCCTTCGAATCCTCAAACAATCGATCTGGATCTGGGTACTATTGGTACGTTTGATGGTCTGACACAGTTTGCCGGTAATTCAACAGCAGTGGCGCAAGAGCAGGATGGCTACGAGGCAGGCAGCCTCTCTAGTGTCTCGGTCAACAATGAAGGTATTGTTGTCGGTTCCTTCTCAAACGGTATCAAGAAGAACATTGCGACGCTACAGATAGCTTTGTTCCAGAACACGTCGGGTCTGGAGAATGCCGGTAGTGGCTACTTCATTCCTTCAGCCAACTCCGGTGAGGCCGTGACTACACAAGCTATGACCGGTGGTGCCGGAACCATTCACGGCGGGGCATTGGAAAAGTCAAACGCCGATGTGGCGACGGAGTTTGTGAATTTGATTCAGGCCCAGAACGGATATCAGGCTAACGCAAGAACTATAAAGGTCGCCAACGATATCTTAGCAGAGTTGAGCAATCTGATCAGGTAGCGATAAGCCAGAGGTTTATAAATAGGCACCTGTATTGTTGTTCCGACTGCTCATTTTGGAAGACTGCGATGACGGCAGAGACCGTAATTATGCGAATAATTAGTACAGCCTTGTTGGGGCTAACACCTGTGGAGCGATGGCAGGCAGCCGGGAGGTTTAACAACAGCTTCATGTCCAATTACGGTTTCGTCCTGGTTACTGCAATCGTCCTGGTAGTGTTGATTGCGGTGCTTGTGTGGGTCAGTTATAGTCGGATATTACAGGGTCGTAAGGTTGTAGAGCAGTCATTTATCAATAATGCTAAAAGACGTGGATTAAGTTCGCACGAACAAAACATACTGCGTCAGATAATAAGCCATAGCGGATTAGAACAGGGCGACTCAATTTTCACTACGCAAGATGCTTTTGAAAAAGGAGTCGCCAAACTAATGCAAGCAATTGCGGCCAAACACACGCCCCAGGAGAGCGAGCAACTTAAGGCTGGACTTTCTTTTCTACGCGAGAAACTTGGCTTTAAACCCTCCGCCTCATTTGTCTCAGGCACTACAAAAGATGTAAGCACCAGACAAATCCCGGTAGGCAAAGAGATTCAGATGGAACGCCGTAAAGCTCATGGCTCGGAAAGTATTGAGGCCATTGTAAAAGAGAACGACGATATGGCGGTGACTGTTAAGTTGGCAATGTCGTTGCAGACCAAACGGGGTGATGTATGGCGTGCACACTATTATTTTGGCTCGTATGTGTGGGAGTTCGACACATCTGTCGTAAGCTGTGATGGTGACATTTTAGTTCTCAATCACAGCGAGGATGTTCGGTCCATCAACCGTCGGCGCTTCTCGCGTGTGTCTGCGAACAAAGCTGCTCTGATTGCTTCCTTTCCGTTTTTTAAGAAGGTCGAGTCAAGTACGGGTAGCGGTCGTGGCCATACTAAAACGAATCGACACTCCTCCAGCGTCCTTAAGAATTCCTGGGCTGTGCCGGAATTCGTTCCTGCAGTTGTTACGGAGTTAGCTGGCCCTGGTTTACGAATAGAAGCACTGCTGGAAGTAAAGGCTGGCGACAGACTGTTGATAGTATTCAAATTGGATGATGAAGGGCAAAAAAATTCAACCTCAAATAAAACCTCCAAAGCAGCGACATCGAGGATTGTGGGAGATTTAGCGCAGGTTAGACGCTGCACGGCTTTGGAGAGAGGTTTCTCAATCGCGGTTGAATTAGTGGGACTTAGCGATTCCGACATCGACCAATTGATGCAAGCGACTAAAGAAGTTTCATCAAAGGCCGGTGCGAAAGATCAGGATAATTCTGCCCGTACCGACAGCAACGAACAGACAAAGCAAGATGTTGCTCGGCCAAAAGTAATGCAAGGAGCTTAGAATGCCTGATAGCATCGCGCAGATAGGTTCGAGCGTAAATGCGTTAATGCGCGAATTTAACATTATTACGCACAACCTTGCTAACGTTAGCACAGTCGGATACAAGCGAAGATGTAGCTTGTTCTCGAAATCGCTTGAGGCACAACAGGCCAGCGGCAGTGAGGAATTATATGGCGATCTTACTTCTGAAGGAGTTCTCGATTTTTCCCAAGGTAATCTTATCCAGACCGGTAGCCCATTGGATTTTGCGCTTTATGGCAAAGGATTCTTTGTGATAGAGACACCGGATGGGCCGCTTTACACGCGAAACGGCGCCTTTCACATAAATTCGACCGGCCAAATAGTGAATTCGAATGGCGGAATTGTGGCGGGCGAGGTTGGGCCAATCATAATACCGGGCAACGTATCGCAGTCTGAGTTGATTGTTTCCAGCGATGGCAGCATCAGTGCTGGCAATGTTACTTTGGGTCGATTCAGATTGGTTGATTTTGAGGACAATGAGAGCAAACTCGTCTCTGTCGGGGGGAATTCCTATAGTATGCAAGAAGAAGATATCGAGCCCATAACAGCGGAGAATTTGGTGGTGAAGCAAGGTTTTCAGGAGGCATCTAACGTCGAGATGGTTGATGAGTTGGTGGGCATGTTACTTGTTTCAAGGCTTTACGAGGCAAATGTGAAAGTACTGTCAGCTCAAAAGGATGCTACCAAGAGTATTATGAGTGTAGCAATGGGTTAGCACAATACCATTAGTAAGTAAGGAGATTAGCGTTATGCTAAAGGCGTTTTCAACCGCAGCGACCGGCATGACCGCACAGCAGATGATGTTGGACATCATTTCAAATAACCTTGCCAATGTCAACACCACTGGTTTCAAACGGAGTCAGATTGACTTTCAGGATCTGCTCTACGTCAAACTAAGAGAGCCGGGCACAGAAGTGGCTGCTGGAATAAACACTCCAGGCGGTTTGGAAGTAGGTAGTGGAGTTCGTGCTGCATCTAACATAAAGGTTTTCACCACAGGCGAGTTCCAGAGTACAGACCGAAGTCTCGACATAGCAATCAGCGGAGATGGTTTCCTTCAGGTGATGTTACCGAACGGTGATATGCGTTACACGCGCGATGGCGCATTACAGACAAACGCGGACGGACAGTTGGTCACAACCACAGGCTATACCATAGAGCCAGCCATTACCATCCCTACAGATGCTGTCTCAGTAGATATTGGAAAGGATGGTGGTGTTAATATCGCAGATGCATCAGGTACTCAGTCGGTTGTAGGAACTATTCAGTTGGTGCGATTTCCCAATCCTTCCGGTTTGTCAAATGAAGGAGACAATCTATTAGCCGAGACCGAAGCGAGCGGCACAGCCACTACCGGCACCGCGGGAGAAAATGGTTTCGGTACAATTCAGTCTGGTTTTCTGGAAAAGTCCAATGTTCAGATGGTAACGGAGCTCGTTAATCTAATAACTGCCCAGAGAGCATACGAGATAAATTCCCGTGCGATAAAAGCTGGGGATGACATGCTTAAAACAGCTAATAATATTGTTTGATAAGGGGATTATTATGAACAGTAGAGTTCTCACTTTTATGGTGATCTGTTGTGTTGTGATGCCTTCTCAATTGTCTCTGGCAGATGATAATAACTATGTTAGTGATCCAAACACAGATTCTGCCTTGCATATTCATTTGCCTAGGCAAGTAACAATTACGAATAACATCCTGGAACTTGGCCAGATCAGCGTAATCCGAGGCGAAGAATCGCTTGTAGCGCGCGCTCGCGAGATCGCTCTCGGACGATTTTCGGTGCCGGGACAGAAAATAGTTGTGGATAGGCAGATGGTGCTGAGTAGGCTCGCTTGCAGTGGGATTCTCAACAGGACTGGTCGTGGAGCTGTCTCAGATGTGATATTTACAGGTGCCCAGGAGGTAACAGTACAAAGGCACCAACGTATCATCAAAGGCAGCGAATTCATAGAGCTTGCAACCTCATATCTGAACGAAAATCCACCTGCTCGTTCAGTTCTGCGGTTCAAACCGGTTCGAAGACCTAAAGACATAGTACTACCTTGGCCCAACAAGGAGTTAGAGCTTGTCCCCCGTCTGGTCGAGAACGGCGCCAGGAATCAGGTTAAAGTTCAGATTACTATTATTGCTGACAGTAAAAAAATAGGCATCCGTGAGGTGACTTTCCAACTGGAGTACGAGTCTCGGAAAGTGATTACTAAAGCCGAAATTCCGCAGGGCGGCCTTATTACCCCGGAGAACGTTGAAATAGAAAAGGCTGTATCGAATTACCCTGTTTTCGCCGATTTCAAATTACCTTATGGTCTTGTCGCCAAACATAAACTACGACCCAATATAGTCGTTCGTCCGGATATGGTTGGCCCTGTAAAGCCTGCCGCCGCAGTCGGGCGCAACGAGACAGTCTTGATCCGGCTTGAGAGTCCGGGCTTTCTGGTTACAGCCGTCGGAATATCCATGCAAGATGCAAAGGTTGGTGAGTATGTCAGGGTTCGGAACTTGGACTCGCAACGAGTCATCTTGTGTCGAGTTAGTGAGGACGGAACTGTGGAACCTATTTTGTGAGTAATAGTATTATTTCGTCGTGAAGGAAAAGATGATGCTGTGGTTTCTACGATGAGCTTTGGAAATGTAACAATTCGAGAAGGGGAAATAATGAACGGTAGACTTATTATTTGGATTGTATTAGTGGTTGTTATGTTTGATTCTTCGTCCTGTCTGCGAGCAGATTCTATTTGGGCCAAGCGAGACAAGAACATGCGAGATATGTATGCCGACGATGTAGCGCGACAGATAGGTGATATTCTTACCATCAAGATTACTGAGGATAGTAAGGTTGATAACAAGGCAAAGCGGGATCTAAAGAAAGAGACCGAGCGGTCGAACACATTTGATGGCGAGTTAGGTATCACAACGCCGAATCACAATCTTTTACCGCGCATGCCTGGCTTTACAATGGACGCGCAATCCACTAATGAGCTCAAGAGCAAAGCGGATTACAAGGATGAGCGAAGCTTTGTCGACAGAGTCAGCGTCGTGGTTGTGGACATTCTGCCGAACCGCAATCTTGTTGTAATGGGAACTCGTGACCGTAATATCGCCGGTGACGTCCAGACTATTGAGGTCAGTGGCATAGTCAGGCCAAGCGATGTTGCATTTGATAACACAGTAAAAAGTGAACAGGTCGCTAACTTTCAAATTGTAACCAGAAATAGAGGTGTGGCAGCACCATATACCAGGCCCGGTTGGCTCGGTACAATATTTGATATTCTTTGGCCATTCTAACTTTGGTTTTTTCATTAGTCTTGTCCGTGCTTTGGAGAATTTGTGCCTTATGAGATATAAAGTTACGTTTTTTTTGTTCGCCAAACGCAGAAGTCTGTTTCTATCGGTGTTGTGTTTGACTTTGTTATTTGATATCAACATTGGTCGTTGCGAGCGAATCAAAGATATCGTTGAAATCCAAGGCGTTCGCAGCAATCCGCTAAGCGGCACAGGCTTAGTCGTCGGTCTTGCTGGCACAGGCGACACTACGTTACTGTCGCGACAGATGCTTACTAATATATTGCGCGATTCTGGGCTTGTTCTTTCTCCTTCCGATCTAACCGGAGGCAATATTGCTGTCGTCATGGTAACTGCGGAGCTGGGCCCTTTTACCCATGAAGGCTCGCAAATTGACGTTGATGTTTCTACTATAGGTGATGCCAAAAGCCTCCAAGGCGGCATGCTTTTGCCCACGCCTTTAAGGGGTCTTGATGGTCAAGTCTATGCCGTTGCTCAGGGTGGTGTCTCAATAGGTGGCTGGTCTGTCGCAGGCAAGCAAGCTTCTGTTACGAAGAATCATCAGACGGTTGGTCGTATTCCTGGTGGTGCGATAGTCGAGAAGGAAGAGATAGCAGCGTATGTTGAGTCTGTTGCCGGACGCAGATTTATTACATTTAATCTGAGGAACTACGATTTCTCGACCGCCCAGCGAATCAGCCAGGCCATAAATCAGAATTATCCGGGCAGTGCTACGGTGATCGACGCTGGAACCGTCAGAGTTGAAATTCCCAGTGAAGTCGCTTCAGCTAAAACGGCCGGCTTTATCAGCGAAGTTACAAAGGCCGAAGTTAAGGTTGATGTCCCTGCAGCAGTCATTATTAACGAGCGAACTGGGACGATTGTTGTCGGCGAGAACGTTGGCATATCGGCAGTGGCGATCTCTCAGGGCAGTCTGGTTGTAAAGATTAAGGAAACCGCACAGGTTTCTCAGCCTGTGGCACCTTTCTCTGATGCCGGTACAACAGAAGTTATTCCTGATACGATAGTTGGTGTTGAAGAGAGGGATGCGTATTTGATTCCTGTATCGAAGTCCGTGACGGTTTCGGAGCTGGCCAAGACCCTCAATGCAATAGGTGCGACACCGAGGGATCTTATAGCGATATTTAATGCTTTGAAAACCGCAGGCGCCCTTCAAGCTAAGCTGGTGATTATGTAAGAGTGATTTCTATGGACGGAACTTCAGTAACATTAATACAGTCGGCAATGCCACTCAATGCTTCGAACGAAAGTCTGTCTGCCAATGAGATCGCGAGATTGCAATTCGGTCAGACAAATGCTGTATCAGAAATAAGGAAGCAGCAAGTGGCCAAAGATTTTGAGTCTGTTTTTATTACCAACTTGTTAAAAGACGTGGAAAACGCTATCGGCAAATGGGGATTCGATGAAGAAGGAGTTTCCACTCAGATAAAGGGATTGTTCGGTCTGTTTTTGGGGCGTGCCCTTGCAGCCGAAGGCGGCTTCGGATTTTGGAAAGACATATATCAATTCTTAGACGGCAACAATCAAATGAATTCAAACTCAGCTTTAGTGGATGTGGTTCTATGAGTGCAGTGGCTACTTTGGAATATAAAGTAGATGAATTGCTGGATGTTCTCGACAGAGATATCAAGCATATACAGGATTGCTTGCGGCAGTTGGACCAGTTACGCAGTTGTGTTATTAAACGGGATGATGTAGGACTATCCAGAATGCTTGCTGAGATCCAGGCAGAGGCTAATAGTCACGCGGCCAACGAGCAAAAGCGCCACTCTATAAGAAAGTACTTGGCGCATGTTCTTGATTGCAGCGTGGATAAGATCAATTTGTCCAAGATTGAAGATGTACTGCCAGAGCACAGTAAAGCTCAGATAGCTCAAAGAAAAGCGGAGCTCAGAGTATTGGTCCAGCGGCTTAAGAGAGAGCATTTAAGTACCGTATTGCTTTTGTCGGAATGCGCGAGATTTAATAGCTTGTTGTTGCGTAATATTTTCGGTTTTGAAGATAAAGCTGTGAATACTTACCGTCCCGATGGTTCAACAGAACGACAAGCTAATACAACTTTCGTAAATTTGCAATATTGATAAGTTGCGAGTGATACTATGCCTTACACTAAATTCTAGGTTCAATTCTTGGTCATGTAGGGTTAACAGATGCAGAGTTTAGACATAGGGATAAGCGGCCTTAACGCAGCTCAAGAGGCTATCAGCGTAATCGGTAATAATGTATCTAATGCTGCTACCGAAGGCTATCATCTTCAAAGAGTGAATTTGGTTCCTGCTTACTCTTCGCAGGTTGGTTCCGCTCTGCAAGGAGGAGGTGTTGACATAGCCGGCGTTACCAGAATGATCGACGTGCTGTTGGAGCAGGAAATTCTCCGACAACAGTCCTCATTGGGGCAGGTATCGCAAGAACTCGCAACGCTACAGACTGTTGAGAGTGCATTTGGTGAGTTTTCGGCTGGAGGTAGTTTAAGTGAAACAATCGACGAGTTTTTCAGTGCGTTGCAAAATCTGTGCACTCATCCGACGGAGGTTATTTGGCAAAGCCAGACCATTGTTGCAGGCCAGAGTCTATCCGATAAGTTTAACACGCTGGGCGAATCTCTGTATGAGCTCGAAAATCAGATTCTTTCGGAAGCTGAAAACACCGTCGACAATATTAATACTCTGATAACCCAAATTGCCGAACTCAACGCCAATATAGAAAGGACAGAGATAAGTGGGGCGCAAGCAAACAACCTGCGTGACCAAAGGGATCAGTGCATAAAAGATCTCTCCGAACTCGTATCTGTGCAAACACAAAGCCGGGAGTATGGTGTTGTTGATGTCAGAGTTGCTGGAGTACCTGTTGTTGTGGGTGCGTCTACGATGGAGTTGGAAGTTGGTGTTAAAGACGACAATCAAATTGGAATTTCAGCAGCAGGTGCAAACGATTACATGACAAGTGTCCAGGGTGGAGAGCTAGGCGGCTTATTATCACTGAGAAATGAAATTTTAGTTGGTATTCACGACGACCTTGATGCTTTGGCTCGCTCAATAATACAACAGATAAATCAGCATCATGTTCAGGGTGTCGGTTCGCAAGGATCGTTTACAGAACTAACCGGATGGGGGATGACAAGCGAAGATTTGGCTGATTTCAGTCAGGATGTAACCAACGGTAACATA
>Ga0315539_1003539_pt1 | contig 10972 bp, 13 predicted proteins | sample SalMarSW160150MG_FD_203097 | JGI IMG/M metagenome (GOLD analysis project Ga0315539, IMG submission 203097) | Salt marsh sediment microbial communities from the Plum Island Ecosystem LTER, Massachusetts, United States - Salt Marsh Sediment SW1601-150 ... | reverse complement strand
GGTAATGGCCAAATGCCGCATCGGTCATTTTGCTGAGGCTCAGGTACTGGAAGCATTGGGCGTTGATTTTATCGACGAGTCCGAAGTGCTTACTCCCGCCGATGAAAGCCATCATGTTTGGAAGCATGATTTTAAGGTTCCTTTTGTCTGTGGCTGCCGGGACTTAGGTGAAGCATTACGGCGTATTTCTGAAGGGGCGGCCATGATTCGCACCAAGGGCGAGGCTGGGACAGGCAACATAGTTGAAGCTGTAAGGCACATGCGGGCAGTCCAGGATGGGATTCGCAGGCTTCAGGCTTTACCTGAGGAGGAATTAGTAGCTGAGGCGAAAGCCCTTGGTGCTCCTCTGGAATGGGTAATGGAAGTGCATAAAACAGGGAAGTTGCTTGTTGTGAACTTTGCCGCCGGCGGTGTAGCGACACCAGCCGATGCTGCTTTGATGATGCAGCTGGGAGCCGAGGGGGTGTTTGTGGGCTCGGGGATTTTTAAGTCCAGCGACCCCGCGACCAGAGCGCAGGCTATTGTGAAAGCTACCACCCACTACCAGGACCCTGCTATCGTGGCTGAGGTATCTAAAGGTTTGGGAACCGCTATGCCCGGCCTGGACATAAAAGCTATACCCCAGCAAGAATTGCTGTCCCCCCGGGGTTGGTAAGATGAAGACAGGTATTTCACAGAATGCGAAGGGTAGTTACTGACGATTTAGACGCACTGCTTGATATCTTGCCACTCCATATCCGTGAGCCGCTCTACCAGCAGCCCGATCATAGTGAACTGTTGGAGGTAATCTTAGATTTAGGTCGTCTCCCCGAAGCTCGCTTTCCCCATAGGGAGCTGGTCCTTAACTCCAGGGAGGTGAGTCAGTCTGATATCGATTATGTAGTATCCCGCATTGGCGAATTCACCGGTGATAATCGCGCCGGCATCAACCACACCCTTCACCGCATCTCAGCCATACGCAATAGAAATGGCTACATAATCGGTTTGACCTGCCGTGTGGGCAGAGCTGTGTTCGGCACCGTAGGAATGATTCAAGACCTTATCGAATCAGGAAATAACGTTCTGCTTCTAGGGCGGCCCGGTATAGGCAAGACCACCATGTTGCGGGAGGTGGCTCGAGTGCTGGCTGACGACTTCAAGAAACGGGTTATCGTAATTGACACCTCCAATGAGATTGCCGGGGATGGAGACATTCCTCATCCTGCCATCGGGCATGCCCGGCGAATGCAAGTAGCTGCTCCCGCTGAACAACATGCTGTAATGATTGAAGCAGTGGAAAATCACATGCCTGAGGTCATTATTATCGACGAGATAGGCACTGAACTCGAAGCCCAGGCAGCCCGAACCATTGCTGAACGCGGAGTGCAGTTGGTGGGCACGGCACATGGAAACACTCTGGAAAACTTGATAATGAATCCTACCTTGTCTGACCTTATCGGCGGCATCCAGACAGTTACCTTGGGAGACGAAGAAGCCAGGCGGCGGCACACGCAAAAATCTATCCTGGAGCGCAAGGCTCCGCCCACCTTTGGTGTGGTGGTGGAAATTGTAGATTATTACAAGGTAACCGTACATCCTGATGTGACCGAGGCTGTTGATGCTCTCTTGCATGGGCGACCTCCCAAGGCCGAAGTGCGCTGGATGGATGAAGATGGTGAGGTAAAGAAGGAGGCGATAACCTCACCTCTTATGTGGGAAAGCAAGGAAGAGAAGCAGCCGGAAAAAACGCTGCGATTCTACCTCTTCGGCTCTAACCGGGCTCGACTGGAACAAATTGCCAAGGAAGGGCGAAAAGAGGTGAAAATCGTCGCTGACCTTAAGCAAGCTGACATTTTCCTCACTACACGAAGTTATTACCGCCGCAAGCCACAGAAGATACGGGATGCCGAAGCATTGGGTATACCAATTTATGTCCTTAAAAGCAACAATGCCGCTCAAATGAAGCAATGCCTGGACGCACTCTATCCCCGTGACACTCAATATACCTATGTCCATAATCTACACCGTATCTTAGCTGGGCGCCGCGGTTTCAACTCCGGCGACCGGAGCCTGGAACCTGGCGGCAAAAGGAAATCGAGGTAATCCTTGGGACTGTTCATCACCTTTGAAGGTGGCGAAGGCTGCGGCAAAAGCACCCAATCCAGGCTCTTGCTGAAAAAGCTTGAGCAACAAAACGTCCCCGTGGTATTAACCCATGAACCTGGGGGCACGGCTCTGGGTAACGAGTTAAGAAAAGCGCTTAAGAGGAAACAGGGCTCCTCTATTTCGCCCCAGGCTGAGCTGTTTCTCTTGGCTGCTTCCCGTGCCCAATTGGTGGCTGAGCTAATTCGTCCTGCCTTACAAGAAGGTAAAGTGGTTCTTTGCGACCGCTTCACTCACTCCACCATGGTCTATCAAGGCTATGGGCGGGGACTTGATTTTACTGCCATAAAGCTGGTCAACAATATGGCAACAAGGTATCTCAATCCAGACCTCATAATCCTCTTGGATATTTCACCTGAGCAGGGATTAGCACGAAAGCAAAGCTTGAAAGACCGCTTTGAGCTGGAGGATTTATCGTTCCACCGGCGGGTGAAGGAGGGTTATGTCAAGATGGCCGCGGCTGAGCCTGACCGCTGGTTGGTAATAGATGCCTCTCTACCTAAAGGGAAAATCGCTGAGATTATCTGGGATAGGGTGAGCCGGTTATTGCCCGACTTCTCAGCTTGACCATTTTTGTCATCCCGGCAAGTCGGGATCTAAAGGCATGACTAAAGGAAAGGTCGCTGTGGCATTGAGCGGAGGGGTAGATTCTTCCGCCGCTGCTTTATTGCTCAAAGAAGCCGACTATGCAGTAATGGGTATACACATGCGCCTCTGGGAGTCTCCACTCTACGACTACCAGGCGCATCGGGCGGAGACTATCTGCCGCACTTTAGACATTCCCTGCCATCAGGTTGACCTGCAAAAGGAATTTGAGTCCTCTGTAGTTGACTACTTCTGTCGGGAATACCGGCAAGGGCGAACTCCCAATCCCTGCGTTGCCTGCAACCAGCACGTAAAGTTCGGGTTCCTCCTCGATAAAGCACTCTCCCTGGGCGCCGACTATCTGGCTACAGGCCATTATGCCAGGGTAGAGCATTCCCGTAACGGCCATCGCTTGCTTAAAGTAGCAGACACCAGCAGAGACCAATCTTATTTTCTTTATACTCTAACCCAGGAAAAGCTCGGACATGTCCTGTTTCCTTTAGGCGAGTATAGCAGGGACGAGGTTAAACAGATGGCAAAGCAGGCTGGATTGCCCACAGAAACCAACTCCAGCCAGGATATTTGCTTTATCTCCCAGAAGAACTATGGCGCCTTTCTCAGCCAGAGATTTCCCAGCATACCTGGCGATATTGTAGATACCCAAGGAAAGATATTAGGTCAGCATCGGGGAATAGTTTTTTATACCATCGGGCAGAGGCATGGCCTGGGATTAGCCCCTGATAAGCCACTCTACGTCATACGGATAGAGCCTGAACGCAATAGAATTATGCTTGGTCCTGAGAAAGAGCTCTACAGTCAGAAGCTCGCCGCTCGAAAGCTGAACTGGATATCAGGCAAGGCACCACGGGAGTCCATTACAGCCAGGGCCAAGATACGCTATAAAGCAAAAGAAGCGGAGGCTGTCCTCTTTCCCCATGACGACTTCGTGGATGTTCATTTCGCTCAGCCGCAAAAGGCGGTAACCCCCGGGCAGGCCGTCGTGTTCTATAATGTGGACGAGGTACTGGGGGGTGGGATTATTGAAAGTTCCCAGCCCCCAACTAAGGACGATGAAAGAGAGAGCTTTGCCTCAGTTTCCAAATCTTGATGAGGAAGATAAGCTTAAATCGCAGGGCTATGAGCTTATCGCCGGCATCGATGAAGTCGGGCGGGGGGCTCTCGCCGGCCCGGTAGTCGCCGGCGCTGTTATCCTGCCCCATCCAGCCAATTTGCCCTGGTTCAAGCTGGTTAGGGATAGCAAGGAATTAAACTCCGGAAAGCGTGAATCCCTCTTCGACTTGATTAGCAAGGAGGCCATAGCTGTAGGCACTGGCATCGTTCCTTCTCAAGTGATTGACTCCGTAAATATCCTCAAGGCAACCAAACTGGCTATGATGCAGGCGGTGGAAAAGCTGCCCAAACAACCGAACTTCCTCCTTATTGATAGAGTAACTTTGTCTCAATGTTCCATCCCTCAAAAGGGGATAACCAGAGGCGACAAACTGTGTCTCTCCATTGCTTGTGCTTCTATCATAGCCAAGGTCACCAGAGACCGTATGATGGAGGAATTTGACCAAATTTATCCCGGCTATGGATTTGCCCAGCACAAAGGCTATGGAACACAGAAACACATATCCTGTCTCCGAAAGCTCGGACCTTCGCCAATTCACCGTCTATACTTTGCCCCTGTCAGGAACGCCATCGCAAGCCAAAGCTCTGGCCCTTTAGCTTCGGGGCAGCCAGTCCCGACAACTAGCCTATTCAATCCAACCTGTGTGGATACAGATGAATCAATACACTAAATAAAACCTGGTTAATGGTCGGTGGCTTGGTCTGGCCACTTAGCAAGGTCAAAAATAAAGTGTGCCACTGGCAAGAATTTCTGGTGAGAAAATACCGCACTCACACAGGTCTTCCGTTGGCAGTTAGCTGATGGTACAATTCAACTGAAAGGAAGTGAAAAATGAGTAATGATACGACTCAGAAAGAAAAGGAAGAGAAATATGAGTTAAATCCATTATCATGGGGTATGTTATTTTTTACTTTCTGGATAGCATTAATTGTTTTGCCAGTAGAAGTAGCTGTTTGGCAAATAATATTAGCTTGGTTTTGTTTCGGATTATCAGTTCTGTTATTGATAGCAATTTATGTTCCGTGGCTCAGAGAGCAGTACAAGAGACCGAGCATAAAAGGTATGGTGCTTCCTATCGTATTTGAAGTAACTATGGTTAGTTTCGCTATAGGGTTCGTAGCTAGTTTAACTGGAACGACAGGGTTTATACGGAATATCATTGGTTACGGCGGATTTATATGGGTTGTGAGTTATCTTTTGATAATAATCAGAGCAGTAAATAAGAGAATTGGGGTTATTGCAACCGTAGTGTTTTTTGGATACGGCATTTATCTAGTGGCACAAGCAAGAGATACACCACACACGATAGCGGGCATAGTGGGTATGTTGATTGGAATAGTTATCGCCTATGTTGCAATAAAAAGACCGAAATCGTTATGGCATGAAAGCCTGATATGATACCTAAAAAATGAAATCAGCTATCTATTGCTGGGTAAGCACTGCCGGTCAAGAAGGCGGACTGACTTGCCTTCCACATAGACTTAATACTTAGCGACCATGACATTTGAAGTGTAATCCGAAGGCAGATAGATGATAGGAACTATAATAGATGGTGTTAAAGTATCACTAGAGCTAGGTCTGTATGCGGTGACTCTGCGTGAACAGCAGGGCAAACAGTCGTTACATCTATTCGTGGAATCTGATGAGGCTAAGGCCATAGCGGCAGCTCTAGATGATAGGGTGGTTCCCGAGCTTAGGGTATATGACTTGCTGAGCCTGGTTATCAAGGGGCTCTCAGCAAGGGTCAGCATGATTGTTATCTCAGATTTTAACCGATTGAAAGATAAGGCGTCTTTGTCCTTCAATGCTGACATACTCGTTGTTAATGCTGTTAAGAAATTCAGAATTGCAGCTCACGCTCCAGATGCTATCGCCGTTGCCATTTTGACACAAACGCCAATTTTCGTTGAGGAATCAGTTATGCATGCTTCGTATAGTGATGCTTTAACTCAAGCACGTATTAATGAGCTATCATGGTTAGAAGTAAGAGACGCCTTTGAGTTTGAGTCTAAGGAATTGCATTCTTCAGAAGAATTGAGTCGTAGGTTACTAGCAGAAGAAGTTAATATGACTGGTGAAGAAGTGGAACTAGTAGTACACCAAATCCGACACGGGATGCTTGATTATCAGCATGTGGTTATCCTGACTGATAAGCAACAAAACCTGTACCTGCCCATATGGATGGGAACGACTTCGGCATATACCGTAGAGAACCTTATTCGCAATATTGCAATAGCCAATTCATATCAGTTACTCTGCAAAATAGTTGAAGGATGCTCGTCAGTGGTTAGCATGGCCTTCATTGATTTAAGAGAGAACGTATACACAGCACAGTTGGGATTTCGGAGCGGAGGCAGACGCTTTGGAGTCGAGTGTCGTCCCTCCGATGCGATTATAACAGCTCTAATTGCTAATGCCCCTATCTATGCAAGGAAATCGTTATTACACACTGAATGAATACCGCTGATGTATCGAAGGGACAGGAGGTGAAGTTATGGAAAATAAGTTAACCTACGCATTGATGATCATTATTGCCATAGGTGCTGTGGTGTGGGGTTTAGTTAGCTACAATAACCTGCTACAAACACGGTCAGAGTTAAACCAGCTCAGTATAGAGAAAGAAGCCCTGGAGATGGACTTAGAAATAGCTAACAATAGCCTAGCTCAGGCCCAAGAAGACATGACCTCGGCTCAGCGAGAACTGAGCTCCACTGAACTGACTATTAGTTCCCTTGAGTCAAAGCTAGAGCTGTACGAAGATACTTGGGGGTCGGTTTCCTCTGATGTTCAGCCGCCCTTTCAGGGCGCTGATATCGTTAACTATGGGACTGCAAGCAATCCGACATGGAACCAGTTGCGCAATTTCTTGCTCAAGGATAAAACTGACGAGAAGGCTTATGTGTCTGGTGTCTATATGTGTGGTGATTTCGCCAGTGACGTACATAATAATGCAGAACGGGCTGGAATTCGCGCGGCCTATGTAGCCGTAGACTTGCCGGGTGGTTACCACGCCTTGAATGCTTTCAAAACAACAGACAGGGGTCTGGTCTTCATAGATTGTACCGGGCTTCTAGCATCGGAGCCTGGCCCATCCAATTGTGACAAGACGGTAGATGTTAGATTGGGCAAACGTTATGTACCTAAGAGCCTTTTCCCAGAGTCCGGCTGGAGCGTAACATGGGAAAATATGGGCACTGTACGTGACGTGGAAATATATTGGTAATCCCTTGGAAGCAAGAGGGCACAGAGATTGTGTCGCCTTTTGAGTTGGAAAGCTACCTAGAGGGGTAGCCCAGCCAGCAGATTTGGAGGAGAGAATACACATGAGCATAGTAAGAGGGTGGGTGCCAGTAACCAAACTTGAATTCAATTTATTGGTGAAGGGCGATGCTCTAGCTAAGATGGGATTCCCCAAAGTAGAAGTAGATAAGGTAGAAGCTACATTCAGAGCAAGAAAAGAACTGCCAAAGTTCACAAAGATGATAGTGCACAGTATCCAAGAATCACTCAAAGAAGGAGGGGAAAAACAGCCTATTCCAAGTCCAGAACCTCTCTTTTGCGATATTTGTAAGAAATCCGTGTATTGGGTATCGAAGAGATTTGCCCCCGAAAGTTATCATGGCGATTGGACAGTGATGCAGTTTTCTCCTGAAAGAGCAGACGAACCGCAGATAACGCATATTGTGCCTGAAGGGTATGATGGAGAGAGAACTTATTCAGTTATTCCCCCTGCAGTAGCAATTGACTATAACGGGGGAAAAGTTTATGTGATGTGTGGACTCTGTCAGTTTAGAGCAGGTCTTAAGGAAGCAGAATCGGGCTTACTATTTCACGAGATTAGAGGCAAATACGGATATATTGATTTGGATACAGTTGAAAGGCTAATTCGGGAAGTGTAGAGGCTAATACTTTTAATTCTTTGGTATAGCAACGATGGGCATTTTTGATAGTATTAAGAAAAAAGGGGCGTCAACACAGGATAGTGAACAAAGATACGCTATCTCACTCATTTCTGGTCATTATGAGATGCGACCACCCGATATTAACCTTTGGTGTATCGGTAATGACTACAAACCTTGTGTAGTAGTGATACCGTTATCGGCTTGGGAACGGATGGACTCAATAATTACCCTAACCTCGCAAGAGCAATGGAGACGTCTAAGCTCAACAGTTGCAAAATATTCACAGGGGTCAGAAGTAGTAGTAACGGTCATATTACCTTCAGGAGAAGAATGTTCAAACGAACTAACATTCGTGTCTACATGTGGCTGTAAGAGACTCTATACGGATAGTCCCATTCTTGTGCCAGTGTTAATGTCTGTGGCATGTATGAATAGTTATTTTACGCCACTAGCACATTGTATTGAGGACCACTTAACCCCGCCAAAATCCTTGGCACAGAGCTTTCTTCAGAATGTTGAATTCATAGAAAGTGATGCGACTCTTTGTATCCCCCTGAATAGGCGGTCAAAGAATCTAAGAAGGTATGACAAATTCACAATGCTCCCGAATGGTGACAAGATAGAGATATTTGAGACATACACTCTCAAAGTCTAGTATCTCAACTAAGCCCGTGATTAAGCCTCAAGCTATCTCAGACTTCAATGAGCTAGCAAGTAGTATAATTAAGATAACTTCAAACAGGGTAAACTCCGTGAAGGATCAGGTGATGAACCGCCAAGAAGTTGGTAAACTGGGGGAGAAAGCAGCTCAGAAATTCCTCAAAAAGCGGGGCTACCGTATTCGCGAGACGGGTTTCCGTTGCCCTCGTGGAGAAATTGATATCATTGCTCAGCAGAAGGACTATCTTGTCTTTGTCGAGGTCCGTACCAAGAGCAATCTGGACTTCGGCACTCCTGAGGAATCAATCACACAGGCCAAAAAAGAGAAACTCATCGCCTTAGCCCTGACCTATACCAATACTCACCAAAACCTCCCCTCTTTATGGCGTATAGATGTCGTAGCCATAGAACTCGATGACAAAGGCAAGCCCCAGCGCATCGAACTCATCGAAAACGCCATCGAGCAGAGCTCCCGGTTTAATTGCTAGCTACTCTCTAAATTACTAACCCTGCCGTTATCACCAATGGGATGGTTACACGCAGCATATAAGGTCAGTGAAGTTTGAGTATAGCTTGAGGCTTGTTCATGGGCTTAGCAAATGTATTAGACTTTGAACGTTAAAGGCGTATAATCTGATAATAAGGAGTTGAGAAGTGCAAAAGTCAACCGAAGAGCGCTTCTGCATCCATCACTACGATGAAGCCTAAAACTTAAGAGACCCTTTCTCGTATAGATAAATACCGTTCCCTGAAACGGCGTAGGAGATTTCAGCGAAGCAGCCTAATATTTGGCACAGTTCTTCACTACCATCATTCTCCGCCTTCTCTAAATAGGCAACCAAGTCAGAGGCAACTAGGGTCAGTTTGTCGTAAACGGCTGTCCAATCAATGGGTAATGGCGTAATTGCAGACGCCTGCATTGCAGTATTGATTTGCGTATGAACATGAAAGGTAACCGTGTATATGAGTGCGAGGTCGCGGTTCCATTCAAAATTAAGTACACGCTGTGCTTCTCCAAAAAAAACACTGAAGTAAAACAATTTCCTTGCTGGCTGTGCTTGCTGCTGCATTTTGGTTACAGCATAGCGATATTCTTCTGTGAGACGTCGCTGAAGTCCTTTACGCAACATTTGCTAACTCCTTTTCAACATTTGCTGTGGTTAACATATTATGGGGATTATAGGACGAAACAAGGATTGGATTATTTGCATCAACTTTGACATCTTCCATAAGATTAGAGGTCACAGGAACCGATGCCAGGGCATAGTATTGTTCTTCACCAAAACTAGGTGGAGACAAGCGTGTTTCAGATAGGCTGACCATATCTTGAACCAACTCGCTAAAGGGTATGAATTTTACAAGCAAAGCCACGTCAAAGGCTGCTGCGAGTGCCTTTAGGGTCGTCATGCTATGTCGTCCATAGTCAGGATTTTCCCATTGCGAAACCGTCTCTTGATGTTTGCCTAAGCAAGCCGCTAAATCACTCTGTTTCCATTGGTGATTCTCCCGCATCATACGAATTTGAATGGCAAGCGTAGTATTAACATGTTCAATGGCAAGTGCCTCACGATATTCCTTGCTATCAAGACTGTTTAGTATCTGTCTTTCCTTATCCAAAATCATGGCGCCTCCTTCTGGCAGTGGGATTTCCTTCAACTGTTTCTATTCGCTCAAATGCTTTTTCCCCTATATTCAAAGGTATGTATCTATTGTTTCTTTCAGTACCACATGCTAGAATTGTAAATTCTCCACGATACGGACCATCATATCCCAGTAATCTGTATTGGATTCTATTATACTTTGCCCTCACCGCAATCAAGCCATCCTTATCGCCCTTCAATACTTCTGTCATAGGCACACCCCATTCCGTTCGATTCATCTGTTCTAAGGCATTTAATCTTGCATTTAGTCTAGCCTTCGCCCCGGGTTCTAGCCCATCAAGCCAAATTTTTATGACATTAACGCCATTGACATCAATGTAATCACAAAATAGGCTTACAATTCTCATATTATAACATAATTATTATATTGTCAAATGGTTTGTGATATAATATTTTTATTATATCCCTCTTGACAATACTTGAGCGCTGTACAGGCTAATTAGCCCTATGCCATGAAAGTGCCCGATATTATGCTGCGTTTCATCTGCATAAGCGACGTGAGTTAGCTCACCTATAGTATCCATCACTAGCCTTTGCTTAGGTCTCCAGGTCCACTGGTGGACTACTCATTAAGTGCTCCAGTCATTGTAATAGTAATCGAAGCACTTGCAGAAGAATTGCTTGTCTCATTGCTAGTTACTTCGTTGTTGGAAGTGCTCGTATCAGCGATAGAAATGTCAATATCACTTAGGCCAAATAGAACTCGCCCTGCAGCTAGAATTGCAAGGATGACTAGAGGCTTATTTACTTCAACCACCTCTAAGTTTAATTATATCAGAAGACATCGCGTGCGACAAAGTTTTCTATGAGAGATTGTGTCCAGTGACACGCTTTATTTTTGACTTGATTACAAGCTCACTGGAGCTTGAGGTTTGTTGCTATTCCGAATG
>Ga0315539_1003538_pt1 | contig 10973 bp, 7 predicted proteins | sample SalMarSW160150MG_FD_203097 | JGI IMG/M metagenome (GOLD analysis project Ga0315539, IMG submission 203097) | Salt marsh sediment microbial communities from the Plum Island Ecosystem LTER, Massachusetts, United States - Salt Marsh Sediment SW1601-150 ... | reverse complement strand
ACGAAATAGGCAAGTACCACCGGCAATTTAATCTTTCCGGCGTAATTGATCAAAGCAAGATCGACGCCAAGCTTAACGATGGCGTGTTGAGGCTTTCACTCCCTAAGGTTGAGGAAGTCAAGCCTCGTAAGATTGAGATTAAAACCGGATAAACATCCCTATGCGCCGGATGTTCAGAGGTTTACAAGGATATCCGGCGCTTTTACCAATAATTGTCGCCGATTATGTTTCAATAATCCTTAATATGACCAAAAAATCGCGCAAAATCACTGAAACATATTCGTTTACAAAAATCCCCAACCTCCCTTCTCCATTCGACGATAATACCTAATTTTTACAGTAGTTATATAGGTAATATTTTGCCTTGATTGTCCAGGCCGAGCCGTGTATACATGTCTTTGAATTTACAAGAATATTTTTTATCCAATTGATATTGATTCTCATTCTCATCCTGGCCGGGGCTCTCCTACATCGCTGATCTAGTGCAGACATATAGTGAAACCCTAATTGAGCGTAAACAAAACCGAGAGCGATCATAATATATTTATTTCAATAAGTATTTTGATGATTCGACGACATTTTATATCTCTACCACCAGTGAGATATGAATTCTTTTATTTTATCTCGATTTTGTTTACGCTCAAATAGGGTGAAACGTTCAATTTTTAAACACTCACGTCCCCAAAGACAAAGAGTTTGGACGCAGATGAACGCGGATAATAGGGATCGAGAATTTTTCAACTTAACCCAGAGCATAGTATCCTGACACCTGCTTGTCGGAGTGAAACGTAGATCCCGCCAAACGGGGTCGTAACATAGTGGAGATCCCGTTATCGGGGCCCCGCGTGCCCCGTTAAATCCCTTAGGGCCATTTATCTGGGGTTAAATTTTTCGCAGAAAAGGAGCAAAGCGAATTTAACCGGGGAACCCTGCTTGCCCTGGTCCCTGATATATGTTTTTAACTTTAGCTCACTCTTGTCCGCCGATGCATTATGGCGGGTTAGACACTTTGTAGATTGTATGAGTTATGTTTTGGATAAGATTGGGCAAAAGGAATGTTATGAAGATAAAGTTAATTTTACTAAAAAATTCTGAGGGTTAAGGAAGAATCTTATAAACTTATGTACGTCCCGTAGAACATGAGTTATGTTTTACCTAAACTGAGCGTTTCAAATTTTAAAAGGGGATTAAATATCTTTTATTTTTAATGAATCAAATGGTAAGACATAATTTATAAACTTATGCCCCCAAGGGTCCTGGGGTATTTGGATGAGGTTCCATGAAAAAACCGCTTCCCGCCGACAAGGCAGACATGACTCTATATAGCGATTTGCTGGCCGATATCAAAATACGTATCCGGCAGGCCCAAAACCGGGCGATGATGTCTGCTAATGCCGAGATGATCCGTATGTATTGGGACATTGGCCACATGGTTGCCAAACGCCAGGGATTGGAAGGTTGGGGCAAGGGCCTACTGCGACGGTTGGCTGTCGACCTTAAAGACGAACTTCCTGAGATTAAAGGATTTTCAGAGCGAAACCTCCAACTCATGATACAATTCCAAAGGGAATACCCAGACCTGTTCGAAATTCCGCAACGGCTAGTTGCGGAATTACCCGACACCTCCTTACCAAGCAAAATTCAGCTACAGCCCGGAACAGAGTTTGATCCGAATGATTCGGCACAATCGGCTCAAGGATCGGGCGAAAAACAAATAGTGCAACGGGTCGTTGCGCAATTGCCATGGGCCCACAATGTCATCCTTATTCAGAGACTAAAGGATCTGCCCACCCGCTTTTGGTATGCCCGGCAGGCGATTGCCCAGGGATGGAGTCGCGACACACTCGCCGTCATGATCAAATCCCATGCCCATAAACGCCAGGGCGCATCGGTGACCAATTTCGACATGCGACTGCCGGAACCGCATGCGAAACTCGCCAGAGACACCTTGAAAGACCCCTATATTTTTGATTTTCTAACACTGGATAAACCGTTCCGCGAGCGGGAGCTGGAGGCGGGGCTAGTCAAGCACCTTGAACGGTTCCTGCTGGAACTCGGCGCAGGTTTTGCCTTTGTCGGACGGCAGGTGCACCTCGATGTCGCCGAGGAAGATTTTTACATCGATCTGCTGTTTTACCACCTCGGGCTCAGGTCGTTTGTCGTGGTCGACCTGAAAGTTGGGCCGTTCAAGCCGGAATACGCCGGCAAGATCAATTTTTATTGCAACGTGGTGGACGATAAATATCGGCATGCAACCGACAACCCCACCATTGGCCTGATTCTCTGCCAGGACAAAAAGCGGGTGTTGGCGGAGTATGCGCTGCGCGGCCTGAACAAACCCATCGGCATCTCCGAATACGAGCTGACTCGGGCCTTGCCGGACAACTTGAAATCCGTCCTGCCGACCATCGAGGAAATCGAGGCGGAGCTGTCCGCTGGTCTTCAAGATGAGAATGAGGGGGATGATAAGGATTAAGTCAACATCGTCAACGACGTTATAAAAAAATGCTTAAGCCAGAAAATTATAATTTAATGGGCGTTCCGGAAGTCACATGAATAATTAAAAATAGGTAAAAGTGGTCAACAACACCTTGATATCGTATAATAATTTATACTAATCAATGATCAAGGTTTGACCCCATTCACGGGATGAAAAATATTTTTTTGCTGAATTTTTTCCGTATAATACTTTTGGAGAAGTCGCTTTCTGGTTAAGAGCAATATTCAACCGGCGATCCCTTCCATATATGTCATCTCTAAAATTGATAGTACCATCCTTGTCAACCCAGGCTGTCCAGTAAAGAATATAAATTTTTATCGGGTCTGACAAAAATATTATTTTGTTTTTTTTGCGGTTGACCGCAGCAACTAATTTTTCAAGACTCCATTTTGAATTATTTTGCAAAAGGTAAGCTGCAAGTTCCATGGGTTTTTCAATACGGATACAACCGGAACTAAAGGCGCGTCTTGTCATATTAAATAAGTTGTGAGCCGGCGTGTCATGTAAATATATGCTGAACTCATTTGGAAAAACAAATTTCACTCGTCCAAGGGCATTTGAATTTGCCGGATCCTGGCGGAGTTTATAGACAAAATTTTTCTTGGTTATCGCAGCCCAGTCAATAGATTCAGTGTTCAATTCCCTTGCATTTTCTTCCCAATTCTCAAAAACCCTGATGTTATGATCAGACAAGTAACCGGGTTTTTTTTTAATACAGGGTAATATGTCATTCAGAGCAATTTTTTGGGGAATATTCCAATAAGGATTCAATTCAAGATATGTTATTTTTCGTGATAAAACAGGAGTGCGTCGCTTCATTTTTCCCACAATAGCTTTAATTGATTTTATTGATTGTTCATTTTCAATGACATTGAGTCTAAAATTGGCTGTGTTAACCATGATATAGCTATTCCCTAAATCTTGAGGAAGCCAACGCCATCGTTCCATATTCAATCTAATTTGTCTGATACGATCTTCCACCGGAACGTTTAGAGCGAATAGTGTCTTTGAACCCACAATTCCATCGACCTTAAGCCCGTGTCTTGCCTGGAATCTTCTGACTCCGTCTTCCAAAACTTCATCTAAATAGTTATGATTGCTGCTGGCTGTCTCTGTCAGATCACCTGAAATGATCAGGCGTGATCGTAAAGCGCCAATCCGTGTTCCATAATCGCCTTTCCGCAGTTTCTCCCCGGCAGGTACTTCATACCAGCAACCCGATTTTTTAATATTTTGGTATTTTAATAATGCCAGTTTTAATCTTAGGTAACCGAGATGATGGGGCTGCAGAGAATCAACAAATTCTTCCACTTTGTCATCATACAACACGGTTTGAAAAATCTTTCCTAGCTTTCTCTTTGGTTTTTTTATGTACCAATTCAGTTTGTTGGAATAAGGATCAACGATCCCTTCTGACAGGTGAAATCCATATGAAAAAAAAGCATCGGTTAAGAGTAAATCAAGTTCTGCTAGCTTTGCAGGTTCAGGCGTATATGATATTATACTGAGTTTAATATCAGACACTAAGTTCAAAATATCTTTCTGATGATATGTTTCGGAATCGAGTCCTTCATGCTCTGCTTCAATAATAGTCTTTATGAGAATTTCCGCCGTATTGTTCAACCCATCTTTACTAACCCATACAGGTTTAACTTCTCGATGAAGATAGAAAGCGAAAAGTAATTTTGGATTGCAAATCACTGTTATTTTAGAATCTATTTTATTTCTGATGATTAGGGAGCTAAGCCGTGATATCAAACACTCACGCACTTCATCTGTAAAATTACAAAAATTATTGGTCTCTATATTTTGCATAGGGATAGTTATCATACTCTGATTAAAAGTGTCGATGAATCCGCAGGGATTGTTAGACTTAATCAAGGAAAAAGAAACGGGAATCTTACTATGGCTGGCAAACTTAATATGATCATTGCGTTTCTTTTTAGCAAACGGAAACGAATAAGTGGTTAAAGAATATTTATCCACCTGATCATTTAAATTCAGGGAATAAACATTTCCGAATAAGAGCAAAATGCTTCCCGACAAAATGAATATAAGTACCGATGGCCTCATATTTTCCTCACCCAAATATCCGTTACAAAAATAAACAGCAAATATAATGCCAGAATATAAATGAGATAAGTAATGTTCTGTATACAATTGATTTATTTCTACGGGTAAATTTACAGGCATTGCAATTTAATGTAGTTCAGGGTTTCCCCAAGGACCTCTGTTTTAGAATGCCCGGCAACTGTTTCAATAGCCCTGTTAATCGAAATTATGATGTTTTTGTATCCATAATTACGACCCCGTCCTGAATCGTATCATCTACCACTGTTTTCCAATACTTGTTTAATTTCTGTTCAAACATTGACACCAACTATTCAATATTTAAACAGTCCTGCTGTTCAGTTTTTAAACAGCTTGACGGTTGGATGACAACAAAAATTTTAAACTCGAACTTCAATTCTACCCTGTTTTATCCAGCAACTGGCAACCGGTAACGAGCAGCCATCACCCAATCTTAATTGGCATAATTATTGCTGTATATAATTAAAATAATTGATTATCAAACCGACAGCCCTCAAACAGACAGGAGGTTTACAATGATAATGTAGTTCTTTTAACAGATCATCCTGAAAGCGGAACTTTGGTGTAGAAAGAGTTTTTGGGAATGTATCGAGGAGCCAGGTTACAAAATCATTCCTGTTAAAGGGATAAAACAAAAACACTCACAATCATATGAGCAAAGGAGGAAAAAGTCATGAAAAAATGGTCTATTGGTTTAATGGCTATCGCTTGTATCATCTTCTGTTTCCACAGTCTGGCGTTGGCCGGTGATACCAAAGCCGTCAACCTTTCACTGTTTGACCCTGTTCAGATCTTTGATGCTGACACCTCCATCAAAGGGTTCCGTTTAAACCTGATCTATGGTGTTAACCAGGATATGACGGGTCTTGACATCGGTCTTGGCAACCATGCCAAAGGCAACATGAGCGGGGTACAGTTAGGTCTGGCAAATATTGTGGAGAGCGATTTCAAAGGCTGGCAAACCAGCTTGGCAAACGTGGTCTACGGCTCTGGTGCTGGTCTCCAGATAGGAGTCTATAATTATGGAGAATCATTCCGTGGAATGCAGTTGGCTGCAGTCAATCACACAAAAAAATTCAGCGGTCTGGCCATCGGTGCGGTCAACTATACGGAAATTCTTAATGGTCTCCAGATCGGCGTGCTCAATTTCAACTGGCGTGGAGAACCCCTTAAGTTCTTTCCTGTTTTCAATTTTTCTTTCTAGATTTTTCTCTGAGAAAAAGGACTGAATGATTGAATTGATAAGAACTTATTTTTTGAAGGCGACTTAAGCAGAAATTTAAACTTGTGTACGATGTCAGTATAAAATCACAATATATGGTATGAGTCCTTCCTATTTTCAGAGAATGAAACTATTGTTCGAGAGTTTAGTTTAGGATTCAGTCGTTTCATTGATCGCTAATGATTTTCTATAATTGAATGTAGAATTAAAGGCTATTCCTAAGCACGAATTATTTTTACTAATAAGTTGGTGATCAATCATGTTTAAAATATTACTGATCATTGCACTTATAGTGGCTATTTTCTGTCTGTATGTTGCTATAGTTACCTTATTTGCAGCATCTCGTGAAAACGAATTGCCGGATATCGAGGATGTTGAGGTCAATTAAATAATTACATTGTAAATACAAAAGGCTTGCTCCGAACGCTCTGAAAACTCGACCTCGCTTGGCTCGGGACTCAGACAGTTCAGGGCGCTTTTCCTTGGCTGTTCCAAGAATTATACCCAAATGAGGCTGCAATACGGATTCAAGAAGCCTGGACGTCGAATTTATTTTGATTCCATAATAACGGCATTTCGGGGAGCCTTAATAAAAATGGTTGGTATGTGCTATAAAAGTGGCTGGCACATATCAAGAAATATTCCAGGATCGGACGACTCCGCAATCAATCGGGTTGACGGCTCACCGAACCGGAGCATGTCTTGAAACAAAAGAGGCTTTCAAGGCGGAGAGGGCAGGGTCAGCAATGGCCCTGCTTTTCTTGTGTGGCGTGGAGATATCTGCAATTTATCCTGTATTTTGAAGTCGGTTTTTATGGCTGTGATATCGAATTTTTGTTTACGAAAATCCCCAACCTCCCTTCTCCATTCAGCGACAATACCTATTTTTTACAGTAGTTATATAGGTAATATTTAGCCTTGATTGTTCAGCCCGAATCGTGTATGCATCTTTTTGAATTTACAAGAATATTTTTTATCCAATTGATATTGATTCTCATTCTCATCCTGGCCGGGGCTCTCCTACATCGCTGATCTAGTGCAGACATATAGTGAAGCCTTCAATTTTTAAACACTCACGTCCCCAAAGACAAAGAGTTTGGACACGGATGAACGCGGATAATAGGGATCGAGAAACAGTTTGAACTCACCAAGGAGTTTGCATGAGTATCCTGACACCTGCTTGCCCCGTTAAATTTTTCGCAGAAAAGGAGCAGGGCGAATTTAACCGGGGAACCCTGCTTGCCCTGGTCCCTGATATATGTTTTTAACTTTAGTTCACTCTTGTCCGCCGATGCATTGTGGCGGGTTAGACTCTTTATAAATTGGATGAGTTACGTTTTGGATAAGACTGGGCAAAAGGAATATTATGGAGATGAAGTTAATTTTACTTAAAAATTCTAAGGGTCAAGGAAGAATCTTATAATTTGAGGGGCGTCCCGGAAGTTCATTGGAAAGGTGGGGAAATTGATCTTAAAGACCATGATGATTTTAAGTGGATATCGTTGGAACAACTTGCTGAGTTTGATTTTGCTCCGGCAAACCTTGTCTTTGTTGAGAAACTCCAAAATGGAGAAATTGCGATTCAGCCGCAGTCTTAAGCATCCAGATATTGTGAAGAAACTTATAAACTAATGAACGTCCCCGAGATTACGGTAGTGGCGCGAACTGTTTATCATATGGACAAAAATGTAATCCGGGCCTCTCGAGTATTTTAAGGGAGTATCACCTTATGATCATTTAATATATAATGTTCATGCAGAAAGTGCATTAGCCATGTATGATTTGCAGAATGTCCCGAATCTGGTTAAAGCTTGTGAAATAATTGTCAGAAGAAATGTTGTTAAGAAAAGTAAAGCTTGAATTGTGAATATTTAATTCCTCAATATTTGTGGGAGGACCCAAGGGCCCGGGAATTGCTCGACACCCTGGGGTTCAAGGTGTGTGACTTTTCAACGTCGGTTTCCAAAACCGGCAGTGATGATTTTTGGCTTAGCTATGTCCTTGAAAAGACCCCGGTTAAATAAAGAATAAAAGATTTAACTGAGCCCCGATGTCGGGATCTGCGCTTCACTCCGACTAGCGGGATGAAAAAGATATTCAGGATTAACCCTGAACCTTTAACCCAGAACTCTGAACCTTGAGTATCGAAGCGAAGCGTAGATCTCTATATGAGTTATGTTTTGGATAAGAGTGGGTGAAGTGATTTTTTAAATAAATTTAAAAGGTGACAAGAATCTTATAATTTGAGGGGCGTAACGGAAATTCTAAATTCAAATGTTTATTTTTATTATTACTAAATATTGTATTAAAGAAATATGGTTACACAATATAATGTGGTTTCTTATTGACAATTTTCAAACAAAAATTTATACGATAAAATTAGGTTGAATTATTAATTGGATATAGAAAAAAGTGAAATCAAAAACACGGAAAAGTGAATAATCCTATAATAAATCCAATATTTGCAAGACATGAAACCTTTCATCCAAGGTTCGGGTGGCTTAAGAAAGGTTTTGACAAGGCCGATGATGACAATTCGGTATTTTCAAAAGAGTCCGCACCTGTCGTCTTGGGTGTCGGGAAAAACATGGTCAAGGCCATCAAGTATTGGTGCATCGCATTCAAAGTCGTCGATGAAGCCAAAGACAATGGAAAATACGTCCATAAGCCCACGAATTTTGCCGAAAAGCTATTGGGGGGAGGCGGATGGGACCCTTTTCTTGAGAACCCATCATCGCTTTGGCTGCTTCATTGGAATCTGTTCAAGCCACCCTGCTATGCCCCGGCATGGTACTTCACGTTCAATGAGCTCAACAAAATCGATTTTTCAGCAGATGACCTTCTATTTTCATTGAAGGAATACAGAAATCGGCAATTCCCAAGCAAAAAAGTGCGAGATTCATCCTTGAACAAGGATGTGAACTGCCTTCTAAGGATGTATGTCGAGAGGACAGGCCAGAAAAACTTGAAAGAAGATTCGCTCGACTGTCCCTTCACAGATCTCGGAATCATAAACGCATATAATAATTCAAAGAGATTCACATTTAATTGCGGCAGTAAGCCAACCCTGCCACCCGATATAATCGTTTCAGCCTGCCTTGAATTTGTAGCATCTTTCCAAGACCATGCGAGAACTACATCTATTTCACGTTTGCTGTATAATGCTGGAAGCCCGGGTCAAGCATTCAAACTAACCGAAAGCTCTTTGAGCGAAGCGATTGAGACAGTCTCCAGGAAAACAAAGGACATATACCTGACAGACACTGCGGGGATGATACAGTTCGCTTACGATGGTGTCCCATCAGATTTATCAGACAGCATTCTGGACGGATATTTCAGAAAAAGGAATTAGTATGCCAACCCTATCGGAATTTGTATCGGTAAAGCGGAGGTATTCAAGATCTGTCAACCTTGAGCGCGATTTCGGAATCCCTGATAGCCTGATTGGTTATATCCCGACATCAAGGGCTATCGATAGCACTAATAGGTTTCTTAGGTCTTTTGCGCTCGACAATTCTGTCCGGGCTTGGACACTGACCGGCTCATACGGAACTGGTAAATCGGCGTTCGCTAATTTCCTGACAGCTCTCTGTGCGCCTCGAGATGATGAAAATAACCAAAATGCCATCCAGATACTTAAGAAGACAGAAAAATCAAATTACCTTCAAAAGCAGGTCAAAAGCAGGCTTCCTGAGTCAGGCCTGATAAGGGCTGTTGCAACGGCGCAGCGAGAGCCGATAGATAGAACAGTCATAAGAGCATTGAATAGCGGCGTGGCGATATACTGGCAGAACATAAGGGGGCGAAGGCCGAATGCCTTAGATGAATTGAATGCACTCTATTTGAAATCACAGAGAGGCTCTTCAATCGATAACAATCAACTTTTACAGGTGATGGAATCATTGTCTCAGGCATCAAGGGCTGGAATATTGCTCATAATCGATGAGCTCGGGAAGAACCTTGAATTTTCAGCACAGAACCAGTCCATGGACGACCTTTACCTTCTTCAACAGATCGCTGAACTCCCCTCGAATCGGGACGGGTTCAACGTGTTCATATTCGGCTTGCTACATCAATCATTCATCGATTATGCACATGGAATAGCTTCGGCACAGAGAAACGAATGGGCGAAGATCCAGGGGAGATTTGAGGACATCCCTTTCATCGAAGCTCCGGATCGGATGATGCGGCTCATCGGTCAGGCGATCGACCAATCAACAGTCAGATCATTTAAGTCGCTGATAGGCCAGTGGGCGAAAAAGTGGCAAACCGCATTATCGGAGAACGAATTGCCGAATCATTTCTCTGAAAGCGACCTTGCATCGATCTATCCCCTTCATCCGCTTTCTGCTCTCATATTGCCTATACTTTGCACGAAATACTCGCAAAATGACCGGACTCTCTTCACCTTCCTTGCAAGTGGCGAACCTGATTCGTTTTCAACATTCCTCTCACAGGCGATTTTCGATGAAGAGAAGCTTTTGAGCTTCAAGCTTCATAAAGTATACGACTATTTCGTAGAATCAGCCGGAATGTCGATCTCAATAAGACCGCAATTCCAGAGGTGGGTTGAGATCCAATCCCGCCTAGCTGATGCAAGCCACCTAGATCATGATGTCCTACTGCTTCTTAAGACAATCGGACTGCTTAATCTCGTCTCGACGACGGGTTCTCTGAAAGCTTCCCGCAGGAATGTCGCACTTGCGATGTGCAATTCACCAGATGACAAGAGTGAACTTGAATATTGGGACAATCAGATAACAGAACTTTTGAAAAAGGGATTTTTGATCTGGAGAAAATGGATAGACGAGCTAAGGATATGGGAAGGTTCTGATTTTGATATCGAAAAGGAACTGTCAGAGCAAGCTGAGATGCTCATCATCTCTCTTGCCGATTTGCTAAACGGATATGCACCGTTAAGACCTCTTGTTGTCCAAAGACATAGCTATGAAACCGGGACATTGAGGTATTTCGAAAGGCTATATTACGATAATATCAAATCCCTTGAATCCCTTGAATGTCAGAGCAAGGATAGTGACGGGCTCATCTGCTATTGGGTCGGAAATGAAAGGGACATAAAGAAATTTGAGAAAATACCGGAAAAGACATCGGACGGCAAACCTACTCTGATCATCTGTGCATCTGAACTGAATGCGCTTC
>Ga0315539_1003526_pt1 | contig 10996 bp, 6 predicted proteins | sample SalMarSW160150MG_FD_203097 | JGI IMG/M metagenome (GOLD analysis project Ga0315539, IMG submission 203097) | Salt marsh sediment microbial communities from the Plum Island Ecosystem LTER, Massachusetts, United States - Salt Marsh Sediment SW1601-150 ... | reverse complement strand
CTTTAAACAGCAGGGGATATATATTTTCTTCGGCAAACTCTATTAATATAGGAAGGCTGATACCCCAGATAGTATATTATGTCTACGCCTATCTTGGTCTACTAAAATCAGAAAAAATCGGCAAAAAGGAAAAGATAAATGTAGTAGTTCCCACCGGCAATTTTGGAAATATTCTGGCGGCCTACTATGCTAAAAAGATGGGACTGCCGATAGATAAGCTGATATGCGCTTCCAATGAGAATAATGTGCTTTACCACTTTATAAAAACAGGGGTATACAACAGGAAGAGAAAACTTGTTGTCACCAGTTCGCCTTCTATGGATATTCTTGTTTCAAGCAACCTGGAGCGCCTGCTCTATGATATCTCAGGCAGTGACCCGGAAAAGGTAAATACTCTTATAAGCGACCTTAATAAAAAAGGAGAATTTAAGATAGACAGTGATATGAAAGACAGGATGTCTGACTTCTACGGAGAGTTTGCCACGGATAAGGAAACCTTTGAGACTATAAAATATGTCTTTAAAGACCTAAACTACCTTATAGATCCCCATACTGCGGTGGGATATAATGTATACCGCAAGTATGTAAGGGAAAGTGGAGACAGGTCAAAGACGGTAATAGTCTCTACTGCAAGCCCTTTTAAGTTTCCAGGCAGTGTATCAAGAGCCATAGATAAAAAGTATGCCGGAGTAGACGAGTTTTCTCTTCTTGAGACGCTGGCAGACATTTCAGGTCAGAAGATACCTGAAGCAATAAAGGATATAGCAAAGAGGAAGATCCTTCACATTAAAGTATGCAAGCCCGGCCAGATGAAAGATGTAATATGGGATATTCTTGGAATATAGAAAGAATTTAAGGTGAATATCATGAAATATATAATAATAGTCATAGACGGTATGGCAGATTACAGGATAAGCAAACTGGGCAGAAAAACCCCACTGCAGTTTGCTAAAACACCGACTTTAGATAGTATTGCCAGGGACAGCGAAATGGGAACAGCCAGAACTGTTCCCGAAGGAATGGCGCCCGGAAGCGATGTTGCAAATCTTTCGGTTTTAGGATATGACCCCCAAAAATACCATACAGGCCGCGCTCCGCTTGAGGCTGCGAGCATGGGAATCAATCTGCTGGATGAAGATGTAGCATTCAGATGCAATCTGGTCACATTATCCAAAGAATATAATTATACCGATAGGATTATGATAGACTACAGTGCAGGAGAAATCCCTACTGACAAGGCCAGAATACTTATCAGAGATATCAAAAACAAACTTCAAACTGAATATATCAGGTTTTACCCGGGAGTAAGCTATAGGCACATAATTGTATGGAAGAATGGACCTGACAGAAATATTCTGACCCCGCCTCATGATATAACAGGTAAGAAAATTGCCGAATTTCTGCCCAAAGGCCCGGGTGAGAATGTAATTTTAGGGATGATAGTAAAGAGTATGGCTCTGCTGGAAGACCATATTGTAAATATAAAAAGAGTAAAAGAGGGCAAAAGACCTGCAAATGCCATATGGATATGGGGTGAAGGAAAAAGGCCCGATCTGGACAGCTTCTACGGAAAATATAAGTTAAGGGGTTCAATAATATCGGCTGTCGATCTGATAAAGGGGATCGGTGTTTTGGCCGGACTTGAACCGGTCACAGTCGAGGGTGCCACTGGGACTATTGACACTAATTTCAGCGGCAAAGCTGATGCTGCAATAAATCAGCTTATAGCAGGAAAGGATTTTGTATTTATCCACCTGGAAGCTGCCGATGAATGCAGCCATCAGGGAGATGTGGAAAATAAAGTCAGGGCAATAGAGATAATAGACAGGAAAGTCATAAAAGTAATAAAAAGAGAAATGGATAAAGAAGAGCTTGACTATAAGATGATGATACTCCCCGACCACTATACTCCTATAAGGAAGAAGACCCACAGTTCGGAGCCTGTGCCGTTTCTTATCTATGACAGCACCAGGCTAGTAAACGGTAAGAATAAAAAATTTGATGAGTTTAGGGCCATGAAGACCGGACTTCATTTTGAGGAAGGATATAAGCTGATAGACTATTTCTTTGGGAAAGAGAGATAGGCAGTATATTGTATTAATATTATAGTTTATGGTTCGAGTCACTTTGGGGCTACCAGATTAATACATTAAAAGATTCAATATAACCACTCTCCCAAGGATTGCCCAGTTCAATAAATACAGGCAAGGTTCCCAGATTTCTAATAAACTTTCTTACTTTTTTAGCAGTAACTCACTATCATTATCTTAAGCGAATATATTCAGTTAATCCCTTTTGACAGAATAACTCCGCTAAAAATTCTACCACTTCACTGGAAGTAATCCTAATTGTATAAGTAGAAAAAGATAATTTATTTTATTTAGATATATTACCTAAGTTTAGAAGCAGTAGTCTGTTTAGATATCAGTTTGGAACGCAAACACTGCAGCCAAAAAAATTGTATGGCAAAATAACTTATGTTAAAATGAAAAAAATTATAAAATCTGTTATAAACATACTAAGGAGGATTAATCCTATGTCTAAATCACCTACTTTCCAAAAGTGGCGATGGATCGGGTTATTACCAATTGCTTTCTGGATATACACCCTAGTAATTTATTTAACGATAACTAAAAATGCAATGGGTGGTCCTCAAAACGCACCTTATGCCTGGCAATATGTTTTATGGACATGTCCAATGGCCTGTCTGATAATAGGAATTGGGATTCTAATTAAAAGTAGATTTCTAACGGGAGCAGGAGCATTGTGGGGAATAGCTCCTGTTTTCTTAATGGATATATTGATAGTAACACCCAACCAGGTCGCACTTGCAAACGCGCAAGGATTTTTAGTACCTTTTATCAGACTAACGGAAGAGTTTTCATTATACTTAACTCAATGGATTGGCCCATCGGCTATCACCCACCATTTAATATCAGAATTTACAATACACTGGCTTGGTGATTTTGTATTTGGTTTAATCGCATTATTTTTAGTAGGATTAACCAGATGGTCTTTTACCGGGACAACTTTTTTATATTTATCCACTGTTCTTTTTACTAATTATATATGCCCTTTTGGGCCACCAAACCCCCCTGGAGCACCTTCTATGTTGATACAATCAATTCCTCTAATAGTAATATGGGCCGTGCTTAATCAATCAATATATGGCCTGAAATACAACAAACGAATAGGCGATAAGATTTTATTTGGAATACTTACGTTATATTTTTGCGCTGCAATCACACTATTCCAGTGGTTAGAGACAATTAACAAAAATATACCTATTTTATTGTTACTAGCATATTTCATCTTATTGGCAGTAGGGAAAATAATTATCAATAGAAAAACTGTTTTTAGATCATTAAAAGAATATAATAAAAAGAAGAACAGACCACTTACTTATATCTCATATGCTTATGGAGCTTTATTCCTTATAATTTATTTCTTTATGTTGAGGCCAACACTTATTAAAGAAGGAAATAACCCGGTTTCAGCACTTATCATATTTGGTCTGGTTCCTTTTGCAGTAATCTTTACAATTGGATTCTATCTAATACCCAGGTTTAGAAAAAAGAATAAAAAAATAGATTCAATTTAGAATAAGATTATTTAATAAGAAGTTTTTTTAAATTAATAATTTCCTTTAAAAATTGGTTCGAAATTTCAATACTTGGGGCTGCTAATCTTCATAGTTACATTTATTATCAGATTTACTGCAAAAATAAATTCTGGTACCTATTTTTTTAAATTGAATCGACAATTCTTAAATTTAAGTATTTATTAATTTATGAGTATTATATAATTATTAAAATTTAAAAAACTAATAGCCCAGCACATCTATATTATGAGATTGAATATAAGTTATAAAAAAACAATAACTATTATATTTATTACAATTATACTTATATTTTTTCCTTTTCGCTTTATTTTAGGGGAAAGCGAAAACATTAATGCAGAAAATAATATCACATCAGGGAATTCTGCAGAAGATATAATAGTATATTGTGATTATTATACCTGGCATAACGAAAATAATTGGAAGAGGGGGAGTTCTAATTGCCCTTTGCTTGGATTTTATGACAGTCTTGATCCAGGAGTCTTAAAAGAACATTCAAGGTTAGCTAATGAATACGGTATTGATGTTTTTAAAATTGGATATGTCCCATCACTAGACCCGACTATAATAAATGGAATACTGAAAACGGATCTGGGAAATACAAGGGTCTGTCTGATGTATGATACGCTAATAAGGTTTTTGGGATTAGGTAAAGGACGCCCACCTTATGATTTTAATGATCCTGAAATCTATAATGCATTTATAGATGATATGAATCACATAGCCGATGTTTATTTCTCTAACCCGAATTACTTTAATATAAATGGAAGACCAGTATTGTGGATTTATATTACGAGGGATATGCGTGGGAACTGGAAAAGTGCTATTAATACTGCAAGGCAGAATATGAACAGCAAGGGATTTAATGTCTACTTAGTAGGAGATCATGTTTTCTGGAATTATAATTATGATGGTATTGAATTATTTGATGCTGTTTCTACCTATACTGCTTACGCAGGTAGACCGCAAAATACTTCTGATTTTGCTAATAGGTTGAAAATACTATATTCGAGATGGGATAAAGTTGTACAGTCCAAAGGTAAGGATTTTATCCCAGGAGCGATACCTGCTTTTAACGACACCTGTTTGGCAGCTGAAAGAGATTGCATACCTCCATTAAGTGGTACAAAAGAAGATTTTAATTATATGCTAAGAGTCGTTTCAAATTATCTGGATCGTGTAAATGGCGCCGAGAATCTAATGCAAGTAACAATAGCTACATTTAATGAAAATCAGGAGGGAAGCGGCATTGAACCTTCATTAGAGTGGGGATATGATAGAATAAGTCAGGTACCGATTGTTTTTGGAAGCAATTAGCATATATTTTTCATATCTTTTATGTTCTAAAAGCATCCAAGATGGGGAGCTTAGTTAATCATAAAATTCATTAATTTCAATAATTTCTTCTATAATTTGGTTTGAAATTGTAATATTTGGGGCTACCAGTTGAGTCTGTAATTAGTTTTGTGTAAAACTCCTGATTGCCACCTTCGCTTTTTTAAATTCTATTATTTATCTGTCTGGTTATATTTTAATAAAAAATCATAAAGTATTTTTGAATTATCCTTTAAATTCCTTAAAATCACTTATGAAGAGAATTTAATATTTTAAAAAATAAACTACTTATTCTTTTCACGAGATATCTTTTCCAGTTTTATTATATTTCTTTTGACCTGGCTATATAATTTTTGAAGCTTTCTTCTTTCCTGTATACTATCCTCAAGCTTGGAAATTTCATCTTTATCTAATTTTCCTAAATATTTAAAAATATTTTTTTTATTATCTCTGTAATTTAGATAATAATAAGTATACCCCTTTATTTCCTTTTTTATCAGGCTACCTCTTAGAAACTTCTTTAATTTATTCTCATAATTTTTTTTAAAGTTTCTCTTAAAATTATCTTGACAAAAAAAATTATTTAGTTAAGATACTAATTTGATTAGTAGCTTAACTAATTTTTAATGTAACTAATTTGAATTGTAATTTTATGAATTGATATGGATGATAGAAGAAAGCTAATCGAAAAGATTCTCGAGGATATCCGCGCAATAAAGCATGAGATTGCTACTGAACTCCACTTTTTCTCTGCGGGTATACAAATTACACATCCGCAGTGGTTGGTCTTATACCTTGTAAAAAGTAATGGAACTATAAATATCAAGGATCTTGCTAATTTACTCGATACTACAAGCAGTGCAGCAACACAGATTGTTAATGGCCTGGTAAATAAAGGGCTGCTTTTAAGAAAAAGAAATCCTGATGATCGCCGGACTTTAAAAATAGAGTTATCCGGAAAATTCAAGGATCAATTTGATTCAATAAAAAATAAAAGTTTTAAGACATTATCTTTACTATTTGATGTTCTGGATGATGACGAGCTTCTAAAATATTGTCAACTTAACGATAAAATTGCAGGTAAGATCTTACTTAAGGAACAGATTGGAAAGAGAAAAAATAAATGATCAGACTGACCAGATACCTCAAACCTTTTATTCTTATGATTTTAATTGCCATTGTCCTGTTGTTTGTTCAGGCAATGGCTGACCTTTCACTTCCTGACTATATGTCGAATATAGTAAACAATGGCATACAGCAGGGCGGTATAAAAAATGCTGTGCCGAAAGCAATCCGCCTGAATGAAATGAAAAAACTTACCATATTTATGAGTGCAGATGACAAAGCAGAGGTACTGAAGAATTATACACTTATCGCTAACACCTCTTCAGATTATGATAAATATTTAAAGGATTATCCACAGCTCAGTAAAGAGGCTATTTATGTACTGAAAAAAATTGATCAGAAAGAAACCGATAGGATTAATCCTTTAGTGGGAAAAGCATTTCTTGCCGTTTCCGGTATCGAACAGATTATAGCGGACCCATCCAGGGCGGCGGCTGCTGGCAGCGAACTGGGTCTTGATCTGACAAAGATTCCGGGAGATATGACATCGGACCAGATTTTTAATATGCTTGCAAATTTACCTGCCGATCAGCTTTTGAAGATCCGTACTGCTATTGATAAGCAGTTTGAGGCAATAGGTGACAAAATGGTAGCACAAATGGCTGTTGGATCTGTAAAAGCAGAGTACTCTGCCCTCGGTATGGATACAAATAAGATTCAGAGTAATTATATCTGGCGTACGGGACTACTAATGCTTCTTTTATCCCTTTTATCTGCGGCTTCTACGGTTACAGTCGGATACCTTTCTGCAAGAGTAGCAGCCGGACTATCAAGGAACCTGCGTAAAAAGGTGTTTGATAAAGTTGAAAATTTTTCAAATGCTGAGTTTGATAAATTCTCTACTGCCTCACTTATCACAAGGTCAACCAATGATATTACCCAGATCCAAATGCTTATCATAATACTGATAAGAATTGTCTTCTATGCACCCATTCTGGGTATCGGAGGAATAATACTTGCACTTGATAAAAGCACATCAATGTCCTGGATTATCGCTGTTGCCATTGTTACTCTAATCTCTCTTATAATTGTGGTATTCTCTATAGCTTTACCAAAATTCAAAATTATTCAGAACCTTATCGATCGTCTGAGCCTTATAACACGTGAAAACCTCTCGGGTATGATGGTAATAAGAGCATTTAACAAACAGAAATTTGAAGAAGATCGCTTTGACCGGGCCAATACTGACCTTACAAAGACAAATTTATTTATAAATCGTGTAATGGTCTTAATGATGCCGATTATAATATTTCTGATGAACGGTCTGTCTCTGCTCATTATCTGGGTAGGTTCACATCAGGTAGCACAATCTAAAATGCAGGTTGGTGATATGATGGCATTTTTGCAGTATGCGATGTTGATTGTTATGGCCTTCCTGATGATGTCTATAATGTTCATAATGGTACCAAGGGCTTCAGTTTCTGCCGGCCGTGTTGCCGATGTATTGGACACTGAGTCTATTATTCGAGATCCTCAAGACCCGAAGCATTTTAACGGTTCCAGCCATGGAGTAATTGAGTTCAGAAATGTTTCATTCAGATATCCCGGGGCCGATGAGGATGTGCTGCATGATATAAACTTTACAACAAAACCGGGGCAGACAACAGCATTTATTGGACCTACCGGTTCAGGCAAATCAACACTTATTAATCTTATTCTGCGTTTTTATGATATCAGCAAGGGAAAGATACTCGTTAATGGTATCGATATAAGGGAAGTCAAACAACATGATTTGCGAGGTAAGATTGGATATGTACCTCAGAAAAGCATACTCTTCAGCGGCACTATTGAAAGCAACCTGCGTTATGCAGATGAAAATGCAAGTGAAGATAAATTAATAACAGCTGCAGAGGTGGCGCAGGCAATGGAATTCATAAGTGAAAAACCTGAAGGTTTTAAATCGGAAATTTCACAGGGTGGAAAAAATGTATCGGGTGGTCAGAACCAAAGGCTTTCAATTGCCCGTGCACTTGTTAAAAATCCTGAAATCCTTGTTTTGGATGATTGTTTTTCCGCTCTTGACTTCAAAACAGATTCGGCACTCCGTAAGGCACTTAAATCCTACTCCAGGCAAAGTACAATCCTTATTATTGCCCAGCGTGTGGGAACTGTTATGAATGCAGAACAAATCGTTGTTCTTGAAGATGGCAAAATTGCAGGCAAAGGCACTCACAGGGAACTGATGAAGAGTTGTGATACTTACCGGGAAATTGCCCTGTCGCAGCTTAGCAAGGAGGAATTGGAATGAGTGAAGAGAAGAGTAGAAATTCAGAAAATAAATCTATGAGAGGCCCAGAAGGCTTCGGCAGTCGACGTGTCGGAAGTCAACGCCCCAAAGGTCCCATGGGCTTTGGTCCTCCTGGCGGTCATTCCCAGATGCAGGGAGAAAAACCCCGGAATTTTAAGGCCACAATGGCCAAGTTTATGAAATATATCAGTGAGTTCAAAGTGGCAGTATTGGTGGTAATGATTTTCGCCATGGTTTCAACAGTATTTGCCATAGTTGGACCAAAAATTATCGGTAAAGCTACAACTAGATTATTTGAAGGCATAATGGGTAAGATAACCGGAACAGGAAGCGGCATAGACTTCAAATATATCGGAAACATTATTCTGATTTCGGTAGGCCTATATGTGATTTCAGCGCTGTTTTCATATGCTCAGGGCTGGATCATGTCAAGTGTATCAATGAAAATAACATACCGTTTCAGAAAAGATATATCTCAAAAAATAAACCGTATGCCATTTAAATACTTTGATGGTACAAGTCATGGTGAGGTGCTTTCGCGTGTGACCAATGATGTTGACACTGTAGGTCAGACTCTCAACCAGAGCCTGACACAAATCATTACATCGGTTATCACAGTTCTGGGCGTGCTGATAATGATGCTCACAATAAGCCGGATTATGACACTTGTGGCGCTTTTAATCATTCCTCTTTCTCTTATAATCATATTGGCTGTCGTTAAAAAATCACAAAAATACTTCAAGCAGCGGCAGGATTATCTGGGACATGTCAATGGTCATGTTGAAGAGATGTACGGTGGACACAATGTAATGAGAGCCTTTAATGGAGAGGAAAAAAGTGCCGAGAAGTTTGACAGCTATAATAATGTCCTTTATGGCGCAGCGTGGAAATCACAATTTTTATCCGGTATGATGATGCCCGTAGCATCTTTTGTCGGAAATCTCGGTTATGTAGCAGTATGCGTACTGGGCGGATGGCTTGCAGCTCAAGGCAAACTGGCAGTCGGTGACATTCTGGCATTTATCCTATATGTCCGGTCATTCATGCAGCCAATATCACAACTTGCTAATATTTCAAATATTCTTCAGCAGACCGCCGCTTCAGCAGAGCGTGTATTTGATTTTCTGGAGGAGAAAGAAGAAGTACCCGAAACAAGCACTCCTGTCAAGCTTGATTCTGTTTCCGGCAATGTTGAATTTAAAAACGTTCATTTTGGATATAATCCTGAACAGATCATCATAAAAAGCTTTTCCGCCAATGTTAAACCTGGCCAGAAGATCGCCATAGTAGGTCCAACCGGGGCGGGAAAGACCACCATGGTCAAACTGCTTATGCGTTTCTATGATGTAAATGACGGCACTATCCTGATAGATGGAAAAAATATCAAAGATTTTACACGCCAGGACTTGAGGGCCATATTTGGTATGGTTTTACAGGATACATGGCTTTACAATGGCACAATTCTGGAAAATATCAGATACGGTCGCCAGGATGCGAAGGACGAGGAAGTAATTGAAAGTGCAAAAATTGCACATATTGACCATTTCGTTCATACTCTGCCAAATGGCTATAATATGAAACTAAATGAGGAAACTTCCAATATATCAGAGGGGCAAAAACAGCTTATTACAATAGCAAGGGCAATTCTTGCAAATCCTAAAATTCTTATCCTTGATGAAGCAACAAGCTCCGTTGATACGCGTACAGAGCTGCTCATCCAGAAGGTTATGGATAATTTGATGAAGAACCATACAAGTTTTGTTATTGCCCACAGACTCAGCACAATTCGCAATGCTGATTTAATTCTTGTAATGGATAATGGTAATATCGTAGAGCAGGGAAACCATCATGAATTACTGGCAAAGGGCGGTTTCTATGCAAAACTTTATTATAGCCAGTTTGAAAATAATACTAAATAGGTTCTTTTTATAGAGGATTTATATCATATTCTTTTATAAAATCATCTACTTTTTTTATGTCGTCTCCATCCAGTTCTATATCGCCCGCTCTGGCATTTTCAATAGCCTGCTCTTTATTTCTTGCTCCGCATAGTGCTATGACTTTTGGATTTTTAAGCAGCCAGGCGGTTGTTATATGACCATATGAGGCATTATGTTTTTCTGTAACAGTTTTCAAGTGCTTTTCCAGCAATTCATTTACCCTCTTTATATTCTCAGCAGAAAATCTTTGGTCACCGAACCTTACATCACCCTTTTTAAATTCTCTATCCGGTGACATTTTTCCGGTAAGGAGCCCTTTAGACATGGAACTATATGCAAGAACCGAAACAGTATTTTTTTCGCACCATGGTAAGAGATCGGATTCCAGACTCCTGTCAAGGAGGCTGTACTTTTCCTGATCGGAATCTATGACACCATATCTGGAATATTCTTTTATTTCTTCAAGTGACGCATTGCTTACTCCTATTGCTTTTATTTTCCCTTTTTCCTTCAATCTCAGAAACGTTTCCATTGTTTCGGAAATCGGTGTCGTCGGATCCTGCCAGTGACTTTGATATAAATCTATATAATCCGTTCCAAGCCTCTTCAGGCTCTGATCCAGTTCATATTCTATGGACTCTCTACTAAGATATTTATATATGGGAACACCGGGAGCATAATCAAAGAAATATAAACCTTTTTTTAAATCCCATCTGAGTCCGCATTTAG